>Ga0210406_10001420_pt1 | contig 29216 bp, 33 predicted proteins | sample IncBWC30MmetaG_FD_155454 | JGI IMG/M metagenome (GOLD analysis project Ga0210406, IMG submission 155454) | Forest soil microbial communities from Barre Woods Harvard Forest LTER site, Petersham, Massachusetts, United States - Inc-BW-C-30-M | ecosystem: Environmental > Terrestrial > Soil >... | reverse complement strand
GGAGTTGGTGGGGCAAGGGTAACCAATCCGGGTAAACGAGAGGGCAGTGTCCTAATTTGACAGGACACCACCGACGAGAGTGCGTTGCGGCGGATGTTTCCCGGGTCTAGGCTGCTAGTCAATGAGCCTTCACTCCCCACACCCTCAGCCCAAATCGCATCATGTAGCCGCGGTGGCCGCGGCAGGCATCGTCCGTAATCAGCGCCGGAGCAAGCGGATGGGCCTCAGCGTCTCGGTCGGATTGTCCGGAGAAGATCGCGTGAAGTCTTCATTTACCATGCCCGCCCGTGCCACCAATCTTAACAAGCACGGAGCGGCTGTGCAGTTGACTCGTGACCTTGCGGTTGGCTCCGTCGTGCAGCTGCGAAACAAGAATGGTGGCCAGGTTTCTGCGCGGATCGTCGCTCAACTGAAAGCGTCCCAGGAAGTTTCCACCTACGCCATCGAGTTTGTCGAGCAAGACTGCGGCGCAACCAATTTCTGGGGCATTTCTTTCCCGTCGAACGCCTAGCTACCCGCTCGCCTGACATCGTTGATCCGCGCGGCGATGGTCAACTTTGAGGACGCGCAGACGAGAGAGTGCAAGGCGAAGATTGCTGATGCCAGGCCCAATATCGAACTGCTCATCGCCTTTGTTGTACTTGACTTGACTCGTTCCTCGGTCGCGGCGACGTAGTTCTGTAGCGCCGCAACTGTTGAAATATCGCGATACCGCTCATTGACCAACGGTCAAACGTGTAATCTGTTAGCGACAGTTGAGCGGCTGTCCGTCTGTTGCTTACTCCCAGAAAATTCGCCAGAACCTAGCCGAACGCGATTCGTAGGTTGCGGTAATGACTGAGTACCTGATTTTCCCGCCTCCCCGACCCTGCACTCGTGGCGTCACCCTGAGCGACCTTCTCGTTTGAGCTTGACTGTCCGTCGCACCCTGGGTTTAATTTTGATTGCGTTGTTCGATTCCTGCGGAGGTCCTGCGATGCCGTTGTCCAACCCAGCCGCTGGTCGGTACGCCCGAAGCCCATCCCTCCTGCTGTTACTCGCGATTTGTTGCGCTTTCGCGCCGCTCTCGCATTCTCAGGATGTGCTTACCTACCACAACAATAATGCCCGCTCCGGTCTCAATAACAATGAGAAGATCCTGACGCAGACGAATGTGACCTCAGCCACCTTCGGAAAACTATTCACGGTGTCGGCCGATGGCAAGGTCGACGCTGAACCTCTCTATCTGTCGGCGGTCAAGGTGGCCGGAGCAGCCCGTAACCTCCTGATCGTTGCTACTGAGCACGACAGTGTGTACGCGTATGATGCCGAGACCGGAGCAAAGATTTGGCAGCGGAGAACACTCAAGGCAGGTGAGACCCCATCCGACCCTCGCGGATGTGGTCAGGTCTCCCCGGAAATCGGGATCACTTCGACTCCGGTGATTTGGCGGACCGCGACGGGAAATCCGGTCATTTATGTCGTGGCCATGTCAAAAGATAGCTCTGGAAAATACCATCAGCGCTTACACGCCCTCGATGCCACCACCGGCAGTGAACTTCACAATGGACCCGTCGAAATTGAGGCGAAGTATCCGGGTAGTGGGGATAGCAGTTCTGGAGGATTCGTCATCTTTGAGCCGGCTCAATATAAAGAGCGAGCGGGGCTGCTTCTCATCGGACAGACGGTATATCTTGCATGGGCCTCCCATTGCGATTTCCGTCCCTACACGGGATGGATCATGGGCTACAACACGAGTACTCTGGCCCAGACGACGGTGCTGAATGTAACCCCGAACGGCAATGAGGGAGCCATTTGGAATGCCGGGGCTGGGATGGCCTCCGATGGGAGCAGCATCTTCCTGCTCGACGCCAACGGGACTTTTGATTCCCGGCTCAATTCCTCGGGCTTCCCGGTTGATGCCGACTACGGCAACGCCTTCCTGCGGGTCGCGACAAATGGCAAACTCGCCGTGGCGGACTACTTCGAGATGGAGAACGAATCTCAGGAGAACGGGAGCGATACTGATTTGGGGTCCGGCGGGACTGTGCTCGTGAATCAAAACGATTCGACCGGCAAACTGTGGCAACTGGCAATTGGAGCAGGGAAAGACTCAAATTTGTACGTAGTGAACCGCACGCACATGGGAAAGTTCAGCGCTACGAGCAATAACATCTATCAAGAACTCAAAGGCGTTCTTCCGGGTGGAATCTGGTCGATGCCCGCGGCCTTTAACGGAAACATTTACTATGGCCCGGTCGGGTCGCCTTTGCTTGCGTTTCAGTTCAAGAATGCCAGGCTGCTGACTGCACCAGTGGCCAAATCAACGAACCGATTTGACTTCCCTGGAACTACGCCGAGTGTCTCGGCGAACGGAGGTCAGAATGGCATTGTCTGGGCTGCCGAAAATACCAACCCTGCAGTTCTTCACGCGTACAAGGCAACGACTCTCAACGAAATCTACAACAGCAATCAGGCCGCGAATGGGAGAGATCAGTTCGGCGATGGCAATAAGTTCATTACTCCGATGATCGCCAATGGCAGAGTATATGTCGGAACAACTACGGGCGTTGGGGTGTTCGGATTGCTATCGGGGAACTAAAGAAGAACAGGCCAGGAGAGCAAGTCCACCTATTACCCGAACGAACTTCAACCTTAGGCTTGAAGAATCAGACGGCTGCCGGCATGAAGATTTCTGACCTGTGGGAATCGGTCTCGGCCGCCGGGAGTCCTTCTGCGTAGGAAAGCAGCCGAGCGTTGCTCGGCACCTCCGGGTTTGAGACTGAGACCCGGACCCACGCTTAACCCGGAGCCACGTTCGAAATTGGATTCAGCGGAGCTTGTCGGGGAACAGGAAGAAGGTGCGGGCCAGGTCCGATTGCAGAGCGTGGATTCTTCATAGTAACGAGCGAGCATTCCGTTTTTCCAGACGAGCAAATCGGGGTTGCGGCGGCAGAATTCGTCCCAGTCATTAACACCCGAGCAGGCAGCGGAGCGTGCCATGCGCTCGCGGATGAGGAAGCAATAGGCGTGAGTGATGGTCTCAGAATAAATGGCTGCTCTTATGCTGCCTCTGACAGAGATGATGCCACCCTTCGAATGTATCTTCTGAAACGGTCGTTGTGATCTGTTTTGTTAGCTTCAGGTTTGCAGGTTTCTTGTGAAAGGTCATAAATGTCTCAATCCTAGCTTAGTGACTGTCTTTCACTAGCGAAATATCTCTCTCGCTGTAAATTCCTTCAGTCTTTCGATCGCCAGTCTAAATTCTAACGACAGTTGGCCGAACATGACGCTCCCTACGGTTCAGGGCAAGAGACTTGTCTAGCGGGGCAGAGCCGCGCTCTAACAGAGTGTTGCCAACATCCTACGCGTATATCGGAAGCGGGACTGCCCAGCGTCGAGATCACTTGGACAGTCAAAATTACGCCGGTGAGCGAAACAAAATCCTTCGCCAACACATAGTTCCAAGACCCGCGAGCCCTGTACCCAGCAAAAACAGAGAGCCTGGTTCCGGAACGATCGTGAGGTTTCCTGTGCCTTTGAAGTCGAAAGTGGCGTACGGAATTATGAATTGGCCGTTCCCGATGTCAGTCAGCTGGAAGGTGCCCATTCCGGTACCATTGGAAACCAAACTGGCCATCAGCGGGCCGGGCGTGAAGGGACCTTGGCCCAAGGTCAGATCCTGGTAGGCCAGGAGCTGGCTTGTAAAGCTGATGGGAGCCGTAAACGTCCCTTTGGCAATCGCCGAAAACGGGACTGTGAAGGTTCCCGTAAAGAGGATACCCGGACCTCCGACTATGTCGGTGACTTGGCTGCCGACTGTTACGTAGGCATAGCCCCATCCCGACCAAGGCAGCACCCAGAAAGACAGGGTCATCGGGACACCAGCTGTGCCAACGCCGCCAACCCGAGAGTATCCAATGGGAGCGGCTGAGACGATCGAGACGGTGCCGGCGGTTAGCGACAGTCCGTTGCTGTCGTTTCCACCATAAGCAGTGCCGTTCACACCCACACTATTTGCGCTGGCGGGCCTCGAGATGCAGGCGAACGAACAAATCAGAATCAAAGCGAAGAGAGGACGACGTGCAGAGAGTGGCATGGCATACCTCCAAGGGAATTGGAGAACGCGGCCCCGAAGGCTTCCTAGGGAACCTTCAGCCCAGTGCTGAGCAATTCACACTCCACTGCCGGAACTCTCAACGAGGTGCGATCTTGGCATGGCTTCACGTCTTGCTTGATGATGGCGCTTTCAGCAGAGATTCCTGTCACCCGCACTTGTGCAAACAATTGCGACATTGTGCCAGAAAACGGGCTCTTCGGTGGGATTCTGCTGCTGCAGTTTCACCAAAGTACTCGTGATAGAGCCGGGACTTGCCACGGGCGGTAGCATAGCGCTTCAGCGCGGCGGAGAATTTGTCGAGCGCTCGGAGTAGCGGGTATTGCGAGAGATAGGCGAATGCCAGGTGGACGTGGTCGGCGTGATGGAAGGACGCTTCCGGGATCAGACCGGATTCGAACTGCTGGATTAACTTTCGCTCGCTCGAATCAGAATGCGGGGACAGTCGCCCGCGGCTGTCCGCCGGGCAAAGTTCGGCAGGTTTTGGCGGTAAGCCGTTGCGGAGCTTTCCCATGAAACGCAGCCTTACTTGCCGCACGCGATGGCGAAGGCTGCGGCGGCGTAGATGACCAGGTTGCCGACGTTGTACGCGCCGTGCAAGAGGTGGATCATGATCGCGAATACGAAGACGGCCAGCAACAGCCATGCCCCGCGGATTGTGGTTCGCGGAATGAGGAGAAGGACGCAGCCGAGGATTTCGCCCCATCCCAAGACCAGGCGGATGAAGCCGGGCATGTGAGTCGCGGCAAAGCCACGGGCGGCGCTGGGCACGACGAAGAGTATGGCTTCGACGAGGATTACCATGCCGAGAGCCCATCGCAGGACGATGAGAGCGATTCTGGTTTTCACGAAGCCCATGATTTTCTCCTCACTCTCTTAATTCTTCTATCTGTTCTTTACTTTTTGTGGGGCGGGGCTGCGCGGCGATTTTGACTTTATTTCTCCCAGGCGATGGCTGGCGCTGGAGTCGAGATCGAGCTCGTAAAACTTTTTCAGATCGCGAATGCGTTCGAGAGAGGCTGGGCTGAAAGGGGTCTTGCCGTCGAAGGCGTGGAGGACGATGCCTTCGAGCAGGTCGCCGAGGGTCATGTCGTGATATTCGGCGAAGGCTTTGAGGATTTTGAGGATTCGTTTTTCCATACGGACGCCGCTTTGGACGCGCTCGATGAGGAGTCGGGAATCGTCGGGCATGTGTACCAATGTACCATGGTAACAAGCTCGATGCAAGCTGTCAGGCATCCTCGCTGATGCGGCAAGCATAAGCCGGAAATCGCGTTGGGGGGCAGCCGCCTTCGGCTGTCCATTGAGCTCCCCTCGACAGCCTTGCCCGCCTAAACCGGCAATCATCCTCTCCCGGGGCTCCTTGTTCTTGCCCCAAGGTTCTTTCCCCAACGCTCCTCAAAAAACGAAATCTTCGATTGTTTATAATCTCCCTTCGATCGCCGGAAACGAAAAGGACTCCATTGGCACTGGACGACAACATTTATGAACTGCGGCGCGAGAAGTTGAAGCAGATTGAGGCGCTGGGACAGACTGCGTACCGCAGCAAATACGAATTCACGCATACGCTGGAGCAGATCCTCGCGAATTACACGGAGAAGACTGGCGAGGAACTCGAGAGGGAACGGGTAAACGTGCGCGTGGCGGGGCGCATCATGGCCATTCGATTGATGGGCAAGGCAGGTTTCGCGCACCTGCAGCAGGGTGGGAAGAGGTTGCAGATTTATGTGAAGAAGGATGCGGTAGGGGAAAAGGGTTTCGAGTTGTATAAGCTGCTCGATCTGGGCGATCACGTCGGGGTGAGCGGATATTTGTTTCGCACGCGCACGGGCGAACTGAGCGTGCACGTGGAAGAGATCACCTTTCTGAGTAAGGATCTGCTGCCGCTGCCCGAGAAGTGGCACGGGCTTACCGATGTGGAACTGCGCTATCGTCAGCGCTATGTGGATTTGGTGATGAATCCGGAGGTGCGCGAGGTTTTCGTGCAGCGGACCAGGCTGGTGCAGTCGATGCGGCGGACTTTGGATGCGCACGGGTTCCTTGAAGTGGAGACGCCGATGATGCAGCCGATCGCGGGCGGGGCAGTGGCGCGGCCGTTCGTGACGCATCACAACACGCTCGACATGGATCTCTATCTGCGCATCGCGCCGGAACTTTACTTGAAGCGGCTGGTGGTGGGGGGATTGGATCGCGTCTATGAGATCAACCGGAATTTTCGTAATGAAGGCCTGGGATGGCGATGGAATCCTGAGTTCACGATGCTGGAGTTTTATCAGGCTTATACCGACTACCAGGGCGTGATGGATTTGACGCAGGAGATTATTACGCAGGCGGCTAAGGATGTGACGGGCGGGACCGTGACCAAGTGGGGCGAGCAGGAAATTGATTGGGGCAACTGGCGGCGCATGACGATGCGGGAGGCGATTGTTCATTATTGGCCCGAGGCGGCCGGTGCGAAGCCGGAGATGACTGAGTTTGCCGGCGGGGAGGGCGTGAAGAAACTGGTGGAGCGGTTCAACTCCGGGCACGCCCACGCTGCCTACGATCCCAATGCTTCTGCGGGAAAGAATATTGCGGCGTTGTTCGAGGCCGTGGCGGAGGAGCATCTGACGCAACCGACGATTATCTATGAATTTCCGACGGCGGTGTCGCCGTTGTCGAAGCAGAAGCCGGACGAGCCGGAGTGGACCGAGCGCTGGGAGATTTTTGTGGGGGGAATGGAGATTTCCAACGGCTTCAGTGAACTCAATGATCCGGAAGATCAGCGGCGGCGATTTGAAGGACAATTAAAGGAGCGCGAGCGCGGGGACGATGAGGCGCACCAGATGGATGAGGACTACATTCGCGCGCTTTCCTACGGGATGCCGCCCGCGGGGGGAGTCGGCGTAGGCGTGGATCGGTTGTGCATGCTTTTGACGGATTCGCACACTATTCGGGACGTCATTTTGTTTCCTTTGCTTCGGCCGCAAAGAGCGTAACCACAGACCACACAGCGGGCACGGCGGAAAAGCAGGAAGGACAGGGAATAGGAAGGATAGGCTTTCCTCTCTTAGCTCTTAGCCAGGAGGTATCTGGGCCAGCAGGTATCTGCTGCTGTACTGTGATTCGTGTATGGACGGTTTTTATAATTTTACGTCTAATAGTGGATGAGTTTGGGCTCTGAAATAGGCAGCGCCACCGTAGTGTTCGGGATTCATTCCAGAACATTGGGTCGGTAGCGTTTTGCATTTGTGCACTGTCTACTTCGATTTCCGCAGGCTATTTTTCTCAACCGACGTGCGCGGTGGTTCATACGGCGGACGGTCCGGACTGAAACTCGAGCTCAGATAATCGATCAACGCGTCGCGATTCGACGCATCGACGACTGCTCCCCACTTGATCATCTTGTCGACTTCCTTCGTCCAAGTCGCTTTGCTGAGCCGCTGCTGCAGGATGATGCGCGCTTCGTGACACTCGAGACAAGAAGTGGTTGCCTTGGCCTGCATGAGACCGGGCGGAAGATCTTCGGCTGGCTTGACCACGGCGGTCTGCTGCGCGAGTGCCGTGAATGAGGCAATTGCCAGGACAATCAGCATGGTAGACAGCCGGGCTGCGCCCGGTCGGACAGCCGAGGGCGGCTGTCCCCACGCAGGACTCCGCTGCCCGGCATCTTTTCTATGCGACATGGATCTTCACCTGATCGATGGCGTTATATAGATAGCCGCTGGGATTCCAGATCGGAGTTGCGGGCTGAGTTCGTCCCTGCGAGTCGGTGGCGCGGGAGAGGATCGTGTAGTCGCCTCCCTTCGCATTCCAATCATAGTTCCACAGGCGCCAGGCATAGTGGGCCTGGTCATGGCCGAGGCTGGCGGAACTCCAAGTTACGCCACCGTCGGTGGAGACTTCGACCTTGACGATGTCGCCTTCCCCCGCCCACGCGGCTCCATGGACCGCAACTTTGCCTGGTTTGACGCTCGCACCGTCCAGAGGACCTGAGATCACTGACTTCACGCTCAATGCTGTCAGCGGGTGAGTGTCCTCAGGTTTCACTGCGTCGCCAGGTGTCACCGGCTCATTGGGAAAGCGGTACGCAGGGCTCATGAAGTTGCCGGCGAATTCGGATTCGAGGATTTTAATTTCAGTCAGCCATTTGCAGGACGCAGCGCCGATCCAGCCGGGCACGAGAGCGCGTGCGGGAAAGCCGTGGTGCTTGGTGAGCGGCGCACCGTTCATCTGGGTGGCGACGAGAGTGTTGGAGTCGAGCGCTTTTTCCAGGGGAATGCTGCGAATGAACGGTGGAACTTTGCCCGGAACCTCATCGAGTCCGCGGAACATGACGTGCTTTCCTGCAGGCTTGACGGCAGTACGCTGCAGAACGTCACGCAGCCGCGGTCCCGAGAAGCGCGCCGTGCTGACGGCGCCCTTGCCCCACTGCACGCCGGGAACCTGAGGACGGTGCAGACTGCGTCCGTTGCCGGCGCATTCGAGCGTATTGACGACGGAATGAGTTTCTAGCTTGGAGAGTTCGGAGAGAGTGAGAGTAAAAGGCTTCTCGACTTCGCCCCCGACCGTGAGGCGCCAGTCTTTCGCCTGGAGATCGCTGGCGTTGAGTTCACTCGGCTCGTGCATGTGATTGCGCACGAAGAAGTGGGGGACTGGCGTGAGCCAGGTATTGAAGTACTCGACCGGTGTTTCGAGATCGACGAAGCGAAAGGATCGGACGATCATGCCGTCTTCGACGGGAACTTCGAGGGAGCCCCCCTGTGCGGCGGCTGCCCACGAAAAGAAAGATGGAGCAGCGCTGGCTGCGAGCGCTGCTCCGGACATCTGCCGCAGGAAACTTCGTCTTGAGTTCATGGCCTTCATCAACGTTAGAAGATGTAAACCGTGTCGAACTGCAAGCGTGTAAGCCACGGCTCCGTCGACGCCAGAGGACGGCCAATCAGAGCAGTGAACCCAAACTGCACGTTCCGGTCAAATTGGTAGAAGGCGTCGACACGGTGCTCGGTGACGTTCGTGCCCTGACGAATTTCGCTGTAATTGAAGTTGCCGAGCACGGCCTCGCGCTCGATGAAGATGCGCGTGTATCCGATCTGCAGATCTCCCTTTTCCTGCAGACGGCCGACCCGTCCCTCAGCCCAGTATCCGCGCCGTTGATGCGAGTTGCAAGGACTATTGAGCGTCTGTTTGAACGTTTGCGTCGAGGAATTCGACGGAGCGGCGACGATGTTGACCAGGTTGCCGCAGGCCTCGGTATTCTGGACGTAGTCTCCGATAAAACTCAGCGGCCAACGAGGGCGCCCGGTGTCGATGTCGAGGCGGGCAATGTTGTCGAACAATCCGAACTTCGAGGCGAATTGCGCGTTGGTGATAGATGTTACCCCGGTCGGATAGGCCGTTCCGCCAATCGTGATGATGGTCGTCGCAGTGGTCGTGTAGGTCGAGTCCTGCACTGGATTCCCGGTAGTCAGCGGCAACGCGCCTGACAATGGAGTCTGCGGATTCTTGCTGCTGGCACGTGCCAGGGCCAGGGCGATCGAGTCGGCACCGCGGAAGTCATAGTATCCCGAGTAGGCGTTCAGCATTATGTGCGGCCCAAGCTGCAATGACGTTTGGAGTTGTCCGCCGTAAGTGATTTGTTGGGTAATTCTCTTGTTGGTGGGCGCGGTGCCGGCTATTTCGGCGAAGGGCAATTCAAAGCCGACCAGCGCGAAGCGCTTCAGGACAGCAGTATCCAGATTGAACGCCAAGGTCTGACCGGCACCCTCGGGATTCAAGTCTTTGTCCCAGGTGAGTTCGGTGTTGTACCAGGGATAACGAAATTTACCGCCTACAAGCGTCAGAGGTTTGAACTGTTTTGGTTTGAATTCCACGAAGGCCTGGTCGAGTGCAATCGCCTTTCGGGTGTAGAAACCGGTAAGGCTCGCGTTCGTGCTGGTGGGATCGTTTACGTCACCGCTGGCGAGAGTGAAGCCAGCGCGGAATTGCTCCCCGAGATCGGCGGTCACATTGAAACGGGCACGGACACGGCCGCGGATGCGATCGAGCGATTGATCCGACGGGCCACCGAGGAAGGGTTCTCCGCGAAGACGTATGTCGCCGCTGAAAGAGATGGGGCCGAGGCCCTTGATCTGTCTCTCAAGGTTCCGGATGCGCTCATCGGAGCTGCCAGACTGCTGATTTCTGGTGTCGGCTTGCGGGCCCTGGACGTTGGTCGCGACTGTAGCTGATGCTTCAGTTGTGGCGGAGGGAGTCGCGAGTGCTGTTTCAGTGGGTGAGGCAGCGGGTGTCGCAGAAAGACTGGCGGATTGAGTTGGTTGCGGCGCCTCGCGTCTGCTCTGCAATTGCGCCTGCAATGCCTGAATTTCCTGCTGCTGTGCGGCGATGGCATCTTTCAATGCCTGGATATCGGCGGCGGTGACAGGAGGCGGGGCCGGCGCAGAGGCCGCGGAGCCGTTCGCTGGAGCCGCGTTCGACGCGGACTCGGTTTGCGCCCAGGCTCCGGAAGTAAGTGCCGCCAGAATCAGAGCCGTGAGAAACAGGTTCTTGCTGGATTTCATGGAAGTAGACTTTCTCCTTTTAGATTCGTTCTTCTTAGATTCGTTCCTCGCCGCTACTTTGTTTGCGTCGGACCTTAGATCGAAATGTGTATAACAGCATGTCCATAAACGTACTAGAGATGGTAGCTTAATAGACAACGCCCTTGGTTGCCGAGATTATTAAATTCCGGGAAACTCGGAAGATACCCCGAAGTTTCTACGTGGCGGGCGTCAACCCCCACTTATTCTGCAAATGGCGTTCCATCCCTTTGAACACGACGCCGTCTACAACGTAGCCGATGGCGATGATCAAAATCATGACAGCGATGACCGCGCTCATGTCGTTCAGGTCGCGGCCCATCATCAGCACCTGGCCGAGGCCGAGGCTCAGGTAGAGCATCTCGGCGGTGATCAGCGAGCGCCAGGCGAAGGCCCATCCTTGTTTAAGTCCGGAAACGATAAATGGCAGGCTCGCCGGCAGCAGGACATACCAGAACAACTTGAAGCCCTTGGCGCCGAGGTTGCGTCCGGCCTGGCCGAAGATTTTCGGCATCTGCTTGCGGCCGTCTTCCATCGCTAGAGTGACGGAGAGAAGCGAGCCCATGATCACCACGAAGAGAATGGCGTTCTGATTGAGGCCGAACCAGAGCAGAGCGAGAGGCCACCAGCAAATGCTCGGCAGGCTCTGAAGACTGACCAGCAAACCGCCCATGGTTTCTTCGAGGAATTTATTGCCGGCGACGCCGAGGCCGAGGATCATGCCGAGGACCACGGAAATCCCGTAGCCGATCAGGACACGCTGCATGCTGACGCGGATCGCGATCCAATAACTGTGATCCTGGAATCCGGTGTAAAGCGCCTCACCGACACCCCAGGGCGTAGGGAAGAGATACGGCGGCCAGATCTTAAGTTCGGCGAGAAGCGTCCACAAGCCGAAGAGCGCGGAATAAAAAATGATGTAGCGGGCGGCGCGTTTCATCCTTGGAATCCCGCCTCCACTCCGGTTTTCACGTGAGGCTTCACGCCATCGTTGTATTCGGTCGCGAGGGATTGGTTAATCTCGTCGCGCAACTCGTCAAGAATTTCCCGGGCGGCGCGAGCGACGTTGGGATCCTCGAGGTGACGCGGCCGCGGCAACTCAACAGGGAATTCGCTCTTGACGCGGCCAGGGCGGAAGGTCAAAAGAACCACGCGATCGCCGAGGCGGATCGCTTCACGGACATTGTGCGTTACGAAAATGATGGTGCGCCCGGTTTCCTTCCAGATGCGCTCCAGTTCGTCGTGCAGCAGGTCGCGAGTCTGAGCGTCGAGCGCGGCGAAGGGTTCGTCCATCAAGAGCACGTCGGGTTCGGTAGCCAGAGCGCGGGCGATAGCGACGCGCTGGCGCATGCCGCCGGAAAGCTGATGGATGTAGCTCTTTTCGAATTTTGCCAAATGTACCAGGCGGAGATAGTAGCGAGTGTTTTCCTGGCGCTCGGCCTTTGGGATGCCCTTCATCTTCATGCCGAACTCAACATTTTGGCCGACGGTGAGCCACGGGAACAGGCCGTGTTCCTGGAAGATCAGAATGCGGTCGGTGCCCGGATCTTCCACGGCATTGCCGTCGATCAATATTCGTCCTGAGGTTTGGGGCTGCAGTCCTGCGATCAAATGCAGCAACGTGGACTTGCCGCAACCCGAGGGACCGACGATGCAAACGAACTCGCCAGCACGCACTTGAAGATTGATGTGGTCGAGAGCGAGCAAGCGCTCTCCATTCTGAGTGCGATAACTGAGGCAGATCTCGCTGAGTCCGACCTTGGCAGTCTGCGGCGAAATAGAAGGCGCTGGACGGTCGACCAAAACTGGCTTTCCGTCACGACTTCCGGTGTGGGGAGGAAAGCGCGGGTCGACCGGAATCGGAAATTGACTGGGCAGATTCTTTATGTTCGCACTCATATCTTGGGTACTCATTGAATGGCCTTCCGCCCTTTTTCGGCGAGAACCTGGTTGAGAAGTGAGAGATCGTAGAGGCCGGAAAGGTCGGGTTTCTGGCGGCCGAGAAATCCACCGTCGAAGGCTTGCTGGGCAGCGACGGTCAGCGCGTCGTGGAGCGGGTCGTAGGTGACTTGCATACGGGAAAACGCTTCTTCGAGGACCACCGGAGAAAAGGCCTTGCCAGTTTCTGCGCCGATCTGGCGGTTCAAGAGGGCTTTGGCTTCGGGCTGGTGAGCGTTGATCCAGTCGGTTAGCTCGACGTTGGCGCGTATCCAGTTTTTGACCAGGTCGGGATGAGCCTGGAGGAACTTGGTGTTCACCACAAGCAAGCCGATGACGAACTGTCCGTTGGGCCAAAGGCTGCGCTCATCTACCAAGAGGCGGCCGTTGCCCTCATGGATCAGGCGCGTGGCCCAGGGTTCAGGGGCCCAGGCCGCATCTAGATCCTTCTTGAGAAACAGAGTCAGCTGGTCGGGGTTCGCCATGGGCACGATCTGCACGTCGCCGCCCTTGTCGTTGCTTTTCATTCCGTGATTCTTGAGCCAGTTGCGCAACGCCACGTCTTGGGTGTTGCCGAATTGTGGAGAGGCTACCCGCTTGCCGTGGAAATCTTCCGGTTTGGTAATTTCGGAATCGTTGCGCACAATCAGCGAAGCGCCGCCGCTGGCGGCACCAGCCACCACGCGAAGAGCTTCGCCGCTCGAGCGAACGTAGCCGTTGATCGCCGGATTGGGACCGACGTAGGTGAGATCGATCGCTCCAGCAAACAAAGCTTCAATCGCCGAAGGTCCGGCATTGAAGCTGGTCCACTGAACCTTGACTTGCGGACCCATGGCTTTGTCGAACCAACCATTGGCCTTGCCCACCATGGCCTGGGCGTGCGTAATGTTGGGGAATGCGCCGACACGGATGGTTTGGGCCCCGCCCTGCGCCCACCCCGTGATCGCGGTTGCCAGCCAGAGTAGGACTACAGTTAGGAATCGCCTATTCACTCTGGCGGGCTCCGATGCCCTGCATTCATAGGGTTGGTTATTCGTTATAAAGTCGATGTACATAATAGACGTTGCGGTTCGGCGTCTTCTTTTCTCTTTTTTTTCTTTCTTTACTTCTTTTTTTCCCCCTCAGGGGGAACAAAAGCGGTCGTACTCAACAGCTTAGAGAATGTCGCTTAGGACATCTCACCCTGGCCAGTCTCGCTCGGCTTGGTCTGCAATCCAGTTTCCAGTGCTTTCACTCCATGCCATCCATCCCGATGTTTTGATCTCCGGAGGGGGAACGAACTTCGCTGGAAAGTAAGGCTGAGTTTGCCCCCCGGATATTTATCGGTGAATATTTTCATCAAGTCAAGTGAAATAATAGACTTTATTAACATGGATGACAATGCAAGTCAAATTCCATTCTCCGGGAAAAACCTAGCGCCTCGTTGAACCTGTTAATTCAGGATGTTAGGCGGGGCGGCACAATGCGAGGAAAGTGCAGTGTGCAGAGGATTGCAGTTTTAGGCAAAGTTCCATGCGAAGCCATCGCATCCAAGGACTTATTAATAAGTGCGGATTCCTCAAGGGCTAAAGCCCGCATCATGGCGACAGCGAGCCGCGCAGCTTCGAGCCGCACCCCTTGAACGAGCCGAGCTCCGCCCCTCGAAAACTGACCCGGGATCGACAAGCGAGGGCCGGTTAGGCAGAAACTCGCAGAACCGACACGGTGATATTGTCCGGACCGCCGCGCTCCAGCGCCCTGTTTACCAAGCGGAGGCACGCTTGGTTGGGGGGAGTGGATTTTACAAGGCTGGCCAGTTCCTGATCGCCGACCAGACCCCAGAGCCCGTCGGTACAGAGGACAAGCGTGTCTCCCTCCTCCACGACGAAGGGACGATCGGGGGCGTGAGGCACGACCGTCCGACCGGAGCCAAGGGCGGCGGTGAGGATGTGGCGCTGCGGGTGAGACTCGGCGTCTTCGGAGCGCACGATGCCGCTCTCGACCAGCCGGCCGACGTAGGAATGATCGCGGGTTAGCCGGGAAACGGTTTCGCCGCGAATATGGTAGAGGCGACTGTCGCCCACGTGGGCGAAGTGGAGCTGGCGACCGACGATGGACAGGGCGGTGCAGGTGGTGCCCATTCCGTAGAATTGCGGATGCTCGACCGCGTAACGCTGAATGCTCCGGTGAGCCGATTCGAGAGCTTCGACGAGAGTCGCTTGCGGGTCGGTCTTAAAAGCGTGATCGTAGACCTGGCGCACGGTCTCGACGGCGAGGCGGCTGGCTTCCTGTCCCCCTTCGTATCCCCCCATACCGTCGGCAATGACGGCAAGGCGGCCCTTGCGCAGGAATTCCTCGTCGGAGTCGGGCTCCCAGTAGAGATAGGAATCTTCGTTATTGCTACGCTGGCGGCCGAGGTCGGTCAGGCTCGCAGTTTCGATTCCGGGCTTTAAAGGTTTGCAGTCAACTCCCATAAACGGAAAAGCGTCAACCGGTTTGGTGGATCGTCAATGCGACGAATCTGGGTGCGACGAATCTGGGTGCGACAAATCTGGGTGCGACAAATCTTTTTAAATCGAGAAATTGGTTTGAACTCCGGGCATTTTATAGGGAGGTCGAAGTTTCATTTCTTTGCGGCCTTCCACTCCGGATCTAAGTTTGAGATAAGGTATCACTAAAGCTAGCCTTCAGTCTGACTTTGTGTTTCCAGCACTTTACAGCCATATCCTTATTTTTCAATAAGATAACTTGACTGCTTCAGTGACATTCTAGGACAATGAATGCCAGAGACAGGCCCTAAACCCTGACTCAGGTCTGACTTCGATTGAGGGTCACCGTGACCCAGAAAAGAGAATTCCATGAAACGCAAGCTGTCGGAAGACATCGTTAAAGCCTTGCCAGCTGCCACAAAAACTAGCTCCTATATCGTCTGGGACTATGACGTCCCGGGCTTTGGCGTCCGGATCACCGAGCGCGGTACCAAAAGCTTCATCCTGAATTATAGCTTCAAAGGAGTCGAGCGCCGCATGGTGCTGGCCCGTTACTTTCCCGACCAGAACACCGTCGCCCTGGCCCGCGCCGACGCTGCCAAAAACAAAGCTTTGATCTTTGCCAAGAAGGATCCTATCGCCGTGATCGCAGCAGAAGAAGAAGCCAGCGAGAAAGGGCACACCTTTGCCGAACTGGCCAAGCGTTATCAGCGCGACTACGTGAGAAAGAAAACCGGCCTGCCCAAACGGCAGTCGTCGAAGGCCAGCGACAAGTCGCTGCTGGACGGCATCCTGCTCCCGCGCTTTGGCTCAAAGAAGCTGACTGCTATCGAGAGCAGCAACATTGACGACTTGATGGGCGAACTCCGCGAGACTCCGTACCGTGCCAACCGCTGTCGCAGTCTGCTGCATGCCATGTTCGAATTCGCCAGAAGCAAAAATGCAAACCTGATGCCCAAGACCAGTCTGAACCCAGTCACCAAAGACGATGTACGCAAGTACGAAGAGCACGAACGCGAATTCTTCCTCAATGAGAAACAGCTGCTCGACTTCCTCAGTGCTTGCGACCGCTACTCTGACCAGAACGCCGCGGACGCCTTGCGGCTGTTGCTCGAAACGGGCAGCAGAAAAAGCGAAGTGCTGCAAAGCCGCTGGGAGATGTTTCATTTGCAGCCAGGGCCTTTGCACAATAAGTGGGTGAAGCCACCGGAAATGACGAAGCAGGGCAAGATCGAGCACTTGGATCTCGGCGTGCGCGCGCTCGCCCTGCTGAAAAAGATGGGACCAAAAGACAAGGGTTATTTGTTTCCCAGCAAAGGCGGCTTCGACAAACCGCGGACCAGCCTCCAGAAACCCTGGACTCAGATTTGCAAGCTGGCAGGATTGACAGAAGCGATCACCAAACCCGGCAAGCGTCGTCACGCTGTCACCAAGCACAAACCGATTCTGCGACTCCACGATCTGCGACACTCGTACGCGAGCTATCTCGTTTCGCATGGTTGGAGTCTGGAAAAGATTGGCAAATTACTAGGCCATAACCGGAAGTCAACGGCCACGGCACGATACGCCAAGGTCAGCCCCGAGTCAGCGCGGGAAGCAGCTAACGCCTTTTTGGCGGACGTGCCGGTGCCGCCAGCCAAGAAGCCTGTGGACGTCACGAAAGTTGTGAGAGTGCGCGCCGCCAACGGCAAGGCAGCGTTTCACAAGGAAACGCGAAAGCGGGCTAAACTCTGAATCGAACCGCAAATTCCGCACAGTGCGGTATTTGCCAAGGATGAAGTGTGAAATACGACAAACGGGGCCAGCACCCCAATAGCCTGCGCAACCTGAAACCGCGCCGGAAAGGGCAACCGTCCCTCAACCCGGATGGCAGAGCAGGAAAGAACCGGCTACGCGAAATACTATTCGGCCCGGACTGGGCAGCGTACGTGCGCCAGGTGGAGCGAGACACCAAGATGGTCGACAAGGTTTTCCGTAAGCGGTTTGGCGTCACTGCCAACGAAGCATACGAATCGCTGCGGAAGAAACGGTAGTCGGAATTCCGACTCTGATTCCCGACCGAATCTCAATTGTATGACGGCGTCATACAATTCCAAATCAGATGTGTTGCCAACCGTTCCCGTGCACGACTCTCCACACCGTTGACAAACCAACCGAGTACTTCCGCGACAACGATTTCAGAGATTGACCTGCGGCCTCTGCTCGCATGCGCGCAACAGTTTCTTCATTCAGTTTGGCGTGCCCGTTTCTAGAACCGCGGCAGCACGATTTCCTTTCGGGAATACTTGGCTGCTCACGATTGGGCGCGACGCAAATCAGTGACGCCGCCGCGCAGCCCACCGGCGAATATGAACTCGCTCGGTCGCGTAGGTGTCCACGACACAAACCATCTTGCACAGCTGGGAAGGGACAGTTGCGATCTCCAGAGCATTGGGTCATACCCAGCAATGTACTCCAGGGCCAGGGCCTTCAAAAATTGCTTCTAGGATGCACAGCAGGCCAGTTTCCAGCCTGTTTTAGGGGGGGATCTCAGGTTCCAGGTACTTAGGGCCTAGCCAAAACAGCCAGCAGGGCAGGAAAAGGCTGTTTCAGGTCTGACCAGGGCAATTGCAGGATGACCAGTTTTGCAGAATGCACTAGGGCAGAAGCACCCAGCCACAGTGACTAGGTTTCACAATTTATGAGTTAAAGGACCCTGGCAGTGGACCATTCTGCCAAGGCCCTGAGCAGTGGGCAACCACGACGAAACCCACCGCATGCAGCGCTGGAAAGGGCAGCGCCACAAACTAGATAAAAGGCCAAGGCGGAGCGTGCAGCAAACACCTTGGCCCTGGGCACGTGCCGACGTGCGCGACGGCGGTTCTGAAGGAGTACGTACGCCGCAGACGCAACCCCCAAGTTGGGAGTGGCTTGTCCCTACGCAGGTTTACTCGCAGAGCTCCTGCTGGCCCTGCGTAGGCCGCCAGCCAGTACGGAATGGAATGCCAGCAGGAAACTTAAACACTCCCTTTGGCGAGTGCTGCACTATCTGCTCGAGTCTGGCAGCCCACCAAGCCCTTTGAAGACGCATTGCGCTGAAGCGTGCCGTATCAGGTTCGCACGCTAGCTGCTCGTCGAGCGCTTCGAGCTCAGCCCAACATTGCTGCCGCGTGATGGGTTTGGTGGTGTCGCGCGACCTTTTTACTAAATAAAAAGGTGTCTGCATGCCCGTTCACCTGCGGTGATACTGCCTTGCTTGCTCGGCAAACTCTGCGGCCTCTTCAGCCGCAGTCATTTTGGTTTGACGCCGTTCGTCCGCTTGTTGCCGTAGTTGCGGCCGACAATCGTGCGCTGAACGCATTCGAGAGCCAAGTCGATTCGCCAGCGTGGCAAATTCCAGTGCTTCTCTGGTCACGTCCAGCGAATCAAGGCGCTCGTCGTGCGTGCTGCTGTCGGTAGTCGGCTGCTTGAAGGCTGCGCCGATTTGCGCCAAAACTTGAAAAGCTTCCCATGCGTTTATACCGACGAGCGTTGACGGGTCGCGCCAGTTCGGTTCTCTCGTGCTTTTCATTTCTTCCTCCAGCATTGACGCATTTGCGCCGCATACGCCGCGGCGTCGACCTGCGGCATAACCTGCGCCACCTCGTCGAAAAGTTGCCGAATCTCTGCTTGGCGAGCTTCCGGCAAGCGGTTGTAAACAGCGGAAAGTTTCCCGGCGTGGTGGCCAATCCGCTTCAGGACGGCATCAAGATCCTTGGTTGGCCTCACCATATCTTCGTCCGATCGCAAAGCTGATCCATGTTCCAGTTGCCAGTACCTTCGTTGCGAACCGGTTTGATGCTGGATCCCAATGTGGACGGCTCCGTGCTGATCGTCTTCGCGGACTGGGAAGCCACCGCACTGCTTTCGGGCACGGCCGGCGTGTCGCCGTGGCCAGCAGTCACGGTGGTTTCTCCGTTGCGTCCCCAGTTCAGAGTTGCATCCCGGGCCTGCTCGGCTGCCGTCTTCGAGTACGGCCTACGCAATTCTGCCGCGCTTGGTCCAGCAATCCGCGTCATCTGATCGACTAACTCTGTACCGCTTTTCATGGTGTGACCTTCGTCAGCGCGTCGACTGCGGCCTTGGCGGTCGCGACTTCTTCGCATGCTGCTTGGTACTCGGCTTCGCAGTCGGCCAGCTGCCCGCGCAACAGATCAAGCTGGTGTCTGCGTTCTTGAATGGTGCCGGTTGGGCTGTCCGGTGAAGTGCCGGCCATCGCTGCGACGGCGCGGCTAACAGAAAACTTTGCTTCGGTGAGTTGGTGCGACCAGTCTGCTTTCGTTTGTCGGCAGCGCTCCAGCTTCAGTCGGGCGTCAAATAACTGCGGATCGGCTTTACGAAACTGCTCATCGATCCGCTGTTGTTGCGCTTCTGCGCGAGCAGATGCATCTTGATAATGAAAATATTCATGATCGCAGGCTGCGCCCTGACCAACTGGTTTGAATCCGCCAGGTAAACGCGGTCCATCCGGTGTACGCGGTTTGGGCGCGGGTGCCGAAAGTTCGCCTTCTTCTCCCGCTGATCCAAAGACGGGGAATGAGAAATTTGCCATTGCCTAGCCTCCAAAGGCTGTTTCAGGTCTGACTCCGCTACGGTACTACCAATCGAAAGCACAAGCCAGAGCCTATTTTTGTGGTAGGGCAGAAGGGATGAGAGATCACTAATGCTAGGTTCCCTGTGGAAAACCTGAAAAGAATCTAAATCTAGACGGATTAGCTTTTTGTTCGCTCTAGCCGGTGGGAAGTCTGCGACCTGTATCGTAACAGTTTGCCGTTACAATTAAGTATGCCCAGACCGCGTATCCATCAAAGCAACGCTGAGCGTCAAGCGGCGTATCGCGCACGCCATAAAAAATCCGTCACAGTGCGGGATGGTCAACACGTCTGGATTGTCATGGAGCATGAAGAGCTATTCCCGCTGATCAGTACAGAGACTGCTCATGCGCCTTGCTTCCTGAATAAGGCGGATGCAGAGAAGATGGTTGCTCGTCTGAATGCTTCGTACGAAAAAGCTCGAAAAGAAGCTAGGGCGCGTGGCGAAAAAAAGAAGCGGCGGTGGGCTGACGCTGGTTATCTGTGGCTTTCTACCTAAAGAACTTTCCTTCGCAGTCGCAGCCGGCCAACAACCTTGTAATGGTAGACTCACGACATGAAAGAGCCTAAGACAAAACGGCCGAATTTGAATGGCGTTTATGCTAAGGAGAAGCGTCGCCCAACGCCGAGGCGAAGCAGCGGAAGACGCTAGGGCTTCACTTCGGTTGGCTCAGAAACTTACAAACCTCCTTGGTACCAGCTCCCGGGGAATGTTTGTCGGTGCTGAACACGGCCTTTCCCTGCTTATCGAAAAGCGTTATTCGATAATGTTTCAACCACTCGGCGGCGCTGGGACCATTGGCTTCGATCACGTAATCCGCAGATCCTTCGTTTGACGTGACTACCACGTTTGGACACGACTCTCTGAAACCCTTCAATAACTGTGACGTTGCCATTGTTGAGCGAGTAGCCACCGCGATCTTCGTCTCTGCGCTACCGGCGGCGCAAATGAGAACCACTGCAAAGAGACACCATCTTTTCATTCAGCGCCCTCCGAAACTTATGTTTTGAACAATGCTAACCGCGATGAGAGCGAATAAGTGTCTCGACCAAAAGAGCGACCCAAACGAACGCAATTGCTTTTGGGATGACGCTTCCGGGCATGAAGTGACGTCGCCAACCTTTTACCTGCCCACCCTGATCAGATAACCGACGATTCGCTTCACGTATTCCCAGATCAACAGAAAGCGCGATAGCCAAGCCTAACAGTGGAAGCAAATACGGGTGGTCGCCGTAGTGGTTAGCCACGAATAGAAGCCCCTCGAACGTCCCGAGCCATGTGAGACGTTGGTGGATAAGGTCGTTTTCAAACTTATTTTTGTCGTCAGTCTCCATGCTATTACGCAGTCTCTCCTTATTATTGTTGCTTGTAAATCTGTCTCTTCGGCCAATGTGGCAAACCCGGCCCCATCTGTTTTGCGACTTCGCGCTTCATCCATTCGTCGTACGGCAAGCCAACGTTATCCGCGTTCGCGTCCGGAGTTGTCGCAATGCGCGCACCAAACTTTTCCACTAAGCGCTGAATCACCGGCTCTCGCATCATGCGTACCGTGACAGGCTCACTCTCTTCCTTCACTTCAGGGATAGGAATAGCTTTAGGCTTTTGCACCGGGATGATCCTTTCAGGCTGGGGGAAAGGCGAGCTCTCAGAAGAAGCAAAACCCTTCTCTAAGAATTCCTTCTTCAGAGATTCTTCAGAGAGTTTTTTTTGTTGCACGCAAGTGTTTGCGTTTTCAGTAGTTTGCAAAAGTGGTGGTGGCGTCGAAACCGCCGCGCGTACGCGGTTTTGACGCCGCGGTGTGGCGGTTTTGACGCCGCAGGGCTGCTTGGTGGTGGCGGTTTTGACGCCACCAAGATCGTCCCATGCGAGCAGTTCACGAGCCTTGCGAGCCTTGCGAGTGTTGCGGCCTTCTTCGGCGTATTCGTAGACGCCTTTGAAGTGCTGCTTGCCGTGTACCGGTGCCGGCAGGTTGCGGTGAGTCACAGGATCGAGCAGGATGTAGATGTTGCGGCCGTGCCGATCTTTGCGACTCGTGATCAAGCCGCGGTCTTCCAGCCTGCGCCGTGCGACTGCAATGCTTTGATGGTGCAAGCCGGTATAGTCGGTGATTCGATAGCTGGGCAGGTGCAACTCGACGGCGGTGTGCTCTTCTGCGAACCCGACCAGCGCCAGGTAAAGTTTGGTTTCGGCCTCGGTCATTTCGGGGCACTGTTCGAGAACAGCACGGGGAACAGGAACGAACTTCATGCCCTGGGGGAAAGGGTTGCTCATGGCATCCCCCGCTTGACGCTTATAAATTCGGGTGCTACTCTTTTTTTCGGATATAGGGTCGCTTGGCTTGTGCACTGCCGAGTGGCCCTTTGTTTTGCTCCCATAGTGGTCTTTCCTATCTCAGTTCTGACTCGCCCGGCCGTCACATCTGATTCCAGCAAGCCAGGACTGCCTATTCCTTGAATGCTGCAAGGAAGCAATGTCACTAAAGCTAGGCTAGGCTGCTTTAATCGTCTTCACTGTGCAGAACTCCAAATGGGGCGTAGCCAACGCCCTCGCTTGAATCAGTACATGGTGCTGGGTATTCAGTCGACTGCGGGCGATCTGCCGCAGAACGTGAACGGCAAGGTCGGTCATCAGGGTGCGGTCCCTGAGCTTGATACGGGTGACGGCCAAGCCCACAACATGGGATGGGGTTAATGGTGATGGATAGTTGAGCCGGACTAGTTCTCCGATAATCTGGTCGATATACTTCGTGGCTTCTCTTTCTGTACTTGGTTTCATTTTCTCCTCCTTAATATGTTGCTAGTAATTGTCACGACTTCTTCGGCAGTAGTTCTCGAAACTTCTCCAGATACTTTTCGACGGTGCGCTTCTCCCGCTTCTCCCGTTCGATAGCTGCCTGCCAAGCCTTCTGATCGATCAGGGCCACGATGGCGTCATGTACTCGCCGTTGCAGTTCGGCAGGTGGCAACGCATCCAATTCCACGACGCGATCTCCGTGCTTCTTTCGAAACTCTTCGGTTCGCGGATCGTCGGCTTTGACCTTCTGAGTAGGCAGGTTGAATTTCTTGATGTCGCCGGGAAGGATGCCCAGCCGCGTGATCGAGAACTTCACCCGGCTGTACTCGCGCACCTTGGCTGTCATGGCCTTCTGGATGTCGAGCCCACTGCCATCGTGGTCACCCAGGTACAGGATGACGATTTCCTTCCCAACATCGGCAGCTGCCTGTAATTCGTTCGCTACCTCTTTTGATTTACTAGCGGAAGAATAGCCACGGCTACAGACGAGATCGACACCGAGCGGATACGTGGCTTTCTCAACTGTCGTCGACAACGCATCTTTTTCCAGCCACACCTGAATGAGTCGCGGCTGTGTCTCGGTATAGTCGCGATGATAGTCATTGCCGCCGAGTAGCCATCGCCGAAGGTATTCAGCAGGTCCACATCGGTATCCGCCTCGACCGGGATAAGTCGGCCGGCTTTTGTCGACGATCCATTCCCACGGAATGCGGCCAGACTCCCGTGCCTTCGTCAGCAAGCCGCTGATCTTCTGGTACGAATTCCGATTGTTAGGAAACCCGCCGATAGTGTCCTTGACGTGATCAGGCAGGACAACGAACTGATAGAAGGTTTGCCGCGTGGTCCAGGGCCACGAGTCGGCCATCATCTTCTTCACCAGTTCGATCATCCGCGGTGTTCGTGCCCACTCACCTTGGGACATGCGGCCCCCTAATTTTCTTCAAAACTAAAATTAGGTTCATGACTGCCTCTGTCTGCGCTTCAGTTCGTACTCCAACAAATCAATTTCGTCATCCAAGATCCGACGTTCCCGCTCAACCTCGCGCATTAGTTTTGTCGTTTGCGCCGGCGTGTCCGTGCTGGTCAGCACCGCGATCATCTCGGCATTCAGAGCTCGGCCTAGTTGTATGCACCGTTCCTTGTTCCGCCGAAGCCGTTCCCTCACTTCTTCGTCTCTCATGACGCCCTCCGCCGATGACGCCCGGAATTGCTTCGGTCGAGCTGTTCCAACTTTGACGTGACGTGGTACCAGTTGCAGAATGGGCAGCGGTAGGCCCGCAACGGCTTTCCATCCGACGTCACCCTTGGCGCATTCTCTGGATACTCATACGCTTTCTTTTCGCAGGTACCCACCGGGGCGAAGATTTCTGTGATTGCTTCCGGGACTATCGTGTGCTGCTCAAACAGCTTGCGATTGCGTATCTTGCTGCTCATGACCGCCTCCGTCGCCGCAGACGTGGCAGGGTCTTCTCGCCAGATCGCCACCGTAGCCAGGTGTCGATACCAGCGCGGCTATACCAGAGTCTTCCGCCTATCTTGGTTACAGGGGGTCCAGTGCGACGTTCAGTCCAACGGCGAAGAGTGCGAACAGAGCAGTTCAGTTCCGCGGCCAGCTGCTTCTCCGGAACGTAACCAGACAAGACAACTGTGGGTGATGATGCGGGTGATGTGGGCATTTGCCCTCCTTTCGAACTTCTTGCCGAAGTCTTCCTTCAGAGACTTCCGGTTCGAAAAGGACAGGACAAACTTGCCCGGTACACCTTATATAACACCAGGGAATGCCATTGCAAGCCAGGAAACCACCCTAGGGCTAGACTGACTCAGGTCTGACTTATTTGTGCTTCAGGAATGGTGCAAGTGTAGAAACTCCAGTGTTTATGCACATAAAATGATAGATAAGAACTGAGTAGAAAAGATAAGGTATCACTGAAGTCGCCCAACTGAACATGGTATTCGCTTTTGTTCGTGAAACGGAACTAGCCGGGACGGTGCGGAGATCGCCAGGCGTTGGCGCGAGGATTTGGCAAGCCGCTCCCGGGCGAGTTAGTATTTTTGCCACTTCGGCGCAGACGAAAACGGCGAATTTGGCACCGGCTTCATACAACTTCATGCAAAAAATATTGCCGGTCGTGAGTGCTCTGGTGCTGCTCACCATGCCGCTGCTGGGGCAAGGTAAGCGGCTATGGGTGCTGCGCGCGCCGGGGGAAATGGCCGAATACGATCCCTCCACATTTGCGGCGAAGCAGACGGTCAAAGTCCCGCCTGAAGCGGTCGAATCCCCAGGCAGCGTTTCGGTCAATCGCATGGGGCAAATTCTGTATGCGCCGGCGGTATCACTGCCGCTAGCGGACGAAGATGTTCGCTCGGCGCACCAGGCATGGTTTTGGAACGGGCACAGCGCGACCACGATCGATCTGGGCGTGAAGCGGGAGGTCGGTGTCACGGGATCGAATCAGGCGGTCACGGAGTCGGCGCCGCTGGTGTCTTTGTCAGCCGATGGCGGACATTTGTTCTGGTTCGCCGATCAGGTGCGGCGCTTGCAGCGGGAGGGGGTGGATCTGGCGACGACCGCGATGTGGCAGGCCTGGCAAACGGATCTGAATGGCCGAGGGCGGGAAGAGTTAGTCGAGGCGAAGTTTCCGGAATGCCGCTGCCCGACAGGAACTTGCGAGGAGAGTTGTCCTCTGGGTGTGGTGTGGACGCCGGAGGGCGGGGTGGAGAAATTCTTCGTCATGACCCAGTTTGTTGCGGGAAAGACTGCGCCCGAATACAAGGCAAGCACGCGCTATCACCAAGAAGGCGGAAAATGGACGGGCGAAGCGCTGGCGGAGCCATTGCAGCGCGTGCTGGACGCGGCGTCTGTGGGGAGCGTGATGATCGAGGCGATTCCGGATACGGGCTGCTGTGGGTGGTCGAACCAAAGTGACGATCAAACGCTGGCGCTGCGTAGTGGCAAAAAGAGCACGGTGTTTGATGAGCAGGCGACCTACAAGAATCCCGACTACGATGTGAGTTTTTACACAGCGAACGCGCGTTTGTCACCCGAACTCGAGTACGTGGCGATGACGATTGTTTCGACGGCACAATTGAACAAACCGATCCAACTGGCGGAGGATGGAGACGCGAATCCCGAGGAGTCGCAGCGGATTCGCAAGGGGCTGGCGGAGTTGCCGGCGGTGGAAGTCAAGAGCCTGGAAGATAGTCCGCGGCGAGTTGCTTTCCTGCCGCATGCGACGTTGGTGGGGTGGATGAGCGAGAGGGAATTGCTGCTGGTGGAAGATCATGTGCTCGTGGTTTACAACGTGCGGACTGGGGCACGGCGGAAGTCGAGCGTGCGGGTGGAGGATGCGACGCAGGTGTTTCTGCGGTGAAAAAATGCCGTGAAAAAAAAGATGTTCGAAGATACTTTGGCTGCACGTCCTGCACTCTGGAACGATGTAAACACGCTTAATACTCAACACGCTTAATACTCAACACCAACCAGATACAATCCGATTGCCGGCGCGGTTGCTCCGGCCGCCGACCGGTTCCGCGCAGCGAGAATGCGGGATATATCCTGAACCTGGAATGTCCCTTTGCCCACGAGAACAAATGTGCCCACGAGATTTCTTACCATATGGTGCAGAAACCCCGAGCCGCGAGCGGTATAGACCAGTTCTTCGCCGATGCGCTCCCACGATGAGGAAAATATAGTCCGAACATTGGACACCGCCCGAACGCCGGCCTCGTGACTGCTCGTGTAAGAAGGGTTCGGACCCTGCCCCGAGTCGAGTCGAACGGAAGCGGTCGCGGGCTGCAGGCCCGACGCATCCCCGCGTCGCCGCTCCGGGTCGACCGCCGCGAACGAAGTGAAATCGTGCTCCCCGCTCACGAGAATCGCCGACCGTTGCATCTCCTCTTCCGCCAGCGGATAGGGATAATGCCATACATACCTTGCCAAAAACGGGGGACAGATTGCTTCGCGATAAATTCGATAGCGATAGGTCTTCGCCCGCGCCGAATGCCGCGCGTGAAAGTCGGCCGGCGCGTCCTCCACTTCCAGCACGCGCACCGACGGCGGCAAAATGTCGTTCAATGCCTTCCCAAAATTCGCCGTAGGGATGGAAGACTCCGTGACAAATGTCATGACTTGCGCCAGTGCATGCACACCGGCGTCGGTTCGACCCGACCCTTGCGGCAATACCTTTTCCCCGGTGATCCGTCCAATGGCTGAGGCCAGTGTGCCCTGCACGGTGCATGCATCCGGTTGCACCTGCCAGCCGGAGAACTCTGCGCCGTCATAGGAGAGAATCACTTTGAGATTGCGCATGCGATCTTTATGCTTCGATAGGCTTCGATGTTTCCAGTCCATTCTCAGGTCGCGGTTGAATCAGCGAAGCAGTTTCTTGCTTTGCCAGCAATTTACCAGTTCCACGGGGACGCGGCGTAACTTCGGCCGCATTCCGGTCAGATATACTGAATAGCTTCCGCAGGATTCCGGTTTCCAGGGTGGACATGTTCTCCATCGCGAGCTCGTAGGAAATACCGGGATCAGGAAACAGGGACGAAAACAAATAGACGCGGCCCCCGGCTTAGGGGTTTTTCTCCCAGTTTCCGGAACCTTCCGGCGGTCCTTTGCGTACCACTGCTTGGTAGAGCGTTATTTTAGGTAGCTTGGCTGGCTCAAGAATCTTTCGCAACCAGGTCTTAATCAATTGGTCTTTAACCCAACGGAGATGAGTAGATGCCATTCGCACGTTTAGCCACATGTGTAGCTTCGACCACCCGGTTCGCCGCCGCTGCAGGCCTATTCGCGACGCTGAGCCTGGCGGGCTGGGGCCAGGAGCCGCCCGCAACTCCCACCCCTGCCGCCGCGCAGAATACGCCGGAAACGCGGCCCGTGCAGTTGATGAACTATGCCAAACCCGTGTCGCATTTTCCCAATCCCGTTGGCCCCTATATCCCCAGACGCGTGGGAGAGCCCAATCTCGCGAACACGGCCCGCATCGACCAGCTGATGCACGATGGCAAACTCTACCTGTCGCTCAATGACGCGATCGCTCTGGCACTCGAAAATAACCTGGATATCGCAATCGCGCGCTACAACCTCAACATTGCCGACACCGACGTGTTTCGTGCCCGGGCGGGTGCTCAGATCCTCGGCGTGGCTCTCGGCGTTGTGCAAAATACTCCAGGCGGCGGTGTAGGCGGGATCGGAGCCCAGATCGGGTCCGGCACCGGAGGCACCACCCTGGGCGCGGGCGGGGCGGGCGCAGGCGCCGGTGGTTTGGTGGGCTCGACCGCAGGTGGCCTCTACGGACCGCCGATCAACAGCTTCGACCCCATCCTCACCGGCACTCTTCAAGAGGATCATTTCAGCCAACAAGTCACTAGCATTTTTCAAGGAGTCCTTCCGGGCTCCAGTTTGGCTCAAAACACGGGCACGGTTAATTTCTCCTACCAGCAGGCTTTCCACTGGGGAACCAACCTGGTTGTGGGCTTTACCAATACGCGAGGCACCACGAACAGCTTCTTTAACAATCTCAGCCCTGCCTTGAACTCAGGCTTCAAGGCCACCGTGACTCAGCATCTTCTCCAGGGGTTTGGATTTGCCCCCAACACCCGCTTGATCCGCATCGCCAAAAACAACCGTGAACTCTCTGATGTAGCCTTCCGCTTGCAGATCATCACCAGCGTCGATCAGATCGAGAACATGTATTGGGATCTCGTCTTCGCCTACGAGAATCAGCGGGTAAAAGAAGAATCGTTGACGTTTTCCCAAAAGACGCTTTCCGACACCAAGAAACAGGTTGAAATCGGCAGCCTTGCCCCCATTGAATCGGTACGCGCGCAAAGCACCGTGGCCGCGGACCAGCAGGCTGTGACGGTGGCTAAAACTAACCTTCAGTTGCAGCAGTTGCTCATGAAGAACGCGCTCAGCCGCACGCTTCATGATCCCATGCTTGCGCAAGCGGAAGTCATTCCAACTTCCACCATGGAAGTTCCGGAAAATGAGCAAATCCAGCCTACCGAAGAGCTGGTGAACAACGCCCTTCGCCACCGGCCCGAGCTTGTCGAGTCCCGCATCCAGCTGAACAGTCAGGAGATTGCCGACAAAGCTCTTCGCAGCGCGGTTTTACCCACGCTCGATCTTTATGGGTACTATGGCGGGACCGGCGTCGGCGGCGCGCAGAATCCAAATAACCTGTGCTCCAATCTGGACCCGGCCCTTCAAGGCTTTGGCTGCGCTACGACTCCCACGACCGCGGTGAGTTACGGCAGCACGCTGAATCAACTCGTCAATTCCACCGCTCCTGACAAAGGTGTGGGCTTGCAGATTAATATTCCGCTGCGCAACCGGGCCGCGCAGGCGCTCCAGATCCGCTCGGAACTGGAATACCGGCAGATTCAGATGGCCCTGCAGCAAACCGAGAACCGGGTCAGCATCGAAGTCCGGCAGGCTCAGTTTGCCGTGGAGCAAAACCAAGCCAGCGTCGCCTCGGCGAAGGCTGCCCAGGATTACGCGCAACAGTCTCTCGATGCCGAGCAAAAGAAATATCAGTTCGGCACCTCGACAACTACCGCGGTGCTGCAAACTCGCAGCGCCCTCGCTACCGCGGAGTCGACGCTAATGTCGGCCATGGCGGCTTACGAAAAGTCGCGCGTCGAACTCGATCGCGCCGTCGGCACTTTGCTCGACAACAACGGCATCAGCATCGACGATGCCGCTCGCGGGCAGGTCACTCGCCTGCCTAACATTCCTCACGTGGCACC
>Ga0210406_10001419_pt1 | contig 29225 bp, 27 predicted proteins | sample IncBWC30MmetaG_FD_155454 | JGI IMG/M metagenome (GOLD analysis project Ga0210406, IMG submission 155454) | Forest soil microbial communities from Barre Woods Harvard Forest LTER site, Petersham, Massachusetts, United States - Inc-BW-C-30-M | ecosystem: Environmental > Terrestrial > Soil >... | reverse complement strand
GCCGGCCACGCGATGTAGCGATCGGTTTCCGATTGAATGGTCGGTTCATCGACCGGCTGATATTTGCGGAAGAACTCGACCACCTGGTCGCGGCTCCAGCCCTGCGAATGAAGCCCGGTGTCCACAACCAGACGCACGGCGCGAAACAACTCGCTGCTCAGTCTGCCGTAGTCGCTTACCGGATCTTGATAGAACCCGACTTCCTTGCCCAGTTGCTCCGAATACAGCGCCCAACCCTCGACATAGCCGGAGTTGCCGGAATGCTGGCGAAACTTCGGCAGGCTGGTCATTTGCTGCTGCACGGACAGCTGCATGTGATGTCCCGGTATGCCTTCATGATAGGCGGTGGCCTCGTCATCGATGAGCCAGCGATGTTCAAAATGGGACGTCGCGACACTGACGCGGCCGGGACGCTTACCGTCGGGCGTGCCGGTTTGATAATGCGTGGCGGCGCCCGATTGATACGGCGGTATGGCTTCGACCGTGACCGGCGAGCCGGGAATGTAGCCGAACAACTCCGGAAGCTTCGGCTGCATTTGCGCGATGTACTTGCGGAAATCATCGAGAATCTGCTCCGACGAGGTCGGAATGTACTTGGCGTTGGTTTTCAGGGAGTCGCGGAAGGAGGCGACGTCGTTGAAGCCCAGTTTGCGGGCGATGATGAGCATCTCGCCTTCAATGCGCTCGATCTCACGCAGGCCGATCGCGTGAATCTGTTCCGGAGTCAAGGTGCCGATCGTGGTGCGGCTGCGAATGTCGTTGAGGTAGCGCTCTTTTCCGCCGGGCAAAGCGGTGACGCTCAAGGTGCTTCGACCCAGAGGTGCGTACTCCGCGCCGATGAAGGCGCCGAACTTCTTGTACGCGGGTATCACTTCGTTGTTCACGGCATCCGTGATGGCCTGGGTCAGGTGCCGCTGGTCGTCGGCTGAGATGCTGTCGGGGTATTTCTTCGTCGGCAACAGAAAGGGATTGGCGGCAACGATGCCGTCGCATTGCGCCGGCACTTTCTCGAGCAGAAAGCGCACCGGCATGAGTTTGTCCTTCATGCCGGCACGCAAGGTTTCTTGCGCCTGGCTCAAAGCGCGCGGAATCTGGTGCAGGCGCGCGATGTAATCCTCGTAATGCTTGACGGAGTCGAGCGGGACGGCCAGCGGCATGTCGGCAAGACGAACCTGAGGTCCTTCCATCTGATTCAGCGGCATCTCGTATTCTTTGAACTTGAAGTTCGCAATACGCTGCAGCAGGAAACGCTCCATCACTTCGTGGGACAGCTTGTCCTGCTCCGGCAACCCGGCCGTCGATATGGCGCTCAACCGGGACACAAAACTCTGGTCGGCGGCATTCTGGAGCTGATACGCCGCGGGAGAATAATCGTCCAGCTGGTCGTTGTACCGATAGTCGCCGATGGCGGTCGCGCGTTCCGGGTGGGCTTTGAGATCCGACTGGTATTGCTCTTCGAAAAGCGTATTTTGCGCGGCGACGCGGCCGGCGACCGTGTCCGAATCCTTTGCTGCAACCGTGAATGAACAAGCGGCCAGTAGTCCGATCAGTGCTGTTTTATGCATATGTCGAAAGGTTAACATGGCACCGGTTACTTCGCGGAAGCGGGGAAAGCCGGCAATTTCTCAATATCGCGCGCGTCGTGCTGAATGATCACGGTGGCATTCAGGTTCTTCGCCAGCTGCTTGAAACGATCCAGCGAGGCCAGTGTCTCGGCGCGGCTGGTGTTGAAAGTCGGTACGCCGTTGCTGTCGTAGTTTTCGCGAAAGTGCGCCAGGTCGCCGGAGATGAGCACGTTGCCCATATCCCTGAGCTTGACCAGCAGGCTGTGATGCCCGGGGGTGTGACCGGGCGTGTTCAATAGGATGACGCTGCCGTCACCGAACACGTCTTTATCTCCGGGCAAGGCCTCCACTTTTCCGCCGCCGCTGATCCAATGCGCAAAATTCGCCGGATTGACCCCGGGATTGGGCGCAGCCTGGTTCAGCGCCTCCCAGTCGCCCTTTCCGATCAGCAAGGTGGCCTGGGGAAAGGACGCCACCTGGCCAATGTGATCTCCGTGATAGTGACTGATCCCGACAAAGGTGATCTGCGAAGGGTTAAGGTGCAGCACGGCCAGCTGTTCCACCAAACTGGTGGTCGGCGCCGCGGGCGACGGAGTGCTTCCCGAGGCCGGCGGATTGCCGGTGTCCCACACCAGATAGTCGTTGCCGTGCTTCACGAGGTAGCAGCTGAAGGTAAACGGAACGCTCAGCCCCTTGAATGCGGAGACGTCCGAAAATCGGCTGAAATCGGTGAGCGGGTTGCTCTTGCCGCAATCGAAACGCGTCAACGAAAGCTCGGGCGCGTTTTGCGCCGAGGCCGAGGTACCGAGAACCAGGCTCGCGAGCACCGCGGCGACCAAATCTAAATTCATTCGTTTCATATGCGCTCCCCCTTTGTAAAAGCAATGTCCGGATCTGTTCAGGAATGCCCGCAAGTTCAAACGCGGCTCATTCGGCCTCGGAGCGCACTTCGCGCCCCATGAGCGCCTGCACCGCCGCGCGCACGGATTTGTTCTCGTACATGATTGCGTATATTTCGCGGCATATCGGCATGTCCACCTGCAACCGTTGCGCGACATCGTGGACGGCTCGCGCCGCGGTCACGCCTTCGACCACCTGATGAATCGAGCTTTGCGCACTCGCCGGCGACTCGCCCCGGCCCAGCGCCATGCCGAAACGACGGTTGCGCGATTGATCATCGGTACAGGTCAGCACCAGGTCTCCGAGCCCGGCGAGGCCCATGAACGTTTCGCGCAATGCGCCGAGCTTGACGCCCAAGCGCATCATTTCCGCGAGGCCGCGCGTGATCAAAGCCACGCGTGTATTGGCACCGTACCCTACGCCATCGGCAATCCCCGATCCGATGGCGATGACATTCTTCACCGCGCCGCCGACCTCCACGCCCATGATGTCGGTCTGGGTGTACGCGCGGAAACTCGGACCTGACAGATTGAGCGCCAGTTCTTTGGCAAAGCGCTCGTCGGCCGATGCGATCGTCATGGCGGTCGGCAGGCCGGCGCCGACTTCCTTCGCAAAGGTGGGACCCGACAATACCGCGCCGGCGGTATCGCCCAAAATCTCTCGAAAAACTTGGTGGGGCAGCAGTCCGGTCGCCAGCTCGAATCCCTTGGTCGCCCAGGCAATGCGGGTGCGATGCGCCAGGTGCGGCCGAATGCTCTCCAATGTCGCCCTGAAAGCATGCGATGGCACGGCGATCAGGGCATCGCGGGAGACCTCGAGCGCCTTGGGCAAATCGACCGCGATCTGCAATTCTTCCGGGAATGCCGCCTCCGGCAGATAGCGCATGTTGCGGCGGGCGCGGCGCATGGCATCGAGCTGCGCGCCGTCGCGGCCCCATAGCTGGGTGGCGTGTCCTTCCCGCGCCAACAAAATGGCGAGTGCCGTGCCCCAGGAGCCGGCGCCGATGACGGTCATCGGTTCCGCACGCCGGGTCATACAGCCTCTAATTCACCGAGGTGGGCGAAGGAGCTTGCTGCGCCTGCGTGAACAGCGCGTCGAAATTGACCAAGGGCAGGAGGAAATTGGGGAATCCACCCTTGACGATGAGGTCGGAGATCACTTCGCGCGCGTAGGGAAACAGCAGGCTGGGGCAGAAGCTGCCGACCAAGCGCTTCAAATCCTCGACCGAGGCGCCGGCGATGGTAAACAACCCGGCCTGTTTGACCTCCACCAGGTAAAGCGTGGTGTCGCCCTGCTTCGCTTCCACCGTGACGGTCAGCAGCACTTCGCGCGCCTCCGGCGAGAGTTCCTCCGTGGTGGTGTTCATATTGAGTTGAAACTTCGGTTCCCAGGGCTGATTGCTAGGCAGGCGCGGACCATTCGGCGACTCGTACGAACAATCCTTCAAGTACACGCTTTGCAAACTCACCTGGACGCCGCCGACATTGGCCTGTGGCTCCGCCGCTGTAACCTCGTTCATCCTGCCCCCTGAATTAATCGATCCAACTCGCCGCTGCAATCCAGCGCGTAGAGCTCGTCATAGCCGCCGACATGTTTGTCGCCGACAAAAATCTGCGGAACCGTGCGCCGACTGCTGCGTGCAATCATCTCCTCGCGCGATTTCTCGTCTTCCTCGACATTGATCTCGCTGAAAATCACCTGTTTCCGCTCGAGCAGGCTCTTGGCTCGCTGGCAGTACGGACACCAGTCCGATACGTAGACGGTGACAACCGGCTGCGTCATTTCGAAGGGTTCTTGGCCTTTGACGCCGTTTTCGTCAGTGGCAAGTTGTCCTTCACCCAAGCATTCAGCCCGCCCTGAAGATTGAACACCTTGGTGAAGCCGAGCTTCATCAAGGCGCGCGCGGCGCTTGCGCCGTCGGTGCCGCTGTCGCAATAAGTAATGACGTTCTTCTCACGCCACTTTTTCAACGAGTCCGCTTGCGATTCGAGCTCCCCCACGGGCACATTGCGTGCGTCGAGAATATGCCCGGCGTCGTACAGCTCCTTGCTGCGCAAATCGATGACGAGGGCACCCTGATTCATGAGCCGCACAACCTGTGCGGCGCTCAACGCCGCAAAGGCTTGAACCCGCGCTCGAAGCTCGAAGGCCACCACCGCGATCGCCGCCAGCAGCGTCGCGCCCGCCAGGTAGGGATGGTGGCCAAGGTACTCTAACAATCGCTGCATGCGTCTCGCACAATTTGGCCTTTTTGGGCGCGCAAGTATAGCAGCGGCCACAAGGCTTGTATGCTTGGCGGATGATGACCATCCGGCCATGAAGCGGCGCTTCAATTCCCTTTGGAGCGCGGCGCTTGTCGCAATCCTGTGTGCCGGCAGCCTTGCAGCGGCCGCGGAATCGGGGGATCCGGCGCACGCGGACGCGGCGAAAGCAAAGCTGGCGGCGCTGCGCGCGCGGATCGCTGAACTCACGGGCCGCATGGGTTCGCAGCTGGCGCAGCGCGATTCCCTGAGCGCCCGCGTGCGCGAGACCGAGTTGAGTATTGCCGCGAAACGCCAGCGCGTGGAGGAATTGCACGTAGCGCAGCTTGCCGCGGAGCGGCGCCGCACGGAACTACGCGCCGAAGAAAGCCGCAACCTCAATGCGCTGCAAGCGGAACGCGCATCGCTTGCGAGCCAAGTACGCGCGGCGTACATGATCGGCCGTCAGGAAGAGCTCAAGCTGCTGCTGAATCAAAGCAATCCCGCCAGCCTCGGGCGAACGCTCACTTATTACGGTTACTTTGCCGAACAGCGCAGTCAGAAAATCAAATCCATTCAAAGCAACGAAACGCGCCTGCAACAATTGGTCGCGCAGATCGAGCAGCAAACGCAGGAATTGCAAAAGCTGCAAGACGATGCGACGCGGGAGATTGCGGGATTGCAGCACGCGCGCACCGAGCGCGCCGTGGCAGTCGCGGCACTGACGAAGAAGCTGGAGAGCGGCAATCAGGAGCTGGGCAACCTGAAGCGCGAGGAACAGGCGGTTGAATCGCTGGTGGCGGATCTTGCCCGCATGCTGCAGGATTTTCCAACCGATCCGTCGCAGAGTTTCGACCACATGCGCGGCAAATTGCCCTGGCCGGTGCTCGGTCGCGTCGCCGCGCGCTATCAGGCACCCCGGGAGAATTCGGGCGGCGGCGTGCGCTGGAACGGCGTGATGATCGAAACGGAACGCGGCGCAAAGGTGCGGGCGCCTTTCTTCGGCCGCGTCGTCTATGCCGATTGGCTCCAGGGCTTAGGGTTGCTCATCATCGTCGGTCACGGCGGCGGCTATATGACTTTGTATGGTCACGCGGAGGTGCTCTACAAGTCCGTCGGCGACAAGGTCGCGCCGGGCGATGTGATCGCCGCCTTGAGCGATACCGACGGGGCCAAGCCGCAGCTGTATTTTGAAATACGCGAAGGGCGCAAGACCGTCGATCCGAAGCTCTGGCTCAAGACAAGCCCTTAAGATAGGGCCGCGTAACTTTTAATTTGACACTATCCGGCGGCCGCTGGCGGCAAGCCCTCTGCGCACGTATGCTTCAGAAATGCGCAACAAATCTGGCAACGCCCTATGGCTGGCCGTCGGCATCCTCATCGGCCTGTCGCTCGGGTTGGCACATGGCGTCCTGGCGGAGAAGAAGCCCGCTCCCGGCGCCGATCTTCCGTGGCAAGACGCGCATATGCTGGCCGCGGTGCTCGAACGCGTAAAGCACGATTACGTGAATCCTGTCGACGATCATCAACTGCTGCAGGCGGCGATTCGCGGCATGGTGGCCTCGTTGGATCCTTATTCGGCCTATCTCGACGGCGATGAATACGACGAGGTCAAGATCAGCAGCTCGGGCCGTTATTCCGGTGTCGGCATCGAACTGTCCATCGAAGATGAACAGGTCGTGGTGATCGCGCCCTTTGACGGCTCGCCGGCCGCCCAGGCGGGAATTCGTTCCGGCGACATCATCGTGACGATCGACGGCATCCCCGTGAATACCAGTACTTTGGCGGATACCATTGGGCGCATGCGCGGCGCGGAAGGCACGTCCGTCAAAATCGGCATCATGCGCGAGGGCCATTCGGAACCGCTGCTGTTCACGCTGAAACGCTCACGCGTGGATCTGCACAGCGTCAAGGGCGAAATGCTCGAGCCTGGCTACGCGTATGAACGGATTTCGCAATTCAGCGAAACGACGGGCGATGACTTGAACGCCTCGCTGAAGGATTTGCGCAAGCACAACGGCGCCCCGCTCAAGGGTCTGGTGCTCGACCTGCGCGACAACCCCGGCGGAGTCCTCGAAGCGGCCGTCGCCGTGGCCGATGCCTTCCTCGACAGCGGCGTCATCGTGACCGCGAAGGGACGGACTGCCGACTCCAAATTCGAAATGGATGCCACGCCCGGCGACCTGCTCAACGGGGCGCCCATCGTCGTGTTGGTCAATGGCGGGTCGGCCTCGGCGGCGGAGATCGTCGCGGGCGCCCTCAAGGATCAGCATCGCGCGAAACTCATGGGGCGCACGACCTTCGGCAAGGGCTCGGTGCAGACCATCATCCCGCTATCCGACGATCGCGCCGTCAAGCTTACGACATCGCTCTATTACACCCCGTCGGGCGTCTCCATCAATCACCGCGGCATTGCGCCCGACATCGAGCTGGAGCGGGACTCGAAAGAGCCGGCAACGGGGGCTCCCGCCGATGCGCCGCTGCAGAAGCGCGATGCCGAAGTGAAGCGCGCCCTGGAGGAATTGAAGGTGTCGCCCAGTACGCGCCCCGGCGCGGTGACAACCGCGGCTGGGGCCTAAAGTATGCGCAGCACGCGTTCCATCGAAATCCTGTGTTTGGCGCTTGCTGCCTTGGTGCTCATTTGGTCCGGCGCGTTGAGCAGTCAGGTATGGCCGGTCCTGGGCCTGCTCGCCGCCTTCGCGCTGGCGATCGTTGGATTTCGCGGCCGCCACTTCCTGCCCGGCCGCACCCGTTCCAAGCTGCTGATCGAATCCTGGTCGATGGTGGTGTTCATCACCTGCGTGCTGTGGTTCACCGGCAAGGGCGGAAGTCCGCTTTTCAACCTGTACCTGTTGCCCATCATATTGAGCGCGTTGACCCTTGGCCGCGTGATCACGCTGCTGCAGGTGGTGGCCATTGCGGTTTGTCACCTGTTGTTGGCAATGACCACGCCCGGACTCGACGTCATTTCTCTGCTTTACGCCAGCCAACTCGTGGGTCAGGTGGCGCCGTTTCTTTTGGTGGCCTACCTGACCACAACCCTGTCCGCGGACATCACCGAGGCGCGGGAGCGGATCGAAAATCTGGCGCAGACCGATTCTTTGACCGGACTCTACAACGTGCGCATGTTCAACGAAGTCTGGCAGCGCGAGCACGACGCCTGCGAGCGCAGCCGCGGCGTGTATTCGTTGCTCATGATCGACATGGACAAGCTCAAGGAAATTAACGATGTCTTCGGCCTGGAGGCGGGAAACAGTGCCATCACGCTGGTGGCGCAGTGTCTGCAACGAAGTATTCGGACGACGGATCATGCCGCGCGACTCGGCGGCGACGAGTTTGCGGTCCTGCTGCCGGGCGCATCTCTGGATGTCGCGGAGGCCGTGATCAAACGCCTGCGGCACAACGTCTATAAAACGACGCTGGATCTTAGGTCGCGCATGATCCGCTGCAGTGTGAGCATCGGCGTGGTCAATTACCCCAAGGACGCGAGGGACATGCGCGACCTTAGAAGCCTGGCGGACGACAAGATGTACCGCGATAAAGAGCTGCGCCGCATGCCCGGAGCCGAAGCAAACGCTTGAATGCCGACCGCCAAACGGTTGAATGTGCTGGACTTTTGCAGGGAAAATGGCAAAGTTAGGGCTGCATCACGCCGGGCGTGCTTAACATATGGTCAGCTTGTCTCCTTTCCGTGCGTTTGAGAGAGGGTTAATGCGGTCAATCATTCGAGCATCCTCGCTTTCGCGCGCGTCGCGAGGGCCTGCCATACGCGCATTAGCCTGTATTTTCTTGAGTTTTCTGGCATTTCACGCCACCGCCAAGAACATCGGCGATCCGAAACTGAAATCCAGCTCCGTGCTCATCGTGGATCAGAGCGATTCCTCGGTGCTCTACTCGCGCAATCCCGACGTCGCCGCACCCATCGCCTCCATCACCAAGCTGATGACGGCATTGGTGGTTCTGGACGCCAAGCAGCCGCTGGATGAACCGATTCAAATCACCGAGGCCGACCGCGACTACCCCAAAGGGGCATTTTCCAGGCTGACCGTGGGTAGCACCCTGACGCGCGGCGACCTCATGCACGTCGCGCTGATGGCCTCCGAAAATCGCGCCGCGCATGCGCTCGGCAATAACTACCCCGGCGGCATGACAGCCATGGTGGCGGCGATGAATGCGAAAGCGCAGGCGCTCGGCATGACCACCGCGCATTTCGTCGACCCGACCGGTCTGTCGAGCCAGAATGTGGCCAGTCCGGAAGACCTGTCGAAGCTGGTGATCGCGGCCTCGAAAAATAGCACCATCCGCGAATTCTCCACCGACAGGAATTATTCGGTGCGGGTGCGCAAGCATCTGGTCGCGTTCCGGAACACCGACAATCTGGTGGCCAACCCGACCTGGAACATCATCGTTCAGAAGACGGGCTACATCGCCGAGGCCGGTAAGTGCCTGGTGATGGCCGCCGTCATCGAAGGCCGCTCGGTCGTGATCGTATTGCTCGATTCCTTCGGCAAGTACACCCGTGTGGCCGATGCCCAGCGCATCAAGACCTGGATGGCAAACACCTCGAACCCGCGCTTCCAGGTCTCGATTCGCTAGCGAGCTGCCGGGCCTCCAACCCCAAAACCAGCCATGCTCCGATCAATGGCTGGCAACAGTTAACATTCTTGGAACGCCTAGGGCCGGAGGTCGATATGCGTGTGCGTCTCCTTTGCATCGGGTGGGTGGCGTCGCTTCTGGTCGATCCCGCATGGGCCGCCGACCGCGCACTGTCGGTCACCATCTACAACGATAATCTGGCGCTGGTTCAGGATCGGCGGGACATCGAGGTCAAGGACGGCCGCCAACGCATCGAATTCCAGGACGTCTCGGCGCTGATTCGCCCGGAGACGGTGTCGCTGTCGGCGGCGGATATCGGCATCGTCGAGCAGAATTTCGACTTCGACCTGTTGACGCCCGCCAAACTCATGGAAAAGGCGGTCGGGCAGGAAGTCACCATCGTGCGCGTGAATCCGGCGACCGGTGCCGAAACGCGCGAGCAGGCCCAGGTACTGGCCACCAATGGCGGCGTGGTCTTGAAGATCGGCCAGCGAATCGAAGTGCTGCGCGATGACGGCCTGCCGGTGCGCGTGATATTCAACAAGGTACCGGACAATCTGCGGGCGCGGCCCACGCTCTCGGTCAGCATCATCGGCTCGCATGCGGGAACGCGCCGCGCAACGTTGAGCTACCTCACGCCCGGACTGGGCTGGAAGGCCGACTACGTGGCGCTCTACAACGAGAGCGACAGCAAAATTGACGTGCAGGGCTGGGTCACACTGACCAATTCCAGCGGCACCACCTATGACAATGCGCAAACGCTGCTGGTTGCCGGCTCCCCCAGCCAGGTGGATGGCGGCGGTCCGCAAAACGGTTATCGTCCGCCGGTTCGCCGGCAGACATTGCAGCAGCCGGGAACGGAAAGCGGCAGCCGCGAGCGCTTGGGCGATTACTACCTCTATCCGTTGGCGGAACGCACCACCATCGCCAATTTGCAAACCAAGCAGGTGAGCTTTCTCGACGTGCACGGCGTGGCGGCGGAGCACGGCTATGAATTTCGCAATCGCTGGCTGGGAACCGCTGAAATGCCGCTCAGCGCGCAGAGCATTTACAGCTTCTCGACCAGTGCGCATGCCGGTTTGGGCGATCAGCTGCCGGCCGGCACGTTGCGTTTCTACATGAAGGACAAACGCGGCGACCCGCAATTCATCGGCGAAAGCCGGATCGATCACACGCCGATGGGTTCGACGCTGTCGCTGGCGACCGGCGACGCCTTCGACGTCAAGGTTCACGCCGTAGTGGAAAAAAGAACGCGCATCTCGACGTTCGACTGGCAGACCGACATGCGATACGACGTCACGAATGCCTTGCCTCGCGCCGTCGTCGTGAAAGTACGCCAGGAAGGACTGTGGGGCGACTCGAGCATCAAGGCTGAGAGCCAAAAGAGCACGCGGCGGAGTGCCGACGCCGCTGAATGGCCTGTAGCCGTGCCCGCGAACGGCAAGGCAACGGTCACGGCGACGTTCGAAACGCGGTACTGACACGAGCCATGCGCGCGGCGGCGCTCATCCTGTTACTGGGCTTCTCGGCCGCGGGTGACGTGGCGCTTGGCGCCGTAACCGAGGTCATCGCGGCGCCGCCATCGGACTTGATCGTGACCGTTTACCGCGACCCGTACCGCGCTGCGGGAGCGATCGACCTCAATCTGCTGAATGGCTTCGCGCTGGTGACGGAAACGCGGCTTGTCCGGCTTCCCGCCGGCCTCAGCCGCGTGCGATTCGAGGATGTGGCCGATGGCATCGAGCCGGTCAGTGCGCTCGTTACCGGGCTCACCGGTGCCGTCATCGAAAAAAACCGGGATGCGCGGCTCTTGAGTCCCTCGGCCCTGGTTGCCTCCGCCGTGGGCAAACACGTTGAACTGTTGCGGACCAACCGCAAGACGGGCATGACCGAACGCCGGCCCGGTACGATACTGTCGGACGCCGAGGGCGGCGTCGTGTTCAAGACCGAACAAGGCATCGAGGCCCTGCGATGCTCCGGGCTGCCCGAGACCTTCAGCTTCGAACCCGTCGCCGACCTGTCGTCGCGGCCCACCTTGTCCGTGGAAGTACGCAGCCCGAGTGCGATGACCCAGCAGGTCACGCTGTCGTACCTTGCCCGCGGTTTCGATTGGGCCGCCGACTACTCGGCAACCCTATCCCAAGACGGCACGCGCCTGGATCTCGGCGCCTGGGTGACGCTGGCCAACTCGAACGGTGTGGGATTTCCTCAGGCGCATGCGCAAGTGGTCGCCGGTAAAGTCAACCGCGTGAACGCCGAGGACGGCGAGAATGGCGAGTTCGTACCCATCCACCTCCGCGGACGCATTCTCGCGCAGTGCTGGCCGCGCGGCTCGACCAGCGATCAGCCGATGATTCTTCGCGAAGAATATACGGATCGCATGTTCAAGAGGAGTGTGGCCGGGGGGGTGATGCCGGCAGCGATGAGCCTGCAGGACATTGTTGTCACGGGCTCGAGAGTGCAGCAGGAGCAGTTGGGCGACTTGAAACTGTACCGCGTGCCGGAGCGCACGACCCTCGCCAGCCGCCAGTCCAAGCAGGTGCGGCTGATGGATCGGTCGGCCATTCCTGTCTCGACGATTTATGGCGCGGACTTGTCGAGCGACAACCCGGAACCCACGGGCCCGGCGCATCGTTGGTTGCGCACCAAGAACAGCCTCGCGAACCATCTGGGATTGCCGCTGCCATCCGGAACCGTCGCCGTCTTCACCGAGCATGAGGGCGACCGGTTGCTGCAGCACGAGTCGGGTATGCGCGATATCGCCGTCGACGAGGAAGTCGAGATCGACCTGGGCGAAAGCCCGGATGTCCAGGTGTCGGAGACCCACGAGTCCACGAGCATCGACGCCGCGCACGCGAAGCTGCTGCCCCTGGTGCCGGGGATGGCGTTGCGCTCCGTCAAAATCGACGATGTCCGGCGCGTCGAGGTCAGTAACGCCCACGCCTCCGGGATCGATTTCGAGTTGCGGCTGCGGCTTCCGGAAGGTGCGCGCATCGTGCGCGCCGATCATTCCGTGGGGGCCAAGAACGGCAGACCCATTTTTCGCTTCAAGGTTCCCGCCAACCAAACGGTCGCGGTGCGCTACCAAACCCAGGGCATCGGCGATGGAATTCTGCGCACTCCATAGCGGTTGGCGGCTGACCAAGTAGCTTACAATCCGCGCATGCCGGGACTTACCCAAACTGCAGGGCCGCGATGGTAAGCAGCCGCCAATCGCGGATCAAAAACTATTTCGCCGAAAACCGGCTGTTCACGATACGCAGCATCGTGGCGGGCATCTTCGCGGCCGTGCTGCTGCTGGCGGTCGCGGGACGCCTGTTCTACCTGCAGGTCATCAAGTTCGACTATTACCATGGTCTGTCGCAGGGCAACAGCATCCGCACCGAACCCATCCCGCCCAGCCGCGGCCTGATCCTGGACCGTCACGGGGTGGTGCTGGCGGACAACATGCCCGCCTTCAACGTCGAACTCATCCGTGAACAGGTGGGCGACAGCAAGGCGCTCGATGCCACGCTGGCTCAGCTGGTCGGCATCGGTCTGCTGCGCAGCGAGGAGATCAGCAACATCCGGCGCACGATTCTGCTGCACAAGGTGTACGAAAGCGTGCCGATCAAGCTGTCGCTGAACGAGGAGGAAATGGCGCGCTTCGCGGTGCATCGCTACCAGTTCGCCGGCGTGGACATTCGAGCGCGGCTGGCGCGGCACTACCCATTGCGCGAGATGGGTGTGCACGCCATCGGCTACGTCAGCGCGATCAATGAACAGGACCTGAAGCAAATCGACAGCGCCGAATATGCGGGCACCAGCCTCATCGGAAAATTGGGCGTGGAAGGCGCGTACGAGCAACAACTTCACGGCAAGCCGGGCTTTCGCGAACTGGAAGTCAACGCGGCGGGCCGGCCGGTCGACAAACAGGGAGGCTACGCATCCAAGCTCAATACCCGTCCGCCGGTGGCCGGTGAGGATTTGATATTGGGAATGGACGTCAAGGTGCAGCGGGTCGCCGAAGAGGCGCTGGTGGGCAAGCGGGGTTCCGTGGTCGCGCTCGATCCGAAGACCGGCGACATCATCGCGCTCGCCAGCACGCCGGGATTCGACCCCAACGATTTTGTCCGCGGCCTGTCGGTGGCGCAGTATGCGGCGCTGTCGAACAGCATCGACGTGCCGTTATTGAACCGCGCATTGAGGGGCGCCTATCCGCCCGGCTCCACGGTGAAGCCGTTGTACGCGTTGGCGGCGCAAAAATACGGCGTCATTTCCCCGCAGCAGGTCATGTACTGCCCCGGCTTCTTCACGCTGCCCGGCAGCAGCAACAAGTACCGGGACGACGAAGTGCATCACGATGTCGACATGCGCAGCGCCATTTCCCGATCCTGCGACGTGTATTTTTATCGGATCGCCGAGAAGATGGGCATCGACCACATGCATGAGTTCATGAGCGCATTCGGCTACGGCGAATTGACCGGAATCGATATTCCGGGCGAAAAGCCCGGCCTGTATGCCTCGCCGGAATGGAAACGCAAGGTCTTCAAGCGCAAGGCTGACCAGGTGTGGTTTCCCGGCGAGACAGTCAGCATGGGCATTGGCCAAGGTCCGATCACGGTCACGCCCCTGCAGCAGGCGCACTTTGTGGCTGAAATTGCCGAGCGCGGCCAGATTGTCGCGACGCCGCGGCTGGTCGCGGCGTCGCGGGCACCGGGCTCGGTGACCGTCGTTTCCCGCAGTCCCACCTTCATGAAACCGGTCAACATCGCGACCGATGAGCAGTGGAATGTGATCTTCGACGGCATGGAAGCGGCGGTAACCACCGGCACCGCGCACGTATCCGGTGCCGGCGCGAAATACAAATGGGCCGGCAAGACGGGCACCGCTCAAGTCGTGACCGTGAAACAAACCGAAAGCACGAAGCACAAGGAGGCCGATGAGCGCAAACGCGAGCATGCGTGGTTCATCGCCTTCGCGCCCGCCGACGATCCAAAGATCGCCATCTCCGTGCTGGTGGAAAACGCCGGATTCGGCGCCTCGAACGCCGCGCCCATCGCGCGCAAAGTGATTGACTCCTACTTGCTCGCCGACGAGTCTTCGGAGCCGAAGAAGAACTTAGCCGAAGTCGGCGGCGTCACGACCGCGCACTAGCGCCGGATCCGCGCGAGGGCTCGCGGCTAGAACCGCACCGTAAGATGCACCCCCCAATTTCTGGGTTCGCCCAGCTGCACGTAGAGCTTGTTGGCGAAATCCGGCGGCTCGTCGCCGAAGTAAAAGCCGCGCACGGTGTAGTTCTTGTCGAGCAGATTGCGCCCCCATAGATACGCTTCCCAGCGCGTCGTCTCCCAACCGAGCTTGCCATTGACCAGTCCATAGGCCTTCGAACGCGTTTCGTTTGGCGGTAGATCGTAAAAGAACGGGCCCATGCCGGTGATGTCCAGGCGCGCATAGGGCCCGCGCGGGTCGCGCCAGGTCGCGTTGACGGCAGCCTGCCACGGCGGCGCATGCGGCAACGCACGATCCGGCAAGGTGACACCGTTTTGCACAAAACCTCGGTACTCGGTCTGCAACAAGCCCAGCGAGCCGCCGAAAACCCAACTTGGCGTCGCGGCCCAGCTGGCCGTGCTTTCCAGGCCATAGTTGAAGCCGGATCTCGAGTTGCCGGTGAAGAGGATGAAGGTATTGGGATTGTTTGGATCCAATTGTTCACTGGTCAGCAGCTGCTCGTTGTGGCGCACCATATAAAACAGCGAGGTGTTGAGTTGCAGCCGCCCGTCGATCATCTGCGCCTTGTGGCCGACCTCCAGATTCAAATCGGACTCAGGTCCAAACTGCAGCTGGTTTGCCGGCAGTCCGGGACTCAAGTTGAACCCGCTCGCCTTGTAACCGCGGGCGACGAGCGCATACACGTGTTGACCGTCGGCAATTCTGTAATCGATCGACGCCTGCCCGCCCCATAGATTGTCCGCGGGACCGAAATGGTTCGCGGTCGTGGGAGCATCGAGATTCGTGGTCGTATCGTTGTAGCGGCTGGTGTGGCGCTCGCCGCGCAGTCCGACGGACCAGCGCGCCCGCTCGCTGAAATTCCCGTCGAGTTGTCCATACACGGCGCCGTTGCGCGAGCGGTATTGGCTCGAAATGACGCTGAGGGAATCCAAGTTCTGCGTGGCGTCGAACGGATCGATGTAAACGCCGGCGGTGGTGTCGGTCAAAGATTCGCGCAGCTCAAAGGCATAGACGCCGACCAGCCAAGAGAGCCCGTGCGCCGACTCCTGCGTCTCGGGACTGCCCAAACGCATCTCCAAGCTGCGCGTGGAGCGATGGCGCACCTGATACTCGGTGTAATCATAGGTATAGGGTGCCCATTGCACGGGGTTGCCCCAATCGCTATCGAAGCCGTAGTTGACGTTGGTGTCGGCATAGGTGGCGATGGTCGTCAGCGTTGCTGCGGCGAAGCCCGTGTAGGTGGAGTGAACCGAGAGCCCGTTGGAGTACTGCCGATCGACGCTGGGATGATCGGATTGCGTGGTGCGGCTGTTGTCGATGGCAAATGCATCATAGCCATTGTCGATTTGCGCGCGCAGCAGAGTCAGGTCGACGCGCCAATTCTCATTGGGTTCGTAGCGCCACTTGCCGCGCAGGGTGAGTTCGTCGCGGTTGTCGGTGTTGCTGCGGCCCAGATAGGCGTTGTGATAAAAGCCATCGCTGGTGTAGCGCTGCACCGCCAGCCTGAAGGCGGAATCGAGCGCGCTCACCGGGCCGGTGAGCACGGCGCCGTAGGAATGCTCGTTGTAGTCTCCGGCATCGAATTCGGCTCGGCCCCCAAACGTGTCGGAAGGATCCGCGCTCTTCACGTAGATGAGCCCGGCCAGCGCATTGGCGCCATACAGGGTGCCTTGCGGCCCGCGCAGAACCTCGATGCGATCGACGTCGAACAGCGTGGCGGCAGAGCCTAGGCCGCTGAAGTCGATATCGTCGATGAGAAATCCGACCGAAGGGTTCGGAGCCCCTTGGTATTGCTGTAGCTCGCCAATGCCGCGGATTTGAAAGTACCGCGGCCGCGACGTGTCGCCCGCCCAATTGAGATTCGGCACCAGTGGCAGCACGTCCTCGATATGTTGCTGACCTGCGTCGCGCAGTGTCGTTCCCGTGAGCACCGAGGCGCTGCCCGGCAACTCCTCGAGAGAGACTGATCTTAGCGTGGCGGTGACGACGATCTCGTCGAGCTTGTCGCCGGTTTCCGAGGCCTTTACGGCGGGGACCAGATTCAGTGCGGCGATCAGAAACCCTAACGCGGTATGACTTCTACCCATGCTCCCTCCGCCGGTATTAACCGGATCAGGTTCAATGGGTTTGCTGGTGCGCCATAAGCTGCCAGCATCTCAGGCCCTCGAGGCCACCCCAGCTTTTTAAGAAAAAAATCCTAGAAAAAATTCGCGCGGATCGCGCCGATCAAGCCGCCCACCACCAGGATCACCATGGGCAGGAAAGTCATGCCATAACCCACGTCGCGTTTCCCTGGATCCTTCACATAAGTGTAGGCGTAGAGCTCCCGGCCGATCAAATAGACCACGCCCAGCGCCGCCGCAACCAAGGGACTGAAGTAATGGGAGAACAGGTAGATTCCCGGCAAAAAAGCAATTAACTGCTCCAAGGTATTTTGCTGGACGCGAAAAAGCCGCTCGAATATCTCATTGCCGGTAATGGCCGGCGCTTTCACGCCGTAGCGTCCCCTGGCCGCGCCGACTCTGAAACCGAAAACAATGAACTGCAGAAGTGCGAGCGCAGTCACGATATCGACATAAGCCATGGAAGTTCCTCCCCTGATATTGGATTCTAGCACTCCATCGCCGGCAGTTTTCCGTCAGGATCATGGTCCAATGAGCTTACCCCGCAAATCGACCCGAAACGGCACCCGTGGCTATGCCCACTTGGTCGAGATCGATGTGCCTGTCGCCCGCGTCTGGCGGGCATTGACCGAACCCGGCTTGATCAAAATATGGTCGGGCCAAGAGTCCGAGATCGATCCGCGAAAAGGCGGCATGTACCGCATTGGCAAACGCGGCCGCAGCGCGCGCGAAGCGCACATCGATGTTTTCGAGGTCAATCGGCGTCTGCGACTCATTTATCTCAACGGCGAGGATTCGCCTCCGAGCGACAGCGCCGCGGTCGACGATTTCATCCTGGATACGCGCCGCGGCGAAGGCAAAACCTCGCTGCGCCTTCTGGGGTCCGGCATTCCCGACGCGCCCGAGTGGGACCGAAGCTATGCGAGCATCCGCATGGGGTGGGAGCGCTTCATGGCCCGCATCAAGGTGACGCTGGAAAGTCCCCCCGTGCCGAAAAAGCCGGCAAAAGTCGTACCCAAGGATCCGCCCCTGCGCGGGCTTGATTATTGATAGAGCGCCCCGAATCCTCCTTCAGTTATGCTTGACGCCTGGCGGCGAGGGGACGACGAGGAGGGGGCGATGCTTGGGTTTCTCATTCGCGCAGCGCTGGTTGCGCTCGGGCTTTGGCTCGCGACTGACTGGGTTAACGGCGTTTCGATCGATTCGCCATCCACTTTGATCCTCGCCGGCATCTTGCTCGGCGTGGTGAATTCCATCATCCGCCCCATTGCCATCTTGCTGACCCTGCCGATGACCATCCTCACGCTCGGCCTGTTCCTGTTGGTCATCAATGCGGGCATGGTCGCGCTGGTCGCCTGGATGTTGCCGGGCATGCATATCGCGGGATTTGGCGCCGCATTCTGGACTTCGATTCTGGTGAGTCTCGTGAGCTTCGTCGGTTCTTGGTTCGTGGGCGGCAAGGGGCGCGTCGAAGTGATCCGCCGGCGCGGCTAGACCCGCGCATTCTGACAACGAGGACGTTATGCAAACCGCTCGCCTCTCGCTATGGGTTGCCGTGATCGGCTCGATCTTCGCGCAGCGGGTCTATGCCGACCCTCTCGGCCTGTATGTCGGCGGAGCCCTGGGGCAGTCGAACGTCAGGGTGGACGAGAGTGTGTTCGGCGGGCCGCCGGGATTCGATGCGCATCGTAATGCATGGAAATTGCTGGCGGGATTGCGTCCGATCTCGCTGCTCGGCGCGGAACTGGACTACATGGATTTCGGTCGCGCCAGGTTTGCGGGATCGGTGGGTTCCTTCGGCACCGCCCTCCGGGGCGACTCGCATCCCAAGGCGACCGCACTGTTCGGTATTATTTACGCGCCCATCCCCGTCCCGCTGCTCGACGTTTACGCGAAAGCCGGCGTCGCCCGCCTGCAGACGGACCTGAACGCCAGTTCGTACTGCGCGGCCTCGCCCTGTGTGGTGACAACGGTCGCACCGCTGGCGCTGCATCGAACGGATGCGCGGCTCGCGTATGGGGCGGGCATGCAATTCAAATTCGGAGCCTTCGCCGGCCGGTTTGAGTACGAGCGCATCAATGCAAGCACCGGTGACCCGGACGTCACGTCCTTCGGGATTACCTGGAGCTTTTGAAACCCGAGGCTGCCGGCCTCATTGCGTTTTCGGCTCAGCCAATGTTTTCGGATCGGTGAGGCTTCCGCCGGGCACCGTCAAAATGCACACTCCAACGATGATGATGGCCATGCCGATGAGCTGCAAGCCGGACAGATGCTCATGCAGCACCAGCCATCCCAGGAATGCGGCGATCGCGGGATTCACGTAGCTATAGGTGCTGATGATCGTCGGCGTGGTGTGCATCGTCAGCCAGCCATACGCGGTATAGGCAAGTCCGGAACTGAAGAAAGTCAAATAGCACAGCGAAATCAGTCCCGGCGCATTCGGCGGCCAGTGCATCGAGTCGCCGCGCGCGAGCGCGAGGATGAGCAACATGAGGCCGCCCATGAGCATTTGCAGCGCCATGAACATCGTGGAAGTCAACTGTGTCGTGATGCTGCGGTAGTACAACGTGCCGAGCGACCAGGATGCGCATGCGGTCAATACGCCCAACTGCGCCAGCGATCCTTTGGTCAATATGGGGCCCTTGGGAATCAGCATCAGCACCGCGCCGATGAATCCGATCACCAATCCCAACACTGCCGATCGAGTCAGGGGATGGCCGCGCCGCCCGAACACGCCGAGCCCGGCGATCCAAAACGCGGAGGTGCCGTTGAGTAACGCCGTCTCGTTGCTCGGGAGATATTGAATGGACCAGGTATTCAGGCCGTTGCTGACGAACACCATGAAGAAACCGGCGATGGTCACGTGGCGCCACTCGATCAGTCGAGTCGGCAATCGGCCGCCGCCGTAGAGTTCGGCAATCAGCGCGAGCAGCACACCCGCCGTGATGAAGCGAATGCCGGCGAACAGGGCCGGCGGCAGATTCTGGACCGCGATCTTGGTGAAAAGGAACGAGGATCCCCACACCACGTACACGGTGGCGAGGCAGAACATGACTTTGGTGGAGTGACGCGAGTCGCGCAAGCTACGCCGTGCGGCGTGGACGCTTGCGATCAAAGCACGCGACCATCGGGTTCGCGCTCATTCCACGCCACCCATGAGTTTTTTCACCGGCCGGCTGATGGCCAACAAAATTGCGCCCAATCCCACGGTAAAATACACGATGTGCATATACTGCCCGGGCATGGCCGCGACATTGTTCGCGTCGAAGTCGCCGGCAACCAAGCTGGCCACCAAGTTGCCGAGCGAGGTCGCCAAAAACCACATCCCCATCATTTGGCCCACGAAACGCTTCGGCGCCAATTTGGTGTAGTAGCTCAAGCCGACCGGGCTCAAGCACAGCTCACCGAAGGTGTGCAGCATGTAGGTCACGATCAACCAGTAAGGCAGCACCTTGGAGCCGGACGCGACGATCGAAGCCGCCGCGGCCATCACCAAAAACCCCGAGCCCATCAAGATCACACCCAAGGCGAATTTCGCGGGCGCCGAAGGGTTCAAGTTGCGCTTGGCCAGCAAGACCCAGAGCCAGGCAAAGAAGGGCGCGAAGATAAAGATGAAAAAGGAGTTCGCCGACTGAAACCAGGCCGTGGGAATGATGAAGTGCGCCCAGCCGACCAAACGATCCGTATAGCGCTCAGCGAAAAGATTGAGCGATGAGCCGGCCTGCTCGAATCCGGAGAAGAACATGGCGCAGCCGACGAACAGCACCACCAGCACGATGCCGCGGCGGCGCTCCTCGCGCGTCAGGTCCGCGATGAAGAAGTAGTACAGAAAATACAACACGGCCATGGCCACGATCGCGTAGGCGACCGCTTGCGCGAGACTGACTGGATTCACCGGGATCACGCCGACGCTCACCAGCGCCAAAATCAACAGCACCGCTGCCGCCGCAACGCCGAGCTGCCGCCATTGCTTCGTGCGCGAGGCAATGCTCGGCTGCGAATACGTTGCAGGCTTTTCGCCGGCAGCCATGGGCGGGACGTAAGCCCCGGAAGCACCCAGGTGCCGTTTCGTCAGATAGAACTGCAGGACGCCGACTGCCATGAAAAATGCCGCGGTGGCGAAACCGGCGCGCAGCCCCCATAGAACCTGCGCCTCGGCGGTCACCAAGGGTCCCAGGAATGCGCCGACGTTGATGCCGATGTAGAAGATCGTGAAGCCGGCATCCAAGCGCGCCCCGCCCTCCGGATACAGATCCGCAACAATCGCGCTGACATTGGGTTTGAGCAAACCCACGCCCAACACGATCACCACCAAGCCAATATAGAACCCGCTCGGGCTGCTCGAAGTCGCGAGCAAGGTGTTGCCGATCGTGATCGCAATGCCGCCGGCCATCACCGCGCGCTGCGCGCCGATCAACCGATCCGCAATCCAGCCGCCGGGCAGCGCCGCCAAATACACGGCCGCGTTGTACAGGCCGTAAATCGCCACTGCAGTTTTATCGTCGAGGCCGAAACCGCCGGTTGCGATGGAGTGGACGAGGAACAGCACCAGCAGGGCACGCATGCCGTAGAAGGTGAATCGCTCCCACATTTCCGTCATGAACAGCGTGGCAAGGCCGCGCGGCTGACCCAGGAAGGTGGCGGCCAACTTAAGCTCCGGCTTCGCGCTGAGCCTGCTCGGCTGCCTCTTTTTCGCGTGCCGCTATTTTTTCTTTGAGTAACAGTCCGGCCATGATGATCCCTATTTCGTAGAGCAAGTACATCGGCACCGCCAGCGCACTTTGCGAGACCGCATCGGGTGGCGTGACAAAAGCGGCAAAGATGAATATCCCCAGCAGCACAAAACCGCGGTTCTTCTTCAGCTTCTTGATATTGACAAAGCCCGTCCACACCAATAGTACAGTAGCCACTGGCACTTCAAAGGCCAAACCGAAGGCCAACAGCAGCACCATGACGAAATCCAGATAGGCGCTCATGTCGGTCATCATCTGCACGCCATGCGGCGTGGTGGCGACGAAGAAGCTCAGCATCACCGGGAAGACCGCGTAGTAAGCGAAGGCAGCGCCCGCGTAAAAGAGAATGATGCTGGATACGAGCAGCGGCACGGCCAGCTTCTTCTCGTGTTTATAAAGGCCCGGCGCGACGAATGCCCATGCCTGATAGAGCACAACGGGCATGGCTACCCCGACGGCGAGCAGCAGCGCCAGCTTGAACGGCACGGTGAAGGGGGCCACCACGCTGGTCGCGATCAGGGATGCGCCGCTGGGCAATTTCTCGATCAAGGGTTTCGCGACGAAGGTGAAGATCTGATTCATGTAGTAAGCGCAGGGCACGAAGCAGATACCCACCGCCAACATCGCCTTGAGCAAGCGATCGCGCAGCTCCAATAGATGCGAGATCAGAGTCCCTTCGGCGAGTTCGCCAGGGTTCCCGGGCTCATTCATTGGCAGGTTTGTGATCGGGCGGGCTGGGATGCCAATCGGCGCCGTGGACGGTCGCCGCCGACTCGGGCAAGTAAGCACCCGCGGGCGCGCTCGCGGGAGGTGTCTCCGCCACCGAAGGAGGCGCGATCGGAGCAGGTGTCGCGATCGGAGCAGGTGTCGCGATCGGAGCAGGTGTCGCGACCTGAGCAGGTGTCACGACCGGAGCGGACGTGTTCGGCACGTACGAGGTATCGAATGAAGCGGGTGCACTGCTCGGCGAGGACTCGGTCTGGCCGGGGCCGTTTGATTTGGTTTGCTTCATCAGTTCTTCGGCACTGACTTCGCGTTCCAATTGCTCGGTCAACTGGCGCGCCATGGCGCGCGCCCTTCCCATCCAGTTGCCGACCTGCCGTGCAACCTTTGGAAGTTTCTCCGGACCCAACACGATGAGTGCTATGGCCGAGGTGAGCAGTATCTCCGAGAACCCGACATCAAGCATGCGGCATCAGGCGTTGGTCTTCGGCGGTACCTTGGCATCGCTTTCCTTGGATGCCGCGCTGGAGCCAAAATCCGCGTCCTTGTCCTGTTTGAGTTGCTTCGCGGCTTCTTCGGATTCGCCGTCGTTCATGGCTGACTTGAAGCCTTTGACCGCCGCGCCCAAATCCGAGCCGATGCTGCGCAGGCGCTTGGTGCCAAATACAATCAAAGCAATGGCCAGGATGACCAATAGCATTTTTGAATCGAACATCTCGTTTCTCCGATTCCACGTGTGACCAATTGGGCGCCAATGATACGCCAAAGATATTATGACATTTGACCGCAGCGCATCGTTGCGTGTTCGGTCGCATTTGGCGTTTTAATCAACTTTCCAACCAAATGGTTACAGGCCCGTCGTTCGTTAAAGACACCTGCATGTGAGCCCCGAATGATCCGGTTTCCACCGTCCCAAGCTCATCGCGCGCCGCCTGCACCAGGAAGTCGAACAGTCGGCGGCCCTGCTCCGGCGGCGCAGCAGTCGAAAAGCCGGGTCGCAAGCCCTTGGCCGTGTCCGCCGCCAGGGTGAATTGCGGCACCAGCAGCAATTGGCCCTTGACCTGGGTCAGGCTCAAATTCATCTTTCCGGCCTGGTCCGGGAAAACCCGATACCGAAGCAAGCGGGCAAGCAGGCGCTTAGCGCTGACTTCGTCATCGGTCGGCCGTACTCCGATCAAAACCAGCAATCCCGGCCCAATGCTTCCCACCACCTGGCCATCGACAGTCACTTCCGCTCGGGAGACGCGCTGCAACAGGCCAATCATTCGCTGTCACCTCCACTTTCTTAGGAAATCTGGCCGAAATCGAGAAACAATTCTCCACCGTGGGACTTCATAGCCGTTCACTGCGGGAATATGGTTCTGAAGCAGAGATTCTGATCGAAATAGCGATAAAAACGGGTAATAAGCGTCAAAACAAGGTAAAAAGACGAGCATAGTGGGAGAAAAAACCAGAACCAGTCCTTTTCGGCCCAGATCTGCCCGGACGGCGCTATTCGACCACCCTGATAGCACCGCACCCTTAGGTCTGGGAAGATTACCTGCCGATTGCGGCCCATCCCGCACGGGGAGCACAGCAGATTGTCTACATCGTACACAGAAAGCCTTTGGTCTAGCCACGACGCGCTTCGGCTCTATGCGCGAACGTATGCCGGCCCGGGTGCCCTGGCCCCGACGGTCCTCTGCCTGCACGGCCTGACTCGCAACAGCCGCGACTTCGAAGATCTCGCCCCGCACCTACAACGCCGCGCGCGGGTCATCGTTCCGGACGTGCGCGGACGGGGGCGCTCCGCGCGAGACCTCAATCCCCATAACTATCAACCGGCGATTTATCTTCAAGACATCATCACTCTGCTCGACGCCGTTGGCGCGCCGAGGGTGACGGTGATCGGCACGTCGATGGGCGGTATGTTGGCCATGATGATGGCGGCCGGGCATCGGGACCGCGTCGCCGCAATCGTGCTGAATGACATGGGCCCGGAAGTCGATCCTGTCGGCCTCGAGCGTATCAAGGGCTACGCCGGGCGGCTGCCGCCGCCCAAGAATTGGGACGACGCCGTCGCCCAGACGAAAACAATGTTCGGCAACGCCTGGCCGAATCTTTCCGCCGAGCGCTGGTCCTCGCTCGCGCGCCGCGGCTATCGGGAAGATGGAGACGGCGTCGTCGCTGTCGATGCCGATCCGATGATCGGAGAAATGCTGCGCGCGGCACCCGCCGCGACCGCCACCCTGTGGCCCTTCTGGAAGGCGTTGCGCGGCATACCGATGCTCGCCATCCGCGGCGCGCAGTCGGACATTTTGAGCGCCGCCACCTTTGCCAAAATGAAAGCGGAGAACCCGGAACTCGTTCAGCTCGAAGTTGCGCAGCGCGGGCACGCGCCCTTGTTGGATGAGCCGGAGTGCCTTTCGGCCATCGATGCCTTTTTGGCGCAATTGCGTTAACGGGCCGGCGGCTGGTCCGCCGCGCTAAACCGTAATTTCAACGCGGTTTCCGTCCGGGTCCAGTACGACGCTCTCATAGTAGCCGTCCCCCGTACGGCGGGGGCCGTCCACGACCTCAAAGCCGTCTTGCTTGAGGCGGTTGGTCAATGCATCGACGCTTTGTGCGGAGCCTACCGACACGGCTAGATGCGCCAATCCCATCCGCTGCGCACCGCGTTCATGTTTCACCGGATTCAGCGTTGAGCTTTTCATCACCTCAATCCTCGCGCCGCCTTCGAAGCTCAGGAAGCGGGATTCGAACCCCTTCGCCGGATTGACATACTTGTTCCCGAGGGTCGCACCGAAGTATTTTCCATAGAAATCGGCGAGCCGCTCGAGGTCCTCGGTCCAAATCGCCACGTGCTCAATCCGGGACATACGCGGCCTTACGATCTTAAGGGTTACTTGCGCCACAACGTGGGCGTAAACAGAACCAGGATGGTAAACACTTCCAGCCTTCCCAAGAGCATCGCCGCGGAGCACACCCAAGTCTGAAATTCCGTGAGCACGCCATAGTTGCTGCCCGGCCCCACCAATCCCAAGCCGGGGCCCGCGTTGTTGATGCAGGCGATGATCGCTGAGAAGGACGTGATGAAATCCAAGCCGCTCGCCAGCTGCAGGAAAATCAGCGTCACGATGCTCATGAAATACAGGAACACGAAGGCCAGCACCGCGAAGACCACGCGATTCGCGATCACCGTGCCGCCGACTTTGAGCGGCCGCACCATGTTCGGGTGCACCAGTTGATTCAATTCACGATGTGCCTGCTTGGCGAGCACCAGCGTGCGGATCATTTTGATACCGCCGCCGGTGGATCCTGAGCTCGCGACGATGCAGCTCAAGAATATCATCCACATGGGAGCGAATATCGGCCAGCGCGAATAGTCCTGGGTGTGCAAGCCGCTGTCGGTGGCGATCGAGACGACATTGAATACGGTGTTGCGGAGGGCCGAGGGATAGTCGGGGTAGGTGCCCTTGTAGAACAAGAACAGCGATATGCCGATGCAACTGCCGGCCAGCACGCCCAAAATTGCCTTCGCTTCGGCATCGCGGAGGTACGCCTTGACGCCGCGCTGGCTCCAGGCAAGAAAGTGCGTGGCGAAATTGAGCGCGGCCAAAATCGAAAAGGCCGTCAGCACCAACTCGATCGGCAGAGAATTGAAATGGCCGATGCTGGCGTCGTACGTTGAAAAACCGCCGAGCGACAGCGCGGAAAAGCCGTGGCAAAACGCGTCGAACCAGTTCATTCCCGCGAATCGCAAGGAAACGATGCAGACAGCGGTCAATCCGGTGTATACCGCCCACAGCAGCTTTGCGGTCTGCCCGATGCGCGGCGTCAGCTTGCTGTCCTTCATGGGCCCGGGCATTTCGGCCCGGTAAATCTGCATGCCGCCGACGCCGAGCATCGGCAGGATGGCGACGGCGAGGACGATGATGCCCATCCCGCCGAGCCAGCTCAAAAGATGGCGCCACAGGTTGATCGATCTCGGCAGGAATTCGAGTCCGGATAAAACCGTGCCGCCCGTGGTGGTCAGTCCGGAGGCGGCCTCGAAGTAGGCGTCGGTGAAGTTGATGGGCAGGTAGTTCCACAGGGGAAAACCGGCCACCGCCGGCAATGCCACCCACGTGAGCGCGACCAGCATCAAGCCATCGCGGGTCTTCAACTCGCGCTTGAAGCGCCGCGTGGCGAGCCACAACAGCGCGCCGAGAACGAAAGTCGCCAAGGCGGAAATGATGAAGGAGCGCAAGGCTTCATCCAGCCCCCAGATCGCCAAAATCAAGGGCGCCAGCATGGTCGCCGCGAACACCATCATCACGAGGGAGAATACGTGGGCGACCGGCAGTAAAATGTCTTTCACAGAAAGGAAGCGGAACCTTGGAACAGCTTTTCGACGGCTTCGATATGGCGGCGATCGGTCAGGAACAGAATCAAGTGATCGTCGGCCTGCACGGTGGTGTCGTGGTGCGCGATGATGACCTCATCGCCTCGAACCACCGCACCCAGCGTCGTGCCCTCGGGCAGCGCGATATCCTCGATGCGCCGGCCAATCACCTTGGAGCTGTCGGCATCGCCATGCACCACCACTTCGAGCGCTTCGGCCGCGCCACGGCGCAGCGAATGCACGCGCACCACGTCGCCGCGCCGCACGTGGGCGAGCAACGATCCGATCGTGACAGTCTGCGGCGATATCGCCACATCGATGGAGCCGCTTTCGATCAGCTCCGCGTAGGAGGGCTTGTTGATCAGCGCCATGACCTTGTGCGCGCCCAGGCGCTTGGCGAGCATGGCCGATAAAATATTGGCCTCCTCGGAATTCGTCAGCGCCGCAAAAATATCCGCGCTGTCGATGTTCTCCTCGAGGAGCAGTTCCTCGTCAGCCGCATCGCCGTGCAGCACCGTGGTGCTCTTCAGCTGCTCGGACACGCGGCGCGCGCGCTTGCTGTCGCGCTCGATGAGCTTGACCTGGTTCTTGCCTTCGAGCTCGATGGCGAGCCGCAGACCAATGTTGCCGCCGCCCGCGATCACCACCCGCCGCACGGGCGCCTCTTCGCGGCGCAATTCCTTCATCACCACGCGAATGTTTTCGCGCGCGGCCAGGAAAAATACCTCATCGCCGTCCTCGATGACCGTGGTGCCTTCCGGTTTGACGCTCTTGCCCGCGCGATAGATGGCCGCGACGCGCGCGTCCGTTGAGGGAATATGTTTGCGCAGGGTGCTCAAGGTCTGACCCACCAGCGGTCCGCCCTGCAGCGCGCGAATGCCGACCAAGCGCACCCGGCCATCGGCGAAATCCAGCACCTGCAGCGCACCGGGATAGCGGATCAGGCGGGCCACATATTCCGTCACCAATTGTTCCGGACTGATCCAGACGTCCACGGCAACGCCATTTTCGCCGAACAACCGGTCGCGTTCGGTGAAATCGGCCGAGCGCACGCGCGCAATTTTCTTCGGCGTGCGATACAAGGTCCAGGCGATCTGGCAGGCCAGCATGTTGACCTCGTCGCTGTTGGTCAGCGCCACGAGAATATCGGTGCTGGCAATGCCGGCGGCTTCGAGAATGCGCGGGCTTGACCCATTGCCGTTGACGGTGCGGATATCGAGCCGGTCCTGAAGATCCCGCAAAATCTCGTCATTGTGATCGACGACGGTCACATCGTTGGCTTCCTCCCGAGAGAGGTGATAAGCGGCCGTGCGGCCCACTTGTCCGGCGCCCAAAATGATGATTTTCACAGCCAGGAGCCTGTCAAAGTATTCCCCATTACTCTACACGACCTCGAGATTGGCGTATGACAGCATCAGCCACTTCGTGCCCTGCCGCTCGAAATTGACCTGAATGCGGGCATGCGGACCATTGCCTTCGAAATTCAAGACCACTCCATCCCCGAACTTGGAATGCCGGACGCGGCTGCCCATGCGCATGTTGGGAGCGGGCGTCTCCTCAAGGGAGTTCGAACGCTTGATGAACACCGGACGGGACACCTGCAACCGCGGCCGTATCTCTTCGACCAGCTCCGGCGGCAGTTCGCCGATGAACCGCGACGGTTGGCCATAGGTATCGACGCCGTAGAGGCGGCGCTGTTCCGCATAAGTCACATAGAGCTGGCGCATGGCGCGCGTGGCGCCGACATAGCAGAGCCGGCGCTCCTCCTCCAATCCGGCGAGGTCGGCCACCGAGCGCTGATGCGGAAACAGGCCGTCTTCCATGCCGGCGAGGAACACCACCGGAAACTCCAATCCCTTGGCCGAGTGCAGCGTCATCATCTGCACGCAATCATCGTAAGGGTCCGCCTGACCCTCGCCGGACTCGAGCACCGCGTGGGCGAGAAAGGACTCGAGCGGCGAGAGTTCCGCTTCCGCCTCGGTCTCCGGCGAGAATCCTCGAGCCGCGCTGACGAGCTCCAGCAGGTTCTCGATCCGGCCCTCGCCCCGTTCGCCTTTTTCTTTCTTATAGTGTTCGATGAGCCCGCCCATCTGAATGACATGATCGACCTGCTCGTGAAGTTCCAAGCCGTTGACTTCGCGCGCGAGCTTGTCGATCAGTTCCATGAAGGACTGCAATGCCTGCGCCGCGCGTTGCGGCAGCGCGCTCTGCGCGGCCACCGCACCATTCCACAATGACGTACTGTTGACGCGCGCGGTATCGCGCACCAGATCCATGGTTTTCGCGCCGATACCCCGCACCGGCAGATTGACCACGCGCTCGAACGAGGTGTCATCGGCGCGGCTCGCGATGAGCCGCAGATACGCCAGGGCATCCTTGATTTCGGCGCGCTCGAAGAAGCGCAGACCGCCATACACCCGGTAGGGCATGCGCGCGTTCAGGAAGGCTTCTTCGAAGACGCGCGACTGTGCATTGGATCGATACAGCACCGCGACCTCGCGCCGCGCGCCGCCGCGCGCCACCCATTCGCGAATGCGGTTGACCACGAAATCCGCCTCGTCGCGCTCGTTGAAAGCGGCGTAGAGCTTGACCCGCTCGCCGTCTTCACCACTGGTCCACAGCGTCTTGCCAAGCCGCCCGGCATTGTTGGCGATCAATGCGTTGGCGGCCTTCAAAATCGTTCCCGTGGACCGGTAGTTTTGTTCCAGCTTGTAGAGCACCGCCGCGGGAAAATCGCGGCGGAATTGATTGAGGTTCTCTACGCGGGCTCC
>Ga0210406_10001418_pt1 | contig 29231 bp, 27 predicted proteins | sample IncBWC30MmetaG_FD_155454 | JGI IMG/M metagenome (GOLD analysis project Ga0210406, IMG submission 155454) | Forest soil microbial communities from Barre Woods Harvard Forest LTER site, Petersham, Massachusetts, United States - Inc-BW-C-30-M | ecosystem: Environmental > Terrestrial > Soil >... | reverse complement strand
CACTCCAGGTGATTGCGTGAGCGCAAGCGGCGGAGCCGTCGGCGCGATTTCCGGCGGCGGGGCGAGCGGCGGCGCGCGGCCAAAATTAACGCCGTGGTAGAGGTTCAACTCCCGCACGACTTTCAGGAACGCGCGATTGCCTTCAGGTCTCCCTCCTCCAGCGAAACGTCGGCGCAGCGCAGCGCCTTGGTCAGCCGGGCGACCTGGAGGCGGGCGTAGTCCTCCGGCGTATTGAGCCGCCGCTTCGCCAGGGCCTGACCGACAGCGCGACGAACCGCGGACGCGCTCGTCTTCGTATGGCTCGCAATCTGCTCAATGCTGTAGCCCGACACGAGCAGGTCGAAATATGTCTCTCGCCGCTTGATCAAGGCTTCGCGGAGGTTTTTGCCTGTCGCGCGCTTGCGCGCCCGTTCGGAGGTTGGCTTCGGTTCATCGGACATTGGCGCTCTGTGTTTTTTTCGATCCGGATCAAATGATACCTTAATTTCTGTTTTTTAGCAAGAAAATTTGGACCTCGATTTTCCTTGCGGGCGCGACGGGAGGAAATAGGCGCCGCGGAGTCATCGGGTCGCCTACTCCGGTGGCTGCGCAGCAGACGGTTGAGAGGATAGATGCTAAGTGGTCCAGATCTTATCCATTCCGCGCTTGCTAGGTTCAACCGGCAATGTCTGACCCTGCTATTGACGCGGCTACCGAGCGACCTTGGTCAGCGCATCGGTCACTTCCAAAGTTATCGACCGCCACGACAGAGTCGCGGAGAGGTTGCGCGGATCGACCAGCAGAGCGCTCTTTGGGTCGCTTACGTCGGCGAAGGCGTCGAGGTCTGGTGAATCGGCAGGCGTGAAGCGCAGGCGGCTGGCGACAGCACTCGTTGAGCGATCGGCCATTTCGATCCTCTAGGGTTCCGAGCCTGGATCGGTGGGAGAGCTTATGCCGACTTTGCGGGTGAATGGCTATGACATGGCGTTCGCCGAACGGGGAACGGGCGCGGCGTTGCTTTTGGTTCACGGCACGCTTTGCGACTATCGCCATTGGGCGGGCCAGATGGAGCCGTTCGGCGCGCATTACCGCACAATCGCCGTCAGCCTCCGGCATTGCTGGCCGGAAAAATGGGACGGCGAAGGCGATGATTTCACCGTGCAGCAACACACGACGGATGTCGCGAGCTTCATTGCCGCGCTGCAGGCGGGACCGGTTCATCTGCTCGGTCACTCCCGGGGCGGGCATATCGCTTTCCGGGCGGCGCAGAATTATCCTGATCTCATCCGCTCGCTCGTCGTCGTTGAGCCCGGAGGCGTGCTGGCGGCGGATCTCGAGACAGGTCTTGGGCCGTCTCCACCGGCGATCGCGCTGGGCCCGCTCTACGCAAAGGCGGCCGAACGAATTCGTCGCGGCGAGATCGACGAGGGTCTCCAGCCCACAATTGACATGATCGCCGGGCCTGGCGGTTGGGACCGGACGCCAGAATACGGACGGCAGATGCTTCGCGACAACGCCGCCACCTTGCTTGGCCAGATCAAGGAGCAACGCGCGCCATTCGCGCGCGCCGACGCCGAGGCGATCAAAGCGCCGACGCTCCTGATTTCCGGCGAACGGTCGCCAGCGTCTTTCCACCACATCCTTGACGGGCTCGGGAGCGCGCTGAGGGACTCGTGGCGGGTCGTTATTCCCAACGCGTCGCACGCCTCCAATGTCGACAACCCGAAGGCGTTCGAACGCGAGGTTCTGGCGTTTCTAGAGGGGCGGTGATGGCTGGAGCGCGCGCTCAATTCCGACAAGGTCGCCTGCAATAAAGTGCTCGCCCCTTCGTCAGGGTAGTACATTGATCGGGCTCGCGACGCGCGGGATCATGATGATCGAATCGTGCAGCGTGATCGTTCCGACCGAGAAATAGATTCCGGTCGCCTGGAACGGATAACTCACCTCGCCGAGAACGACATAATTGGTAGGGACGGTATTGGCAGGGATACTGCCGCAAGGGGGATTGTTATTGGCGCCTGAGCCGGAAAAAGCGGAGGCGATCGATGGATCGATCGACAATTGCGAGCCGACCGTGCGCGCTGTTCCGTTCGCGTTCGGCCAGCTACCGCAGACCGTGCCGGTCGCGGTCCCGTTCGAGGTGGTAACCAGCAATTGCGAGAGCACGACTGAGGCGGTGCTGCCGTCATACGGGTAGAGGATCAGGTTCGGATAGGCCAGGATCTGGTTCTTCTCCGCGGCGGTAATCGTGGAAGTGTTGACGTTGTTCGCTTGGGCAAAAATATTGGCGACCGTGGTCGCGGCCAGCGTCACCTTGCGCTGCACGCTATAGGCTTGGCCGCCAAAGACGACGAGGCTCATCAGCATGAGCGCGATTGGCAGGATCAGCGCCATCTCGATCGCCGCAAGTCCGTTGGCGTCGGTGACGAAGGCGCGCGGACGGCGGAGAAGGCGTGGGAGGCGGATCGTCCTCTTCATCACAGGGGCTCGATGCGGAACACCTGGGTCGAGGTCATCAACATTTTGCCACTGCCCATGTTTGAAAAGTTGAGGCCGAGCGGGCCGCCGTAGACCGGCCACGGATACATGACCACGAGCAGCATGTCGGTGCCGGCAGTGCCGGCGTTGGCGCCGACATCGACGGTCGGCGTGCCGACAAGGTTTCCGTGTGAGTCGAATGTCGGCAGGAGAGTGCTGATGTTTGTCGTGCCTGTGGGCATAGGCTCGAGTTCGACCGTCACCTGCCCGCAGTTGATGAGCGCGGTCAGCTGATTGCAGATTTCGGTTTTGAACTGCGCTGCCGTCAGCGACGAGGTCTGATTGGTGAGAACGACCCTGGCCGCCGTTTCCGCCCCGGATTCGAAGTACGCCTTGGCCAGGAAGATCGTCCCCGCCTGCAGAGTGGCGAGCACGACGCCGATGAAAATGGGAAAGACCAGAGCGAATTCGACCGCCGGCGAGCCGGCTTCGTCCCCGGCGAGCTTTCGCGCCGAGCGGCTCACGCCAGCGAAGAATGTGCGCACTGAATCCATCCTCGCCACAACCCCTCCTTGATGGGGAAATCCTGCGCGCGAAGGCCTTACTTCAGTCTTATCCCCGATGTGGAATTTTAATGAATATGCGAGCCAATGGCGCGCGGAATCGGAAGGAATCCGGTCTTTCGATATTAACGTTGCGCGAGTGCTAAAAGAATGCGGAAAGCGCGCGCGTCGCGAGAGCCCCGCTCGCTCGGCTGTCGGCTCGCTCCTCGTTCTCCGAGCCAGGGCGTTTGAGGTCACGGATGACCGAGGCGGCCTGACATGGAATCAAGGTTCCTCGATTTTCTGCCGCATGACTTAATCGGGCGCAATTAGATCTCCAGGGCGAGCGATATCTCCCAGTATATACAACGCTAAATCATTGCAGCCCAGGTCAAGCCTTAGTACTTTCGCATGGCCTAAGCCGTCGCGTTAGGGAGGCGCGGGATGATGATTCCTCACGAGCCTTGGCTCGTGGCTCTTTCCGTCGCAATCGCCATTCAGGGCAGCTTCGTCGGGTTGTCGCTCGCGCGCGGGCTGGACTCTGCCGAGGGCTTCCGCCGACGGCTCGCCCTTGCTGGATCGGCGATTACGCTTGCGACCGGCGTCTGGTCGATGCACTTCGTCGCGATGCTGGCCGCCAATTTTCCAAGCGCGGTCGACTATCTCGTGCTGCCGACGCTGATCTCCTTTCTCATTTGCGTCATCGTCGTCGGGATTGGCGCTTATGCCGCGCATATGTCTGGGCCTCCGGCGTTTCGGATCGGCACGGGCGCCTTGGCGATGGGCCTTGGCGTCAGCCTCATGCACTATGTCGGCATGTCGGCGGTGCATCTTGCCGGACCGACGTCGTATGTTCCTTCCTATGTCGTCGCCTCCATCGGGGTGTCGATCGCGGCCAGCGCCTTTGCTTTGTGGACGATCGACCGCCGGCCGACCCGCCCGCGGTTGTTTCTCGGCGCGATCGCGCTCGGCCTGGCGATTTCTGGAATGCACTACACGGCGATGGCCGGGATGCGCTTGGACCCGCTGTGCTACGACGTTTCGCGTTTCATCGGCGCGGAGTCGGCGCTATCGCGCAACACGCTTGCGCTGCTCGCCACGGTCGTTGCGTTCGCCGTGTCCGGCGCCTTTCTTCTCTCGCTCGTGCCGGATGCGAGCGGGCCCCGAGGCGTCGAGGCCGCCCCGCCAGAGGCCGGACCGGCTGCGCCGGGCGCTCCAAGCGCGGCGCGCGATCTGGCGTCGACGCCGTTCCAAGAGGCGCCCTCCGCCGAGCCGCCGCCCGTCGCGCCGCCTATCGGAAGGGCCGCCTCGGTCCGGGTCGAGAAGGATGGGCGTCCGCGAGAAATCGCCGTCGGCGACATTTACGCCGTCCGCGCCAACGCCCATTACACTTATGTCCACGACGGCGAGAAGGAATATTTCTGCACGCTTTCGATCAGCGCGCTCGAAGCGCGCCTCGATCCAAATGCGTTCTTGAGGGTTCACCGCAGCTACATCGTCTCGGTCGATCGCATCGCGCGGGTCAAACGATCAGGCGAAGCCGGCATAGCCGAGCTCGGGTTACCTGTACGCTGCACCATCCCGATCGCGCGCGCGCACTACCGTCAGGTCAAGCTTAGGATCGGCGCGCTGGCCGGCTGAAGCTGCCGCGGGAGCATGAAATACGTCATAGGTCCTGACGCATTTCGTGCGCGGCACCTGCTCTCGGCGCCTTTTCTCCCGCGCCCGTTCATCCGTCGTTGATTGGGCGGCATATTTGGCCGACTCTCTTCTGCTCTACGCGCGCGTAGAGCAGCGCCAGAAGCACGTTCGCGCCATTCGCATTGGGAGGATGTCTTGATCCCCGGATCGTTCGAGTATCATCGGCCGGCCAATCTCTCGGAAGCGGTCGCCCTCCTCGGCCGGCTCGATTCCGACGCCCGCGTAATCGCCGGCGGCCACAGCCTCATTCCGATGATGAAACTGCGCCTCGCCACGCCTACCCATCTCATCGATCTCGCGGGCGTCGCGGAACTAAAGGGGGTGCATCTCGAGGGAGGCGAGATCATCATCGGTGCGATGACCACCCAGCACGAGATCATCGGCAACGAATTGCTCGCACAGCATGCGCCCATCCTGCGTGAGACGGCCGAAGTGATCGCCGATCCGCAGGTGCGTTACGTCGGCACGATCGGTGGCAATGTCGCCAATGGCGACCCAGGAAACGACATGCCGGCGCTGATGATGACGCTTGGCGCGTCTTATGTGCTGCGAGGCGCGAGCGGCGAACGCCGCGTTGCCGCGCGCGAATATTACCTTTCTCCTTATGAGACGGCCGCTGAGCCCGACGAGGTGCTCGCCGCCGTCCGCGTTCCCTTGCCCCCTGCGGGTCACGGCTGGGCGTACGAGAAGCTCAAGCGCAAGGTCGGCGACTACGCGACCGCCGCGGCGGCGGTGATCCTGACCGTCTCGGGCGGCGCAATCGCGACCTGCGCGATCAGCCTCACCAATGTCGCCGGGACGGCGCTCTTCGCAGCCGACGCGGCGGCCTCGGTCGTCGGGACCGCGCTCGACAAGCCGATCCTCGCACGGGCCGCGGCCGCCGCGACGGCGATCGCGGAGCCCGCCGCAGACGGACGCGGCTCGGCTGAATATCGCGCCAAGATGGCGGGCGTCATGACCGCGCGGGCGCTCACGCGCGCCTTTGCGCGCGCCAAATCCTGAAAGGCGCCGACATGTCTCTCACCAACGTCAGCATGACGATCAACGGCAAGTCGATGTCCGCCGCCGTTGAGCCGCGCACGCTGCTCATCCATTACCTGCGCGAGAACCTCGGACTGACGGGAGCGCATATCGGCTGCGACACCTCCCATTGCGGCGCTTGCACCGTCGACGTCGACGGCCGCTCGGTGAAGTCCTGCACCATGTTCGCGGTCCAGGCCGCGGGCGCAAACGTCCTCACCATCGAGGGAATGGCCGGCGCCGACGGCGCGCTCAGCGCCCTGCAGGAAGGGTTCCGCGAGATGCACGGGCTCCAGTGCGGCTATTGCACGCCGGGCATGATCATCCGCGCCCATCGGCTGTTGCAGGAGAACCCGAACCCGTCCGAGAGCGAAATCCGCATCGGTATTTCGGGCAACCTCTGCCGCTGCACCGGATACCAGAACATCGTGCGCGCCATCCAGTACGCCGCCGCCAAGATGGCCGGCCTCGAATTCAAGGAAGCCGCGGAATGAACGACGCCCCCTCCCCCACTTCGCTTGAGCGCGCCGAAAAACTGCAAGGGATGGGCTGCAAGCGCAAGCGCGTCGAGGACGTGCGCTTCACCCAAGGGCGCGGCAATTACGTCGACGACATCAAGCTCCCGGGCATGTTGCACGGCGACTTTCATCGCTCGAGCCACGCCCATGCGCGCATCGTCAAGATCGACACTTCCAAGGCCAAGGCCGTGCCCGGCGTCGTCGCCGTCCTCACCGCCGAGGACCTGAAGGGGGTCAATCTCGCCTGGATGCCAACGCTCGCAGGCGACGTCCAGATGGTGCTCGCCGATGGCAAGGTTCTGTTCCAGAATCAGGAGATCGCCTTCGTCGTCGCGGCCGATCGCTACATAGCCGCCGACGCCGCGGACCTGGTCGAGGTCCAGTATGAAGCGCTTCCCGTCGTCGTCAACCCGTTCAAGGCGATGGACGAGGGCGCCCCAATCCTGCGTGAGGATATCAAGGACAAAAAAGACGGCGCACACGGGCCGCGCAACCATCCCAACCACATCTTCAATTGGCAAGTCGGCGACAAGGAGCTGACCGACGCCGCCTTTGTGAAGGCCGAGGTCAAGACCAAGGACTTGCTCAGCTATCAGCGCGTCCACCCCTGCCCGCTCGAGACCTGCCAGTGCGTCGTCAGCTTCAACAAGATCACCGGCGACCTCACGATCTACGGCACTTTCCAAGCGCCCCATGTCATCCGCACCGTGGTCGCGCTGATCGCGAGTCTCCCCGAGCAGAAGATTCATGTCATCTCGCCTGACATCGGGGGCGGCTTCGGCAACAAGGTCGGCGCCTATCCGGGATACATCTGCGCCGCGGTCGCCTCGATCGTGACAGGCGTTCCGGTCAAGTGGGTCGAGGACCGGATCGAGAACCTCTCCACCACCTCGTTTGCGCGCGACTACCACATGACGACCGAGATCGCGGCGACGCGCGATGGCCGGGTCACGGGGCTACGCGTGCACATCCTCGCCGACCACGGCGCGTTCGACGCCTGCGCCGATCCGTCGAAATGGCCGGCAGGCTTCGCCAATATCATCACCGGCTCCTACGACTTCCCGGTCGCGCACCTTTCGGTCGATGGCGTCTACACCAACAAGGCGCCCGGCGGCGTTGCTTATCGCTGCTCGTTCCGCGTCACCGAGGTCGCCTATGCGATCGAACGCGCGATGGACATCATGGCGCAGAAGCTGGGGCTCGACCCGGTCGACTTCCGCGTCAAGAATTTCATCAAGCGCGAGCAATTTCCCTACAATTCGGCGCTCGGGTGGGAATACGATTCGGGCGACTATCACACCGCCATGCAAAAGGCGCTCGACGCCACCGACTATCGCAAGCTGCGTGAGGAGCAGAAGGCGAAACAAGAAGCGTTCAAGCGCGGCGAGACGCGCGAGCTCATGGGCATTGGCGTCGCCTTCTTCACCGAGATCGTCGGCGCGGGCCCCTCGAAGAATTGCGACATCCTAGGCATTGCGATGTTCGATTCCTGCGAGATCCGGATTCATCCGACGGGCAAGGGGATCGCGCGGATGGGCACGAAGAGCCAGGGTCAGGGCCACGAGACGACTTGGGCACAGATCATTGCGACCGAGATCGGTATTCCCGCCGACGACATCATGGTCGAGGAGGGCAACACCGACACCGCGCCCTACGGCCTCGGCACCTACGGCTCGCGCTCAACCCCGGTCGCTGGCGCTGCGATCGCCATGGCCGCGCGCAAGGTGAAAGCCAAGGCGCAAATGATCGCCGCCTACATGCTCGAAGTGCACGAGGGCGATCTCGAATGGGACGTCGACCGGTTTAGCGTCAAGGGCAATCCTGGAGCCTTCCGTACGATGAGCCAGATTGCTTGGGCCGCCTACAACAAGATTCCGCCCGGCATGGAGCCCGGTCTCGAGGCGGTCAGCTACTACGACCCGCCGAACATGACCTATCCGTTCGGCGCCTACATTTGCGTGATGGACATCGACGTCGACACCGGCGTCCATAAAGTAAGGCGCTTCTACGCCCTCGACGATTGCGGCACGCGCATCAATCCAATGATCATCGAAGGCCAGGTGCATGGCGGCTGCACCGAGGGCTACGCCATCGCAATGGGTCAGGAGATCGTCTACGACGAGGACGGCAACGTCAAAGGCGCGTCGTTCATGGACTATTTCCTGCCGACCGCCGTCGAAACGCCGCACTGGGAGACGGACTACACAGTCACGCCTTCGCCGCATCATCCGATCGGCGCCAAGGGCGTCGGCGAAAGCCCGAACGTGGGCAGCGTGCCCTGCTTCGCCAATGCGGTGAACGACGCGTTCAAATTTGCCGGCTCGAAGCACATTCCCATGCCTCATGACGCCTATCGCATCTGGCAGGCGGCTGAGGATCTGGGGCTGCACGCGTGATTGAGAAGGCGGCCGGCGTTCCCTTCTCCCTCGGGGAGAAGGTGGCGCGAAGCGCCGGATGAGGGCCTTTGACGTGATTCCTGGTCCCATGACAAACGCCCTCACCCCCGACCCCTCTCCCGATAGCCCGTCGGGAGACGGGCGTCCTCCCAGACGCCCTTTGGGGCGAGGGGAGTATGCGCATGCCTAGCGAGCGAATCCCGCGCGAAGCCATCGCAGCGCGCCTCGCCGAAGTCGGTTACGTCGCCGACCGCGACCTCGCGACGGCGCTGTGGATGATGGACTACCTCAAGCGCCCGCTTCTGATCGAGGGCGAAGCCGGCGTCGGCAAGACCGAAGTCGCCAAGGCGCTTGCCGCGCTGCACGGCTGCGAGCTCATTCGCATGCAGTGCTACGAGGGCCTCGACGCGAGTTCGGCGCTCTATGAATGGAACTACCAGCGTCAGTTGTTGGCGATCAAGGCGCGCGAGGGCGGCGGCGCGAGCGCCTCCGAGATCGAGGCGCAGATCTTTTCTGAAGAGTATCTGCTCGAGCGGCCGCTGCTCAGCGCGATCCGGCGAAAGACGTCGCCAGTTCTGTTGGTTGACGAAGTCGACCGCGCCGATGAGGAATTCGAGGCGTTCCTGCTTGAGCTCCTTTCGGACTTCCAGGTTACGATCCCCGAATTCGGCGCGATCACGGCGGTGTCGATCCCACGCGTCGTACTGACCTCCAACGCCACGCGCGAGCTGTCGGACGCTTTGCGCCGCCGCTGCCTCTATCACTATCTTGATTTTCCGGACGTCGATCGCGAAGCGGCGATTCTGCTCAACCGCCAGCCCAACCTCGACGCGAATTTCGCTTTTCAGATCGCGCGGATGGTTGGAATTTTGCGCAAGGAAGACCTGAAGAAGGTTCCAGGCGTTGCGGAAACGCTCGACTGGGCGGCGACCCTCGCCGGCCTCGAGGTCAAGGACCTGCATGACGACCCGGAGATTGTCCACGCGACGCTGATTGCGCTCCTGAAGACCCGCGAGGATCGCGCCTCGATCAGCAAGGAGACGACGAGCCGGCTCGTCGGCCAAGTCGCATGAAGAGCGCCGCGTGATGGGCGCGCAGGGCTTTGCTGTCGAAGGACCCGGTCCAGGTCCGGCGATGCGCAAGCGCCTTTCTGGGTTTGTCGTCACCTTGCGCGACGCAGGCTTCGTGATCGGCCAGGCCGAAGCGCAGGATGCGGCGCGGCTGATGTCGAGCCCGATGGCCGAGCGCCCCGAACGCCTGCGCGCCGCGATGCGAACTCTGTTCGCTTCACGCCGAACGGAGCTTGCGCGGTTCGACGAATTGTTCGACGCGTTCTGGCGCGGGCGCGGCGTGAAGAGCGCCGTGAAAATCACGGCCGAGGCGCTCGCTGCCCGCTCGCCCCGGCGTTTCCAACAAGGCCCCGGCGCGAACGATCAGCGACATGAATCGACCCACATCGGCGGGGGCGCTGCTCCCGAAGGCGCTCCGGCTCATGGCGGCGGACGACACGGAGGGGCGTCAGCGCAGGACGCGATCTCCAAGAAGGACATCGCGGCATTCGTAGGGGATAGGGAGCGCACCCAAGCCGCCGAGCTGGCCGAACGTTTCGCACGGGTGATGCGGACGAGGCTCACGCGTCGCGAGCGCGCACGCCGGCGCGGCCGGAAGCTCGACTTGCGCGCGACGATCCGGCTCAGCGTCGCGCATGGCGGCGAACCGCTCGACCTCAAGTTCCGCCGGCGCAAGATCAAGCCGCTCAGACTGGTCGCCTTGCTCGACGCGTCCGGCTCGATGGAATCCTATGTCGCGTTCTTCACCCGCTTCCTGCACGCTGTCACGCAGGTCTTTCGCGAATCCGAGGCGTTCCTCTTTCATACGCGGCTCGCGCATGTTTCCTCCGCGCTCAGAGAGCGCGATCCGGCGCGCGCTGTCGACCGGCTCGCGCTGATGGCGGCTGGCGTCGGGGGCGGCACAAAGATCGGCGAGTGTCTGGAGGCGTTCATTCGCATGCATGCGCGGCGCGTCATCCATTCCCGCACTTGCGTCATGATCCTGTCGGACGGCTACGACACCGGACCGCCGGACCTGCTTGCGTCGGCGATGCGCGACTTGAGGCGGCGCTGCAAGCGCATCGTTTGGCTGAACCCTCTGACCGGCCGGAATGGATTCGAGCCTAGCGCGCGAGGCATGCAAGCGGCGCTCCCCTACCTCGACCTGTTTGCTCCCGCGCATAGTCTCGAGAGCCTCGCGGCCCTCGAACCTTATCTGGCGAGGATATAATGGGCGTGCTCGAGCAGGCCGCGCTGCGTCAGGCTCAGGGCCAAACGTTCGCGCTCGCCACGGTCGTTCGCACGGTCTCCGTCACCGCCGCGAAGGCGGGCGCGAAAGCTTTGATAGGGCCGGACGGCTCGATCGAAGAAGGCTGGATCGGCGGCGGATGCGCGCGCGCCGCGGTCGTCAAGGCCGCGCGCCAATGCATGTTGGACGGCCAATCGCGCCTCGTGTCGATCGCGCCCAAAGACGCGCTTGCCGAACTTGGCGCCGCGGCCGGAGAGGAGCGCGACGGCGTCTTTTTCGCCAAAAACTCGTGCCCAAGCCAAGGCACGATGGACGTCTTTGTCGAACCGGTGCTCCCGAGCCCGCGCCTCCTGATCCTCGGCGCTTCGCCGGTCGCCGTGGCGCTCGCGAGATTAGCGCCTTCAATGGGCTTCGCCATAACGGTCGCCGCCGCGCCGGAGGAACATGAGCGATTCGATTCCGGCGTTTCGCGCGTCTTGGGTTTGTCGCCGCCAAAGGAAACCAGCGACGACGCCTACGTCGTCGTCTCGACCCAGGGCGCAGGCGACCGCGCCGCGCTGAAAAGCGCGGCCGCCATGAACGCACGCTATCGCGCTTTTGTCGGCTCGCGCCGCAAGGCCGAAACGCTCAAGAGCGAACTCGCCAAGGAGGGCGTATCCGAGGAAGCCTTGGCTGCGATCAAGGCGCCGGCCGGGCTCGACATCTCCGCGATCTCCGCCGATGAAATCGCGCTTTCGATCCTCGCGGAAATGGTCGCCGTGCGGCGCAGACCCGAGCGCCCACCGATGGAGGATGCGATCGACTAGCGCAGATTGCATTTGGCTTGACCCGGCCCTTGTAGCCGCGCTCGATGAGCGCGGCCGGCGCGGTCAGCGACCGCGCCTACAGCGCCCGATTCGACGGAATTGCAATCTGCTCTAGCGCCGCGATCGGCTAGGGAGTTGGCTTTGCTTCCTGCGGCAACGGCTTGACCGGCGAGCCGGGGCCAATCTTCTGCAGATTGCCAACGATAACCCGTTCGCCCTCGCTCAGACCTTTGGTCACGCTGACAAGCTCGCCGTCCATCGGTCCAAGTGTAAGAAGTCGCTGCTCCGCCTTATCGCCCGCGCCGACGACATAGACGAATTTGCCCATCTGGTTTGAGCCGAGCGCCGCCTGCGGGGCCATGAACGCGTCGGGCTCATCCCTGATGTGAAGCCGCACCCGCACGTACTGGCCGGGCAGCAGGACGAAGTCGGGATTGGCGATGGTGACACGCGCGGCGATCGTGCCTGTCGCCTTGTCGACGGTGTTATCGAGGAAGGTCAGCGTGCCCTTACGGATTGTATCCGTGCCTGCGAGCGAGATCTCGGCGTCGACCTTGCCTGCGGCCCGGGCCGTCGCGATCTCGACCAGGTCGGATTCGCTCGGGTTGAAGGCGACGTAGATCGGGTCCAGCTCGATCAGCGTATTGAGCGCCCCGCTCGCCGGGCCCACGAGCGCGCCCTTTGCGGCCTGGTTGCGCCCAAGCCTGCCCGCGAAAGGCGCACGGATTTCCGTATAGCCCAGATTGAGTTTCGCCGCCTCGATCGCGGCGTGGTCGAGCACCAGCTGCGCCTCGACCTGATGCATCGAGCTCGCCCTCTGGTCGTAGGCGTCCTTGGTGACGAAGCCGCTTTTGACCAATTCCTCGCCACGACCGAAACTGGCCTTCGCATATTCGAGCGAAGCCTGGTCGCGCTGCGCCTGCGCGTTCGCCTGATCGAGCGCAGCCTGAAGATCGCGCTGATCGATCTGATAGAGGAGATCGCCGTTCTTGACATCGGCGCCGTCGGCGGCCGGCTGAGCGTCAATGTAACCCGACACCCGCGCTTGCAAGGCGATGCTGCGGATCGATTCGATGCGTCCGGGATAGTCGAGATAAATCGGCAGCGTCTTTTTGACGACCGGAACGACCGGCACCGGCATCGCCATCATTGCCGGCGCAGCCGCGGATTCCGTGGCGCCGTCCGCGTGGTCGCCCGCGATGCGGAAGCCTACGAAAGCAACAACGCCGATTGTTGCGAGAGCTGCGAGAGAGATCTTGAGGCGCATAGAAGAACTCCTAGCGATCATTCGGCCGCTTCGGCGTGGGGCGTACGATGCGCGCCGGCGTGCGGCGCAGCGGCAGCAGCCGCCGCCTCGCGTCCCTCGCGAGCGCGCTCAATAAGGGCATAGAAGACCGGCACGAAGATCAGCGTCAGCAAAGTCGCAGCGACCATGCCGCCAAAGACGGCCGTGCCAAGGGACTGCCGGCTCGCCGCGCCCGCGCCGCTCGCGAACATAAGCGGCAGCACGCCGAAGATGAAGGCGAAGGCGGTCATCAGGATCGGCCGCAGACGCAGCCGTCCCGCCTCCATCGCTGCCTCAACCACGGGCAGGCCTTCCTCGCGGCGACGCTTGGCGAATTCGACGATCAGAATCGCGTTCTTGGCCGCGAGGCCGATCAGCATGACAAAGCCGATCTGCGAATAGACGTCGACCTGCATTTGGCGGATATAGATCGCGCCCAGCGCACCGACTAGCGCGAGAGGCGCGGACGACAGCACCATGAAGGGCATGGACCAGCTCTCGTACTGCGCGGCGAGGATCATGAAGACAAAGAAGATTGCGAGCGCGAGGACGATCGTGGCGAGCGAGCCGGCGCTGAGCTCCTGATAGATCACACCCGTCCATTCGTAGCCGAAATCGCGCGGCAACGCTTCAGCCGCGGCGCGCTGCATCGCGACCACCGCTTGGCTCGAGCTAAAGCCGGGCGCGGGCGCGCCGTTGATCAGCGCCGAAGCGTAGTTGTTGTAATGCGGCACGGTCTCCGGCCCAATGATCGGCTTGAGGCCGCCGAGCGCGTTCAGCGGAATCATGCCCCCGGATCCGTTGCGGACATAGAGTTTGTTGAGGTCGGACGGAGAAGCGCGGGATTTTGTGTCGGCCTGCATCGTGACGCGGAACGTGTGGCCGAACAGGTTGAAGTCGTTCACATAGAGCGAGCCAAGATAGATTTGCAGCGTATTGAAGACGTCGGGCAGGCTGAGGCCGAGCAGCTTCGCCTTCGTCCGGTCGAGATCATAGAAGAGCTGCGGCGTCGAGGCGGAAAACGAGGTGAACAACGATTGGGGGTTGAGCTCGGGCTGCTTGCGGGCGGCCGCGATCAGCGCCTGCGTCGCTTCGCTGAGCTGTGCGCCTCCGCGCCCCGCCAGATCCTCAACCTCGAATTCGAAGCCGCCCGTCGTGCCAAGCCCGTTGATTGAAGGCGGATCGAAGCTCAGCGCAAAAGCTTCCGGGATTGCGAGCAGCTTCGGGCGCACCGAGGCGACCAAAGCGGACGCGTTCTCCTCCGGCCCGCGCTCGCTCCACGGCTTTAAGACCGCAAATTCGATCGCCGAGTTCGACTGGGCCGCGTTGGTCAGGAAATTGAGACCGCTGATGAAACCGGCAATCTGGACGCCCGGCGTCGCCTGCAAAAGGTCGCGCACCTTCACCGCCACGGCGTCGGTGCGCTCGAGCGAAGCCCCGTCCGGCAATTGCACGATGACGAAGAAATAGCCCTGATCCTCAACCGGCAGGAAGGTGGTCGGGATCGACCGTGACAGCATATAGGCGCCGCCGACGAACAGAAGAAAGATAGCGACCAGCGCCCAGCCGAAGCGAATGAACTGCCTCACGCAGCGCGCATAAAAGTTCGCGAGCCAATCGAAGCCGGCGTTGAACCAGCGGAACAGAATGAATTGCCCTTTCGGGCCGTGACGCAGAAACGCGGCGCTAAGCGCTGGGCTCAAGGTTAGCGAGTTGAAGGCCGAGATTCCGACGGAGATCGCAACAGTCAGCGCAAACTGGTTATAGAGTCGCCCGGCAACACCGGGAATGAAGGCCACGGGAATAAACACCGCCATCAGCACCGCGGTCGTGGCGATAATCGGCCCGGTCACCTCGGACATGGCTTTTCTCGCCGCTTGAAGAGGCGGCAAACCGGCTTCGAGCTGACGCTCGACATTCTCCACCACGACGATCGCGTCGTCGACGACGAGGCCGATCGCAAGCACCATGCCGAGGAGGCTCAGCATGTTCAATGAGAAGCCGAAGATCTGCATCACCGCCAGCGTCGCGATGAGCGAGACAGGAATCGCGATCGTGGGTATGATCGTCGCGCGCCAGCTCTGCAGAAAGACAAACACGACGAGCACGACGAGGAGGAGCGCCTCGGTCAAGGTGATCACGACGTCGTGCATCGCCGCCGACACGAACCGCGTCGTGTCGTAGTGCATTGCATAGGCGATTCCAGGCGGGAAGCGCTTCGAAAGCTCCTCCATCTTCGTTTTGACCTGCCGCTGCAGGTCGAGCGCATTGGAGCCCGGCATCTGGAAGATCGCCAGCACGACCGTGGGGTCCTTGCCGAAGGAGGCTGACGACGAGTATTGCAACGCGCCGAGTTCAACGCGCGCGACGTCGCGCAAGCGCACCGCGGCGCCGCTCGCCGGATCGGCGCGGACAATGATGTTGGAAAATTCCTCTGGATCGGTGAGCCGACCCTGGGCGTTGACCTGCAATTCAAACGGGGTCCCGGGAGGGGCCGGCGACTGGCCGATCTTGCCGGCGGCGACCTGAACGTTCTGCTCGGCGATGGCGTTCTGTACATCGACGGCGGTCACGCCGAGATTGGCGAGCTTGTCCGGATCGAGCCAGATTCGCATCGAATAGCGGCGCTCGCCGAACATCTGAACGTCGCCGACGCCTGGGAGCCGCTTCAACTGGTCCAGGACTTGCAGATAGGCGTAGTTCGACACCGTCACCGAATCGACCGAACGGTCCGGCGAGATCAGATTGACGATGAGAACGAAGTTCGGATTCTGCTTCTTGATCGTCACGCCGCCCTGATTGACAATCGCCGGAAGCGAGGACGTCGCCTGCGACACCCGGTTCTGCACGTCGACCGCGGCGATGTTGAGCGGGTAGCCAACCTTGAAGGTGACGGTGATCGTTGAAGAGCCGTCGTTCGAGCTCGCCGAGGACATGTAGGTCATGCCCTCGACGCCGTTGATCTGCTCCTCGAGCGGCGTCGTCACCGTATCGGCGACGACCTGCGCGCTTGCGCCAGGGTAGTTGGCGCTAACGACGACCTGCGGGGGCGTAATCTCCGGAAACTGCGAGACCGGCAGCAGAAAAAAGCAGATCGCGCCCGCGAGCACGAGGATCGCGGCAATCGCCGAGGCGAAGATTGGACGCTGGATGAAAAAGCCGACCACGGGATCGCCTCGGCTTTACCGGAAGGGGGTCAGCCGCAGAGGGATGCTCCGCATTCGCCGCCCGTCGTACGCGCCGTGGGCCGCATCAGGAGGAGGGGCCCACGAAAAAAGCCGCGCCGCCCGAGATCCTGCCCCACCTGTACGGTGGCCGCACGCCGCGACTCAGCGATACGGCGGGCAGTCCCGTCCAGCAGGGTCCTCAGAGCTTGAGGCTCCACGCGGTCGGCGAGCATGACCTTCTGAATGAGCGAGTCCGCCAGAAGGTCGTCGATTGTCTGGGCGCGATGCGCCATGGCGGTGTTCCTTTCGACTAAGGCGTCCGGCGTGTTACCCGCGGCGGTTTGACTCTACAAGCGCAGGATGGTACCGGTCGGTATCGCCCTCTGATACCGATCGGTAACGGGTTCGTCAAGCACCATGAACAAAGAAAAATCGAGTTCGGATCCTGAGGTACAAATTTCCAGGGCCGGGAAGCCCCGCGACCGAATCTTTGACTGCGCGCAAGACCTCTTCCACCGTCGGGGCATCCGAGGGGTCGGCGTCGAAGCAATCGCCGAGGCTGCGGGCACCAGCAAGATGGCGCTTTACCGCCACTTCGATTCGAAGGACGAGCTTATAATCGAGTATCTGAACTACAAAGGGCGAAAGTCGGACGAAATCTGGGCCGAAATCGAGGCAGCGAACCCGGACGACCCGGCTGGTCAACTTTACGGTTTCGTGGACAAGGCCGCAATCTTTATCGCCGGGGACGAACGCGGCTGCGACCTTGCCAACGCCGCCATCGAATTGACCGAGCAGGGTCATCCTGGTCTTCGCGTGATCGAGGAATTCAAGATGCGTCAGCGTGAGCGGCTGGCGAATCTCTGTAAGGCCGCCGGCGCCTCGCAGCCGGATCTCCTTGCCGACACGCTCTTTCTCTTGATCGAGGGCGCGCGCGTGAGCCGCCGCAGTGTCGGAACAAATGGCCCCAGCGCCAATCTCGTACGCACGAGTCGGGGCGTCATTGCTTCCTTCGGCGTTCCGCTTCCCGAGGCTCGCGAGTCGATTCTGGAGCATGAATCGAGGCGGTCATCGACATAGCGCCAACCCCCCGCCCGCGGATCTCGGCGCGGCGCAAGAGGGCAAGCATTATTCCGGCCACGCGGCGGCGGGACCAAAGTTCCTCATGCGGCCGGAGCCTCGCAAATGTCTTTGACCGACTTGAGCACAGCCGCCGGGGCAAAAACGCGGTCGATCCACCCGTCACGGAATATAACCGGCTTGGCCTTGTCGATCGCCTGCAGGGCGCCGTCCGAGAACTTGCCTTCGGGAAAAATTCCGAACGCGATCGCGAGCTCGATGTTGAGGTGACCGATGATGAAGTCGATCGCGGCCTGTTTCGGCACCCCGCGCCGTACAGCCTCGTCCGTCGCCGCTCTGAGTGCGAGCGCGAACGTCGCGCCGACCGTCTCTGAAAGCGCCGGTTCGAGAAGGGCGAGCTGCTCGACCGTGCACCGGTGCGCGCGCATCACCGGCTTATAAATCTGGCGGGCGATCTCCTCGCATTCGGCGTAATGCGATTCCGGCCCCTGCATCAACGCGCAGACAATGTGCTGCTTGGCGTGGACCCCGCCGAAATAATCGGTTTTGCCTTTGGGTCCGTTTCGTCGTTGAAGATGGGCGGGTGGCACGGATGTGTCACGAAATAGGTGATGTCCCCGCGCTCCGGCAGTTCGCCGGCGTGCGGGGCCGCCGCGTCAAGCATAATGACCTTGGCGCCTGGACGGAGCTCCTTGACGAACGTCTTGAGGATCTTCCCGATCAGCCGGTCTGGCACCGCCATGACAATTGCGTCAGCGGACGAAATCGCCTGACCCTGCTCCATGCATTCGATCCCCAGCGTCTGCTTGAGACGCGCGCGCCCTTCTTCGGACACCTCGACATGATCCACGTCGAACCGGGTGTCCTTGAGGTTGGTCGACAGGCGCACGCCCATCTTTCCGCCGGCCCCCAGCAGTGCGATTTTGGTCACGTCGTTTCTCCGCAAGTTGTCGCGCGTCCTGCGCGAGCTGATCCAAAAAAATCCGCATTCCCCATCTGTCCGCCTTTCAGCGCGATCTCGATCCCATCCACTTTCGGATCGGTCGAGAAAACGCGGCAAAGCGGGGCTCCGGGCGCGATTGGCGCGATCGCCTCGAGCGCGTAAGCGCCGAGCGCGCTCATAGCGAAGCCGGAGGTGTCGCCCCCGGAAACCGCGCCGCGCGCCACTCCACCTTCGCCAACGAGGCGCCTGAGAATGTCTCCAAGGCCGCCGCCGATGCGCGCGTTGATCTCGACGGGATCGCACCCTGAGGCTGCGAGCTTTGCCCGAAATCGAGGAACGGCCTCGTCGTTGGGGCCACGGGCAGTCGCAACGAGCGGGGACCGCCCGTGCGAGAGCACAACGCGCGCCCGTGCGATTGCAGCGTCGATCTCGACCTGCCAGCGCCGACTATCGAGGGTTGCCACGGCGGCGAAATCGATGAGATCGAAGCCGTTCGCCTGCGCCCAGTCGATCTGCGAAGCGGTGACCGGAGAGACCGAACCCGAGACGGCGACAATCTGCGGCTGTTCGGAGACTGAGCTGCGTTCTGCCGCGGTCGGCAGCCACCCCTCGGCGCGCCAGTGCGCGACGAGCGCATATTCGACGCCCTGCGACCCGATGGCGAAAAGCGAACGGTTGCGCCGCCGCCACATCAGCTCGCCCGCCCAGCGCAGAGTCTCATCGTCGACGATGTCGAGCGCAAGCAGAGACCGCCCCCGCCCGAGCTCGGCGTCGAACCGCTCAAGGCCTGCGCCGCTTTTCATGGCGGCGAAGTCAATGAGGCCGATCGCGCGTGACGTCTGCTTGCAGACGTGCAGGCGCACGTCGGCCTCATCCATGGGCGGCGTCACCGGATGTCGTTGCATCACCGGATGGCGGTCGAGGCGGTAAACGCCGTCGCCGGACGCCGCGAAGAGATTGCCGAACGCCTGGTAGCGTCCAAGCGCCGGCGCGGCGACGACAAACGGCTGCCAGTTCGCAGCCCCCGGCGTCTCGCCGAAGATGGGCGCGCCGATGTCGATCGCGCGGCCAATCGACCCCACAGTCGGCGAGGAGTCGAGCGTTGAACAGATCTTGTAGTGTGTCACCGGCGCCTTGAGCTCGGCCAGCGCTCGAAACGCATCCGGCAAATGGGCGTCCATCCAGCTCGGCGGCATCGCCCGAGCGACGCCGGCGATGCCGATCGCTCGGTAGCTCCGAAAGCGTTCGAGCTGCTCGGACGTCGGCGTCTCGACAAACATCACCGCTGGCAAGCCGGCGAAGGTCATGACCTCCATGACGGCGGAAGAGCCGGTGAAATCGTCGCCGTAGAAAGCGACCAGGACCCCGGCGGGAAGGCCGGCGGACTCCGTCATGCAGAGGCCATCCGCAGCGCTGCGGCAAGCGAAGGGTGCGTCGAGGCGTAGCGTTCGGCGGGAACGCCAGCCATCGCCGCCTCGAAGGCTTCCCTCAACGCGCGCACGCCTTCCGCAGGGCCGCCGGGGTGGGCCATGATGCCTCCGCCAGCGGCGAAAATGAGATCCGTTGAACCCAGCGCGGCAAGTGTGCCGGCCGCCTGACGGGCCGATTGCCCGGAGGAAAACACCGGCATCACGGTGCACGGTTTCGTATCGAACATTGGCGTGAGACAGGCCCGTGCCGATGCTGTCACGCTCTCGTCGGATTCGCTGAACTTGTTGGCAAGCCCATTGACGTGCATGTGACCGGCGCCGGCGAGGCGCCAGATTTTCTGCCACGCGACATAAGACCAGCCGAGCGCAGGGTGACGCGACAAATAACCCCAGCCGTTCCGGTGTGCATGGATCGGCAAGCGAGCGTAGCGCCCGAGCGCGATCATTCCGACGATCCCGATCGAATTGAGGCTCGCCATCACGCAGGTGCCGCCGAGGCTCTCCACGAGATCATGGCAGCGCCGCATTTCGTCGATCTCTCCCGTGAGGTTGAACGCAGACATGACCTTCTGGCCGTTGCGCTCGGCATGGCGGTCGATGACGCGCCCTACAGCGCGCACGCGCTCCTCGAACGGACATTGCGCTCCGTCCGACTGCAATTCGTCGTCCTTGATGAAATCGATGCCGCCCGCACACAACACATCCACAAGCTCGGCCGTCTGCGCGGGCGTGAAGCCAATCGACGGCTTGATGATGGTTCCGATCAACGGCCGCCCCCTCGCGCCGCTCAACTCACGGGTGCCGTCGACGCCGAATTTGGGACCGGGGTAAGCGCTCGCGAACGCGTCCGGCAGCCGCATATCGAGAATGCGCAGACCCGAGAATTGTTTAAGCTCGAACAGATTGCCGGCGACGGTCGCCATCAGGTTGGGCAGGGACGGGCCGATATTGTCGAGCGGCCAGGAAAGCGTGGCGCGCGCCGAGAGCCGTCGACCGCCCTCGCGCGGAGCGCCCGATCCGGGAAGGCTTGGGTGGTCAGCCTCGCCGAGCACTTCCAGACTTTCGACGCGAGCCGCCGTGATCGAGAAGGCGTGCAAGGCGGGAATCATCGTGATCTCGTTCGATTCGATCGCCAATGCGCCATGCAACTACCAGCTCAACTTCGATTTCAAAGGCTACAAAGCGCAGCAAGCCGAAGCGGTCTTCAAGATGCTGAACGGCAAAGGCAACGTCATCCAGGTGCGTGGCGTCAAGGGATCGGCGCCCGACAATGACATGTACAACGCCCAGGTTTCCGTCCTGCAGAAAAATCCGGACATCAAGGTGGTTGCGACGGTCTACGGTCAGGCGACGGCCTCGGTGGCGCAGTCGGCCATCGCCAACGTCCTCCCCAGTCTCCCCCACGTCGACGCGGTTCTGGGACAGGGCGGCAGCGACGACGTCGGCATCGCGCAAGCGTTCACCCAATACGGCGGCGCCTATGTGGGCCACATGCCGATCATCGAGGGCGGCGGCGGAACGGATTTCGTCAAGTGGTGGGCCGATGAGAACAAGAAAAACGGATATCAGACGGTCTCGATGAACACGACGCCGGGAATCGGCGGCGCGGCGCTCTGGCTCGGCGTCTCGTTACTCGAAGGCGCGAAGGCGCCAAAGATGATGATCATGCCGGTCGCGACGGTCGATGCGAGCAATCTTGAGGAATACGCCAAGCTGCCTTCCGGTCAGATCGTCAGCCCGACGTACTCACTCGATTGGGTGAAGCAGAACCTGCTGTCGAAATGAGCTGGGTCTTGTAGCGTAAAGGTCCCGTCCGCCCGGCGCGGGCGCCTGCGTCCTTCGCGCGGGAGGAGCCCTTGCCAGATCGGAGCGCGCTCGCCAAGGGACTTGTCGGAGCGAACCCAATCGAGCCGCGGACTTATCTGGTCGAGCTGAAGGGGATCACGAAGGCGTTCGGACCGACGCTCGCTGCGGCGGACATCGACTTTGCAGTGGCCGCCTCCTACGTGGTCGGCCTCGTTGGCGGCAACGGGGCTGGCAAGTCGACCCTTATGCGAATCCTGTGCGGGATCACCGCGCCGACGCTCGGACGACTCTCGTTTGACGGCGTCGAGGATTCCTTCACGAATTACGACGCCGGCGCGGCGCAGCGGCGCGGCGTCCGAATGGTCCATCAGGAATTGTCACTGTGCGCGACGCTGACGGTCGCGGAAAAACTTCTTCGTCGAAGACTCGCAGCACGCAAGCCCCAAACCCGGCTGGCGTAAATTCTACCGCAGCATGGCCCGGGCCGCGCTGGACGCCGTCTTCCCGGGAAACACGATCGACGTCAATGCGCGCATCGATCGCCTGTCGATCGGCGAGCGACAGATGGTTGAAATTGCGCGCGCCGCCGCGACCCCCGACGTGCGCCTGATCGTGCTCGACGAGCCCACGTCGTCGCTGGACCTCGAACACTCCCGGCAACTGCGCCAGTATGTGCGTGAGCGCGCCCGCGCGGGCCTCGCTTTCATCTTCATCAGCCACAAACTGCACGAGATCATGGACGTCGCCTCGCGCGTTCTCGTGCTTCGCAATGGCCGTGTCGCGTGGCGGGGCGAAGCGTTGGGAGCCTCGGTCGGAAGGCTTGTCGAGTTGATGGGCGGCGACGCTTCGGTGATCCACCACAAGGTCGAGCGTGAGGCGCGCGCTGAGCTCGAGGTGGTGCGCGTCGGCGGCGATTTTGTCGGCGGCGGCGCGCCTCTCAGTCTGCGCCAAGGGGAAATTGTCGGCCTCGCGGGCCTCGAGGGGCACGGGCAGAAGGCCCTCCTGCGCGCCATCCACGAGACGGGACGCGGATTGACGGGCGCCGTGACGCGCGCGACGCCCGCGAGCTTCGTATCCGGCGATCGGCAGAAGGAGGGCGTTTTCCCGTTGTGGAGTGTGCTCGCCAACATTTCGGTCGGCCGAGTTGGGCCTCGCCCTCCCCTCGGGCCCGTTTCCGACAGAGCCGAACGCGTGGCCGCCACACCGGCCGCTGAGCGGATTCGGCTCGACCTCACGCGTTTCAATTCGCCCATCGTCGAGCTCAGCGGCGGTAACCAGCAGAAGGCGTTGGTATCGCGGGCCGTGGCGGCGGTGACCCCGATCGTGCTGCTCGACGATCCGACACGCGGCGTCGACATCGCCACAAAGCAGGATTTCTATCACCTGTGCAGCGAGCTCGCCGGCGAGGGCCGCACCTTGATCTGGCACACGACAGAGGATGCGGAGCTGCTTGGCTGCGACCGCGTGCTTGTCTTTGCCAACGGCCAGATCGTGCGCGAGCTAAGCGGCTCGGCTCTGACCGAGGAAGCGATCGTCGCGGCGTCCTTCTCGCACCTCGCCGCAACCGAACCCGATCGGAACGAGAGTGGCGCTCAACGGAGACTTCGGCTGGTGGACAGGCTCGTCGACGCGGCTCCTCTCTTGGGCCTCGCTTTGGTTCTGGCCGTGATGATCGCTGCCAACCCGGCGGTGGCCTCCGTTTTTGGGTTCGACCTCCTGCTCATGCCGGCGCTTTCGCTCGTCCTGGTGACAGAAGCGCAAATGTTCGTCGTCGGCGGCGCTGAGATCGATCTCGGGGTCGGGGCGTTCGCCGGACTCGTGAGCGTCTTGAGCGCGACCTTGCTTTACGATCGGCCGGCTTTGGGCGTGTTGGCGATCGCCGCCGTTCTCGGCGCCTATGCGATGCTCGGCGCGGTCATCCAAAGCCGCAAGATCCCTGCTATCGTCGTGACGCTCGGCGCGTCGTTCATCTGGGCTGGGATCGGCTGTTCGATTCAGCCCACTCCCGGGGGCGCGAGCCCCGACCAGCTGAACGCGCTAACGAACTGGTCGCTCGGCTCTTACGTGCCGACCTCCATACTGTTGATCGCCGCGGTCGGCGCGCTCCTCGACTGGGCGCCGCTCGGGGTCGTGCTGCGCGGCTTTGGCGCCAATCCCGCGGCGATGATCGCATCGGGCTGGCCACCAATTCGGTACGGAATTGTGCGCTATCTCGTCGCCGGATTGTTTTCCGCCGCAGCCGGGTTGTCGCTGACGGCGATCAACGCGTCGAGCGACATCAATTCGGGCAATTCCTACACGTTGCTGAGCGTTGCGGCGGTGGTGATGGGAGGATGTGCGCTGACCGGCGGAATTGTCGCGCCCATAGGCGCCGTGCTCGGGGCGGTGACGCTTGCGCTGATCGGCGCCCTTCTTGGCGCTCTCGGCGTCAGCAGCGATTTCAACGCTGCTGCTCAGGGGCCCGTGCTCATAGGGCTCCTTGGCGTGCGTTATCTGGCGAACCGGAGCGACGAGGAATGATCCCGTTGCACAAATTCCTCGAGCTCACGCAGTCGCGCCGCTGGATAAGGTCGGCGCTGGCGGTGCTGATCTTTTGGGGCGCGCTTTCCGTTGTGACCGACCGGTTCAGCGTGGCGAGCTTGTCGGGGATCGTCCTCTCTGCCTCGTACCTTTCGATCGTCGGCGTCGGGCAGATGTTTGTCGTGACCACCGGGCGGGCCAACATCGATCTATCGATCGCCTCTGTCGTCACGCTCAGCGCCTATGTCGCCTTGCTGACGATCGGCGGACGGGACGCGAACCTCATCTGGGGCAGTGCTTGTCGCGTTCGGCCTCGGTCTCGTCGTCGGTTGCGTCAATGCCGCGCTGGTCGTGCGCTTCAAGGTCCCTGCCATCATCGCGACACTGGCCACGGGCTATGTGCTTGCGACCGCCACCCTGCTCTGCAACCGCTCTATCCACGGATTCGCCGTCAGCCCCACCCTCAGAGCCGTCGCCGCCGGCCGGTTTCTCGGGGCGCCGATCATGCTCCTCGTCTGCTTCGGGCTGATCGCGCTGGCGGAATTCGTTCTGCGGCGCACCGTCTATGAACGCACCTTGAGCGCGGTCGGGCAGAACCGTATCGCGGCGCGTCTGGCCGGCATTCCAGTGGATCGCGTCGTTGCGACCGCCTTCGTGATCTCCAGCGTCCTTGCCTCGTTGATGGGATTGACCCTTGGCGGCTATGTGGGTGGCGCGTTTCTTGAGATGGGCCAGCCGTACCTCCTGCAATCGGTAGCGGCAGTGGTGATCGGCGGCACGCTCATTTTCGGCGGCTCGGCCTCCGCAATCGGTGTGTTCTTCGCCAGCATGCTGCTGATCCTCCTGGTGACGCTGATGCAAATCATGCAGCTGCCGCCGGGCTCGCGGGACATGGTGCAGGGAGTCGCTGTCATCCTCGTACTGGCGTTAGCCGGACGCGAGGCAATTCGGACGCGTGCCCTCCAGAGAGTCGGGGTTGCGCGCTAGGCTGGCACTCCGGTCATCTCCTCGACGCGGCGATCCCGGTACAGCCACTGGTTCCAGCGCCAAAGCTGCTCGGCCAACCAGACGGGCGGATCAGCGCGGCATAGGAGGCGAGCGACCTTAAGGAAGGGGTCCAGGTAATCGGGGCGCAAGCGGCTGTTCATCGCCCCGGCATTTACCACTGCCCCCATCCGATAATGAGACCCGTTTTAAACGCCGCGCCCAGTTTTCAACAGTCGCAAGCGGAAGATGGGTGTTCGAAGTAATGGACCGCCCGCCCGCAACTGCCCGAGATGCTCGTCTCCCAATCTAGCTTACACAATTCGCAGTTCCGCCGACAACATTTCCTGTTTGATGAAAATCATTCCCTGTTCCGTTGCTTAGGGCCGGACTGCGTCCACCACCATTCAGTCATGTGAGACAGTTCAGAATTTCGCTTACAGCGAGTGTCCGCGTAATCTCAATGGGTTGTGCCGACCGCGTCGCGCACGTCGAGGCTTTACGCGATCGTCAGCACTTGGGCGGCCGATATGCCGCGGCGGCAGAAGTGGCCGTCGAGCAGTGCGCCGCTCATCACCGCCGCCGAACAGGCGCTGAAAATCAGGCCATACTGGTCCGGCCGCAATCCGACCACGCCGATGAAGAACAGCGGGGATCCTGCGACATAAGCAAACATAGTCGCGCCACCGGCTGCGCCAACCAGGATGTATGCGAATGAAACTGGATGCGCCAGCACACGAGCGTAGCTTCTGATCACAACCTCTATTGGCGGGATCGACCCTTGCGCTCTCGGCAAACCCGAGCATCACGGCCAGCAAGAGAAGGGCGCCGATCCCGGCCTGACATAGATCAACCGCCAGCCGCCGATCGTCAGCAGCGCGGCGCCCGCGGTCGGCGCGATCACCGTCACCACATTGATAGCGACCACGACGTTGGCAATCTTGGCGCGCGCTGTCGTTTCGCCGAACAGGTCGCGAATAATGGCAAAGGTCATCGCGGTGCTGGCGGCGCCGACGCCCTGGACGAAGCGGCAAACCGATAGCGCTGGCAATGACTGAGCGACCGCGCAGGCGAGGCTCGCGGCCACAAACAGCGCGACACCGAACGCTACGACGGGTTTGCGGCCAAATCGGTCGGAGACGGGTCCGTAGATGAGCGGCGCCACGGCGAGGCTGAGCATGAAGGCGCTCATCGTCAGCCCGACTTCCGAGGGGCTCACGCCAAGCGTGGCGCCAGTCGCCGCGAGCGCCGGCAAACTGATATCGATGCCGGAATACAGCACGGCAGCGAGAAAGCCGAGCGGCAGCGTGAAAGCAAAAGAGGTAGGTTGAATTTGCACGGCCCGAGTTTCCGTATTTTTTGGATACTCTCTGAAGGAGGGGAGGGTGACCTCCTCTCCTTCGCTGTCGGCTACGATCAGGTCACCGCTGCTGAGCGGTGCGTCGGGGCTGACTGGTCGCCATCGTCTCCGCCCACAGCTCGACCTTTTGATTGACAACCGCCTGGTTGATGATCGAGAGAATCTCGGATCGGGTGTCGATGCGGGCGAATTCGTCAGCCATTTGCGACGCGCGCATGCGGTAAGCGGGTCGATCGAGCACCGTGCGGACGGCGGCGCGCAGCGTGTCTTGCGTGGGCTCGTTGGTTGCGAGATTGACGCCGACGCCGGACCACGCCACGCGTGCGTTGACGTCGGCCTTGTCCTCGGTCATCCCAGCGGTGACCAGCGGAATTCCAAAGCTCATGGCCTGGTTGACGCTGCCGTAGCCGCCATTGGTGACGAGCACGTCCACACGCGGCAGCAACCATTCGAACGGGAGAAAGCTGGCGACCCGCGCGTTAGACGGTATGACGCCGGGAATGGCGTCGACCGGGCGTCCGCCCGTTGTCGCGACCACCAGCACGTCAGGCTCGTTAGCAAGCGCGGCCAGCGTCGGGGCGATCAATAATTCGAAATTGTGATTGGCTACCGTCCCCTGTGTCACCAACACGACCTTGCGCGAACCATCGAGCTCATGCGCCCAGGGTGGCGGCGGAGCCTGACCCGGGATGATCGGAGGCGTGCCGACGAAATGCACCGACGGTGGGATCTGGCGCGGAAATTCGAAGCCCGGCACGGACAATTGCAGGTAGGCGTCTGCAAGTCCGACAGTGGAATGGAACAAGGTCATCGACGTGGGACCGACGCCCAAGATGTTCAACGCCTTGTTCAGACGAAGAAGCGTCGGCTGATCAACGGCTTCGTCATACTCCCGCGCGATATCCGCGTATTGACGACGCTGCTCCTCTGTCGTCGCCGGCGGCAGGCCGAGGAAGAGCGGCGCGCCGTCCTCGCGCGGCCAGTGCAGGATCGAGGTGCCGCAGAGAACGACGGGAGGCCGCTTTGATCGCGGTCCGAGCAGCATCGGCAGCACGCCAAAGAACATGTCGTCGCCAACGATCACGTCGGCCTGATATTCCTGCAGCACCTGCAGCAGGCCCTGGTGCTGCGCCGGGACGGGATCGACGAAGATCCGCTCGAGAGCAACTCGGAGCCATTCGAGTCCCGGCGGAATGTCCTTCAGCTCGGGAGCCACCGAGAAAGGATCCCGCGCGTCGAAATCTGCGCGGCCAGGAAGCGAAACGAATTTCGCTCCGCTGCTTTCGATGCGGGCGCGGAACGCGCTGCCGGTCAAGAAAGTGATCTCGTGGCCTTCGGCGAGCAGAATTCGCGTGATCGCAAGCAGCGGATTGAGATGGCCCGTCAAGGGAGTAGAAGCAACGAGAAGTTTCATGATATCGGTCCTCTGATTGCCGACACGGCGCGCATCCTCCCGACGGACGCCACGCCCTCTGGCGCAATATCCGGCCAGCCGCGAAGCCGCGCGAACGGTCAGCACGGTGGGCGCGCTCCGCTACGGAAGAATTTCAGAGATTGGATATTGCGTTACGTCTGTAACGCGGCGGCGGCCAGCAAGAGGTCCGCGAAGCTTTCACTCGACTGACCCGCGACCTCTCGATTTCGCCCCGGTGTCAGCCGTCGCACCGACGACATGTTGCCGTCGACTAGAGCCCGGCGGGGGAAGCCATGAGCGGTTCGCGTTCCCCGTGTTCCGAGGTCGGCCCCATTCGTCGTTTCGGACAATTGCAGCGTCGAAATCAACGCTCGTCTGGTCTTTCCGGTTTAGCGAGCGATGTTATGCGCCACGCCCAATGTCTTCGTTGAGGCAAGGCAGCGAGAAAGCACGGATGCGAGTTCAGAGCCAACAAGTGGTCGGCGCACGAGATCCGCGACCCCTGCCTGAACGAGTGTGTCGGCGCCAATGTCGAGCGAGGATCTCGCAAGGAGGATCGGCTGCATCGGACTGATGGCGTGAAGCGTGTGCGCCAGATCGAGGGCGTCCCGAACTGAGGCCATGCTGATCAATACGGCGTCAAAACGGGTCGGTTCGCTGCGGACCGCGGCAATGGCGTCGGCCGGACGATCGAAACCGATTGGCTCATATCCGAGCGCCGCCAGGATCTCCTCGTCGCCGAGGAGGCTGTCGCGGGCGTCGTGAACGATGAGCACGGTTTCGCCTTGGCCGAGCCGCGGCGGCGCGACTGGGTCTGCTCTCGCCGTCGTTGGCGCATCAGTCTTGGCGGCGGGCAGCCAGACCTCGAAGCGGCTCCCTTTCCCCGGCGCGCTGGCAACGTCGACTGCGCCGTCCTGATCGCGAACGATCTTGCGAACTGTTGCGAGGCCGAGGCCGGTTCCGGCGGGGCGCGTCGTAAAAAAAGGCTCGAACAGCCGTTTGGCGACGTCTTCTCCGAAGCCGGGGCCAGCATCGCTGACGGCGATGCGAACATAGGAGCCCGACTCGAGTTCTCCGCTACTGAAGACGCGCGCGGTCATAAGACGCTGCATATCCGCCGAGACATCGATGCGTCCGGATTCCCCCATTGCCTGCGCCGCGTTCCTGCACAAGTTCACGATGACCTGTTGCAACTGCGCCCGCTCGCCAAATATCGCAAGAGCTCCGGGCGCGCCCGCGACGACCAATTCAACGCTGGACGGCAGCGATGCTCGCAGGAGTGAGGCGGTCTCGCTCAGCAATTCGGTGATCGAAATGAGAGAGGAACGGGCAACCGACCTGCGTCCGAAAGTCAGGATGCTGTCGACCAGGTCTCGCCCCCGTTCCGCGGCCTTCTCGATCTCAGCGGCATTGTCATGTCTGGACGGCGCCCGCTGATCAAGGGCTATTTTTGGCGTTGCGCGGGTCGTGGGTGCGGTCATGTCTTCGGCCTTCTTTTGCGGAG
>Ga0210406_10001416_pt1 | contig 29249 bp, 29 predicted proteins | sample IncBWC30MmetaG_FD_155454 | JGI IMG/M metagenome (GOLD analysis project Ga0210406, IMG submission 155454) | Forest soil microbial communities from Barre Woods Harvard Forest LTER site, Petersham, Massachusetts, United States - Inc-BW-C-30-M | ecosystem: Environmental > Terrestrial > Soil >... | reverse complement strand
TTTGGTCAGCAACCTGGTCACGCCGACCGAGGACGAATGGCAAATCGCAGCCGACATTCGGGAAGGCCAGATCAACGCGCTCCTGACCAAGCCGATGAGTTATCTCGCCTATCGGTTCAGCATTTTTTGCAGCGGCCGGCTCGTTTACACGTTCGTCACCCTGCCGCCGATCGCGCTCATCTTTCTTTATTTCCACAGCTACGTAGCACTTCCGCACGATCCGGCGACTTACCTACTCGCGATCGTGTCGACGTTGATGGCGGCGTTCATCCAATTCTTTATCACCTATTCGCTGGCGATGATGGCGTTTTGGATTTTGGAGATCACCACCTTCGTGTTCCTCGTTTACTCGTTCGAATATTTCCTCGGCGGCCAGATGTTCCCGATCGACATCATGCCGGGCGGCGTGCAGGCAGCGCTGAAATGGATGCCGTTCTATTACGAACTGTTTTGTCCGGTCGCCATTTTCCTTGAACGCTTGAAAGGCGGCGAACTCTGGCAAGCCCTCGCGATCCAAACTGGCTGGCTCTTTCTCACCTGGTCAATCGCGCGAATGATGTGGCACCGCGGCCTGCGCCATTATCAAGCCGTGGGGGGATAAGGGTCGACGTCCTAGCTGCGTTAATTTAAAATGTCTCGTCGTTACTTTCCGCCTGACCAAACCACTCATACTCGCCGCATCGGTTCTTGCCATTTGCGTCTGCACGAGCAATGCGACTGAGACTCCGCTTTCGCCGAATGCACTGGCTGAGCGCGGCAACGAAAGACTCGCGCGTGGCGACCCCGAAGGTGCTGCCCAAGATTTCGAAAAGGCGATCAAATTGGATTCTCGCTGTTTCGAAGCGTTCTTCGGCCGGGCTGGGCTTCGCCTCCAATCGGGACGACTTGATGCTTCGATCGAGGATTACAACCGCGCTGTCGAACTCAAACCACACTCGCCCGGCGCTTTCATGGCGCGTGGTGCCGCGCGCCGATTCAAAGCAGACTTAGCCGGCGCCGTCAGCGACTTTACAAGGGCGATCGAGCTGGCGCCAGGCGATGCAGCGGGTTATGACGCGAGAGCTCATGCCCGGTTTTGGAAAGGCGACCTTGAGGGAGCAATAAGAGATTGCCGCGAAGCTTTAAAAATTGATGACCGAGACGCGAGCGCGTTGTCCACGTTGGCTTACATTTCTTTAAGGAAGCAACAGCCGGAGAAAGCGATTGAAGCGTGTGACGAGGTAATCCGGATCAACGCTCGTTATAGCAACGCTTATGTGATTCGTGGTGAATCGAAGATGCGCCTCAATGACATTGAAGGGGCGCTGGTCGACCAAAATCGCGCGATCGAATTAGCTTCAAACAACGATGCCGCCTACGCGGACCGGGCTTACATTTATTTCAAAAAGCGCGATCTGGAGAAAGCGCTTCAAGATTCCAACAAAGCAATCGGGATCAATCCATACACCAGTCACGCTTATCTCATTCTGGGATTGATCGCGGAAAAGCGTCAATTGCCGGAAGGTGCGATTGCAAATTACTCGCGCGCGATTTCCCTCAATCCGCGGGAGACGGACGCATACGTCGATCGTGGAATGCTGGAAGATCGACAAGGAATGCATGCGGAAGCGATGACTGATCTCAACAAGGCGGTCGAGGTGGATCCGTTGAGTTCATATGCATACGAGATGCGCGCGGACGCGCGAAGTTCCAGAGACGACCGTGAAGGCGCCGCGCGCGATGCAAAAAAAGCAATACAGTTGAATCCGCGAAGTTGTGGTGCCTACAACACGCTGGCCCTTCTTGCCGAGAGACGCCACGGAGTTGATGAAGCCATGGCTTTATTCGGCAAGGCTGTCGAGGCCGATCCAACGTCGGAGGCTCCTTACGTGAATCGGGCGCGGCTGTGTTGGATCAGAGGAAATTACGACGGCGCTGCGAGCGATTACGACAAAGCCGTGGAGCTCGATCCTACGTATGCGCCGTGCTTTGAAGATCGTAGTTCGTTTCGTTTTTTTCGCGGGGACGTTGCCGGCGCGCGGGAAGATGCGGAGAAAGCCTTACAGTTGAACCCGAAGAGCGCAGTTGCGTACGACACACTCGGAAGCATTTCGGAAAAACAAGGAACACAGGATGAGGCGATAGCCGAGTACAATAAAGCGGTTGAAGCCGGACACCCACTAGCGGCGAACCCATTTCTCAATCGCGGGATTGTTTACGCATACAAGCGCCTAGGGGAACTAAGCTGGGCTAAGAACGAGCGCACAGCGGCGATGGTCAATTTTGACAAGGCGCTGGAAATTGATCCCAACGATTCGGCTTCGCTCGTCGCGCGAGGCGACGCAAGAAGGTTACAGAAAGACTTCGCCGGCGCTCTTGCGGACTTTGACAAAGCACTTTCCATCGATCGGGATGGTGGACTTGCCTATCTTGCGTATCTCGGCCGAGCGAACGTCAAACAAGCGAACGGCGATCTCGACGGCGCGATGGCAGACCGCAATCGCTCTTTTGAGCTTAAACCGTTGTCTAACTCAAAAGCTTGGAGCCTGCCGTCAACTGACAACACGCGTAAACCGTTCTATCCGCCCTCCGTCGGTTTTGAAACCCAAAGCAGAGCATTCGCCGGAAAGAAATCGGTTTTTGGAGCGCCCTTGCCGCACCTTGATCTGCCTACGCAAGCGGACGCCTCCGACGCGGATCGATTCGCCGTGGGGCCAGACACGTTGAATGAACTCGCTCGGCGGGCCTACAAAGCCGGCGAATTCGATCGCGTTATCAAACTTGAAAATGAAGCGCTAACAAAAGTCTCCAGTGGCGATGCCGCCTACTCGGCATTCGTCAACCGTGGCAATGCCTACTTCCGAAAAGACAAATCTGTCGAAGCCCTGTCTGACTACGCGAATGCCAGGCAGATACATCCTGATCGTGCCGAAGGTTACATCAGGAGCGCGCTTCTCTACAGTCGCCTGAAGGATTACGCGAAGGCGGTTGCTGAATTGGACGCGGCCGTAGAATTCGCCGCTTCGGGTTCTTCTACTTGGACGAAAGAACAAAACGCGAACGAGCTCAACTCAATTGCCTGGCTCCGCGCAACCTGCCCAAACGATCAATTGCGCGATGGCAGCAAAGCCGTGGAAGAGGTAACGAAGGCTTGTGAACTCGTCCTCTGGCAAAAAAGAGGGTTTCTCGACACGCTCGCCGCTGCCTACGCCGAAGTCGGAAATTTCGACGACGCAATCAAGTATGAGCAAGAAGCCATAGATATGCACGGATTTATCAGGTCCACGCCCGAACAATTGCAACACCGGCTTGATTTGTACAAACAGCACAAGCCGTGTCGGGAAGAATTTAGCGACCGCTGACAAGACCGATTATTCGTTGATTGGCGATTTTCCAGGAACGCTTGAAAGGCCCCGAGCTCTGGCAAGCCCTCGCGATCCAAACCGGCTGGCTGTTTCTCACCTGGTCAATCGCCCGGATCATGTGGCACCGCGGCCTGCGGCATTATCAAGCTGTGGGCGGATGATCGCTACCCGCCACCCGGGCGATATCGTTCGGAAATCTTGTGCCATTGATGCGTTTCCAGATTCCAAGCGACGACTGCATCTCCAACAATGTTGCCTTTCTCCTTCCAGTCTCGCCCCCAATTTACTCCGACCAGCAGATCATCCCCTTTCCACTCTTTGATTTCAGCATTAAGAGGGTTTGGTTCGTCGATTTTTCCTTTTGGGTGAAGCAGTTTGATCAATTCGGAACGATTCAGTTTCTGGACACCGTGTTTGTGTTCCCAAATCCACACACTGGTAGCGCGGCGACTGAGCGAAACACTGAGAGCGACTGCCTCCTTCTCCGGATGCCAGAGAGCCTCATTTTGGTCGATAGGGCTATTGCCACCAAACAACCAGGGCGGCATTTCTGAGTTGCGATTATAAACAGGCGACCAACCAACCAATTCCTCAGTGTAAGTTGTTGTATCGATCAAACACGGGAAACCGCGTCGTTCGTAAAGGATCCATCGGCCACTCGGACTGCGGGAAAACATTTTCGAGTCATACTTTTTCGTCAGCAGTCCGATCCCGCGCTCGGCCATGTTTTTTTCGTCTTCAAAGTCAACTTCCGATCGCAAGTTATGCTCAAGGGCGTTGGCGTAACTTTCGGTTTTCTCTTTCGGAATCTGCCACCATCGACTGCCAATCGCGCGCGCGGCGAGTCGCCGGATAGAATTTCCTTCGTCGGAAAGAAGCGGCAGCATTGCTTCCGGAATTCTCGAATCGAGCGACGTCAGTAGTTCCCGCAGCGCAGCGATTCGCGTGTCCGCGTCGCTGTTCTTCAATTGCGGCAAATAGATGTCGGCTGGATTGGTCGTAGAGCCCGAAAGAAAAAACGCGACGAGGACTAGCCCAATTGCAGCAATCGGTTTCGAAACCTGCGTCCTGGTGCTCACAATTACCGCACAGCCTAAAAAAATTTTGCGATGAAAGACAAGCGCGGTTCGCGTTACTTCGTTGTCGGTAAACCGGCTGCTTTCCAGGCTCTGAAGCCGCCGGCCATGGAGCGGACGTTTTTGTAGCCCATCTTTTCCAAACTTTCCGCCGCGAGCGCGGAGCGGCCGCCGCCGCCGCAATGACAGATGATCGTCATGTTGTGATCGGGAAATTTCTCTTCGACCTCGAGTTCCAACAGTCCACGACTCATGTGGACCGCGTCCGGAATGTGCGATTCGTCGAATTCGTCCTTGTCCCGAACATCGACAATCACCACGTCGCTGCTGCCCTTCGCTTTCTGCGCGGCATCGGTCGGTGAAATCTCGGTGATATTCTTTTTCGCGTCCGCGACCAAATCCTGGAAACCCTTGTGTTCAGCCATGCTGAAATCTAGACAGGATTTACCAGATTAAAAAGGATTCAGCGTAGATCTCTGCCAACCCAATCCAGAAAATCCCGTTAATCTTGTCTAGTTCGTCACTCGTAGCGGAGCGCTTCGATCGGATCGAGGGCGGCGGCTTTGCGCGCCGGATAAAAGCCAAAGAAAATTCCGACGGCGGCACTGAACAAAAACGCAACCACGATGGAACTGATCGAAATGAGCGTCGGCCAGTTCGCATAACTTGATAGAATCTGCGACACGCCGATTCCGAAAATAATTCCGATCACGCCGCCGACCGAGCTCAGCGTCACCGCTTCGATGAGGAATTGGGTGAGAATGTCGCTACCGTGCGCGCCGACCGCCATGCGGGTTCCAATTTCGCGCGTCCGCTCGGTCACGCTCACGAGCATGATGTTCATGATCCCAATTCCGCCGACCACGAGCGAAACGCCGGCGATTGAACCGAGCAGCACGGTCATCACCGCCGTGGTCGCGGTCGCCGCGTCGGCGATCTCCTGCTGATTGCGCACGGTGAAATCGTCGTCGCGTCCGGGACGAATATTATGGCGCTGTCGAAGCAGCGCGATGATTTGCTGTTGCGCGGCCGCAATCTCGCCGCTCTGGCCGATTTGCACGTTGATGTTGCGCAACGTTGTGCCGCCGATCACGCGTTTCATCGCGCTGGTGTAAGGCATGATTACGATGTCGTCCTGATCGACCCCCTGGGTGCTCAATCCTTTCGGCGTCAAAACTCCCATGATCGTGAATGGAACATTCTTGATCCGCAAAATTTGGCCGACTGGATCGTCGTTGCCGTAAATTTGCGAAGCAGTGGTCTTACCGATGACGCAAACTTTGTTCGAGCTGCGCACATCCTGCGGCGTAAACGGCGCGCCATCGGCCAGCGGCCATTGGCGGATGTCGAGGTAATCGGCCGACTCGCCGTAAATTCGGGTGAACCAGTTTTGATTTCCGGCCGCGACCTGCGTCGTCGAAACGACTTCTTCGCTGACCGCGATCACGCCGGGCACTTCGCGCCGGATCGCTTCGGCGTCTTCGATTTTCAAAGTACCGGCGCCGCCCCAACCTGTTCGAATGCCGCTCGAGGTTGTGCTTCCCGAGAAAATCAAAATCACGTTTTGTCCGAGGCTTGCGATCTGAGCTTCCACCTGTGCTTTGGCGCCATTGCCGATCCCGACCATCGCGATGACCGCCGCGACGCCGATGATGATGCCGAGCGCGGTCAGCACCGAGCGCATTTTGTTTCGCCGGAGCGCGCGAAACGCAATGTTGATTGTCGATCCGACTCTCATTGTAAGCGTTGAAGCGTTGAAGGGTTGAAAAGTTGAAGCGGACTCATCACTCCATCACTCCACTACTCCATTGTCGAAGCTGGGTTGAGGCGTCCAAACGTTCTGTAACCGCGCGATCGCTGAGCACAACCCCGTCGCGCATGACTACGTTGCGCCGCGCGTAGGAAGCGATGTCGGATTCGTGCGTGACCATGATGATAGTGATGCCGCGCTCGTTGAGTTGTTGGAAGATTCCCATGATCTCAACACTGGTGCGGCTGTCGAGATTTCCAGTCGGCTCGTCGGCAAGCACAACTTCGGGATCGTTCACCAGCGCGCGCGCAATCGCCACCCGTTGCTGTTGTCCGCCGGAGAGCTGGCTCGGATGATGATCTTCCCGTCCGCCCAAACCAACTGACGCCAAAACCGCGTCGGCTTTTTCGCGTAACTGCGCGTTGCTCATGCGTCGAGTTCCGTAAAGCAACGGCAGCTCGACGTTTTCTCGCGCGGATGTTCGCGGCAGCAAGTTGAAACTTTGAAAAACGAAACCGAGCTTGTGATTGCGAATATCGGCCAGCTGATCGCGATCGAGCACCGAAACATCGGCGTCGTCCAAAACGTATCGGCCGAACGTCGGGCGATCGAGACAACCGAGAATGTTCATGAGCGTCGATTTGCCCGAGCCGCTCGCGCCCATCAACGCGACGAACTCGCCGCGTTGGATCTCAAGCGAAACGCCGCGGACCGCATGAACATCCACGTCGCCGGTGTGATACGTCTTGTGCACGTCAGTTAGCTTAACGACCGAACCGTTGTTCATGTTCGAAATGGAGGGACGTGCTCCGTCACGTCCGCATCTGATTTGGACGACACGGAGGTCGTCCCTCCAAAGATAATGTTCATGGAAATCTGCGCGCGCCGCTGAACGGATTTGTCGCCGGCGATGACGCTGCGCTCGGCGAAGTTAGTTCCGCGGTTACCACGTTATCGCCTTCCTTCAAACCGTCGGTAACTTCAGTGACGATTCCGTCGCTGATTCCAGTCTTGATCTGCAGCGGCTTTGGACGTCCGAAGGACAAAACATAAACCGTTCGGTCGGTGCGACGTTCGCGTGCTCCGGCCGGACGTTGACCATCAGCGCCGGGCGAAGAAGATGGTCGCAGTTGAGCCGGAGCCCCCGCAGCCGCGTCCGCTGGTCGATAACGCAGCGCGGCGTTCTTCAACTGCAGCACGTTGTCCTTGTGCACGATGATTATTGAAACGTTCGCCGTCATTCCCGGTTTCAATTTCAAATCCTTGTTGTCCACGCCGATGACGGTGTCGTAGGTCACGACGTTCTGAACGGTGATCGGCGCGTTGCGGACCTGCACAACTTTGCCGTGAAATGTGCGGGTTGGAAACGCGTCCACAGTGAAATCAACATCCTGTCCAACTTCAACCGCGCCGACGTCTGCTTCGGCGACGTTCGAATCGATCTGCATTTTCGTGAGATCGTTGGCGATCTGGAAAATCACGGGAGCCTGCAAGCTCGCGGCTACCGTCTGGCCGACATCGACGCTGCGCGATATCACTACGCCGTCGATCGGCGAGGTGATCGTGCAATGGTCGAGATCAGCCTTCGCTTTATCGACCGCGCCCTGTTTGAGTTTCACGGTCGCTTCAGCCTGGTGAAGGTTCGCCGTTGCCGAATCGACATCCTGTTGTGCCGAATTTTTTTCCACGAACAATTTCTGCGTCCGTGCCGCATTCAATTTTGCCAGCTCGAGTGCCGCCTGAGCGCTTGCGAGATCTCCCTCAGCCTGAGTGACCGCCGCTTGAAAAAGAACCGGATCGATCAACGCCACGGTCTGCCCGGCTTTCACCTCGGAATTAAAATCGGCAAACAGCTTGGCGATGTTGCCCGAAACCTGACTGCCAACCTGCACGTTAACGACCGGATTCAAAGTCCCGGTAGCGGTCACCAATTGTGTGATCGGTCCGCGAGTGACAGTCGCAGTTTGATAAGACGAAGCGCTGCTCGAGGTGCATCGCCGGACGACGAACAAAATGACGAGCAAGGCGACAACGATGACGCCGACAGGCAGCAATCGCTTCATGGGCTGGATTTGACTTGTAGTAAAACTGAAATCACAGGGAACCGTGGTCCGACGTTACATCGAGATCTATTCCATCATGCTTCGCAACTCGCTCATCCGCGAGATGAGTTTCAAGGCGAACTTTCTTCTCTGGATGCTGGTCGAAGTGTTGTGGTTCGTCGGCCAGATCGTTTTTTTCTCCATCATCTTCGGCAATGTCGACCGCATTGGCGATTGGACAAAATGGGAAGTGGTTTTGCTCATCGGGACGCACCAGATGATCTCCCAACTTTTCCAGGCGTTCTTCTTCGTCAACGTCGCCGCCATTCCTGAATTGGTGCGCACTGGGAAGCTCGACTCCCTGCTCGTGCTGCCGATCGACAGCCAGTTCGCCGTTTCAACGAAACAGTTCGGGCTCGACAGCATCGTGAACGCGGCCGTTGGCGGAATGGTCGTTGGCTTCGCGCTGTCGAAACTCGGCTTTGTTCCCGGCCCCCTGTCGATCCTGCTCTACCTCATTGCGATTTGTTTCGGCATCGCAGTCCATTATTCGATCATGCTCAGCCTGGCCGCGGTCAGTTTCTGGATCGTGCGCGCGCAGGGGCTGGTTTATGGCTACTTCAATTTCCTGAACATCGCGCGTTACCCGGACTCAATTTACCCGCGCCTCTTCAAATTCGTCTTCAGCTGGATCGTCCCGGTCGTCGTAGTCTCCAATGTGCCTGCGCGGTTGCTCGCCAAATCGTTCGATCAGCCCTGGGGAATCATGGCGAAGCTGGTGATTGCCTCGACCATCATCGCTTGTCTGTCTCGCAGCTTTTGGTCGTTTGCCCTACGCCGATATTCCAGTGCCAGCTCATGAGCAGAACCGCGAGAACCGCGGCGCCCATTGAGAATAGCCCAGCGTTTTAACGCTGGATCTGTGGTTTTCGATCACATCAGTCCGAAGGACGAAAGACATTTCTTCCGTCCCCAATGGGACTGACCGTTGCAAATTCTAACTCCCACCGTTGAAACGGTGGGCTACTTTCAACCGAACGCCTTGCGTCGATTCCAGCGCCAGCTCCTGATTTTCAGCAAAAACGGATGAACAAATGCACCAGAAATTCGTCAAATCTTCCCTTGCGCTAATCAGGAATCGTTCTTAATTAAGCCTCCGTTTTTCCGGCGCCCGACTGCTGGGGCGCCTTTGAACTTTATGCCCACCACAAAAAAGAAAAAGGTTTCTTCCAAGAAAGCCGCCAAAAAGCCGGCCCGGAAAGTTTCTGCCAAAAAAGCGAGCGCCAGTCCGCGCGCGGCGTTGCTTGGAGTCAATAATCACGAGCGCAAGCTCGCGCCTTTCGTTCGCAAGCAGAAAGACAAGCTCCTTCAACTCCGCGACGCGATGGTTGATTCCATGGCCGGAGTCGCGCAGGACACCCTCCGTTCGCGCGCCGAAGGCAGCGAAGCGTCCGCGTTTGGAATGCACCAGGCCGACGCCGGCTCCGATGCTTACGATCGCGATTTCGCGCTCAGCCTGCTTTCACAGGAACAAGACGCGCTTTACGAGATCGATCAGGCTCTCAAGCGGATCGAGGTCGGAACGTATGGAGTTTGCGAGATGTCGGGCAAGCCGATTCCGCACGCGCGTTTGGAAGCCATCCCGTTTGCGCGCTTTACCGTTGAATGCCAATCACAGCTCGAGAAACAGAACAAAGCTTCGCGCGTTCGGCAATCGGTTACCTCGCTCTTTGGATTGACAGATGACGAGGGTGGCGACGGCGAAGCGGAAGAAACCGAAGCCACGCCCGCTCCGGAATCGAAGGAATAACAAGAATGGCCCAGGAAATTATCACCCTCGAGTGCACTGAAGCGAAGGCTTTAGGAAAACCTGTTTCGCGTTACGTGACCACGCGAAACAAAAAAAGCCCGCGCACGCCAAACCGACTTGAGAAAAAGAAATACAACCCGTTTTTGCGTAAACACACACTTCACCGCGAAACCAAATAAATTTTCATGCAACCCAAAACCGCCAAACGACGTTCCGCATTTCGCCGCGCCAACCGCACCATGCCCCGGCGCCGGATCGACATCAACGTCGAAGCAATCGATTACAAGAATCCCGACCTGTTGAAAAAATTCGTGACCGAGAGCGGCAAGATTCTTCCCCGCCGCGTGACCGGCATGCCGGCCCATCTCCATCGCAAAATCACCCGCGAGATCAAACGCAGCCGTTCCGTGCTGCTGATGAAGTGACAAACGCGTCGCGTTTGTCATCCTGATCCCGCGATCGCGGGAGAAGGATCTCTGAAATTGTAGAGGCGCTCGGCGCGGCGAGCGCCTGTCTTATTTAGTTCGGCGTTTGACACAAACGCCGCTACAGCTCAGTGGTCTCGGAAATCCAAAGGCGTGATCACCGTCGACTATCTCGCCAATCATCGCGATGCGATTCCGGATCTGGCGCGCTATTTTTTCGACGAATGGCGGGTTGTTTACGAGAAACGCGGTTTGTCTTTGCACGATATAGTTGCGGCTTGCGAAGGACGCGCCCAGACCGATAAACTTCCGGTAGCGCTTGTTGCATTGGAGAACGGTGCAGTAATCGGCACCGGCGCCCTGAAGTTGGATGATTTGGAGTTACGACCTACGCTCAACCCGTGGTTAGGTGGTCTCTTCGTGCTGCCAAGTCATCGCAATCGAGGCATAGCAACAACGTTGATTAAGCGTTTATTGGATGAAGCGCGCCGGCTTGATTTGTCGATTCTGTATCTGTGGACGCTTTCCGCCGAATCTCTTTATGCAAGGCTCGGCTGGAAAACTGTCGAACAACTCGATTACTGCGACTATTCGATATCGTTGATGCAACTGACCCTCTGAATCACGCCTTCCGCGTTTTCTTGCCTTCGTCGATCAGCTTCCAGAACTCGCGCGTTCCGCCGAGGGCCTGGTCTTCCGAACCCGGCAGTTTGCTGCGGAAAAGGAAATCACGAAATGTGTTCTTGTGCAGGACGCGGTGAATAGTGATTCCTTCCGGCGTTTGCTCGAAATAGATCCGGTAATCTTTGGCGCGGTAACGATATAATTTTTTTCCCTCGCGCGCGATCACGCCAAAATGCCTGGAGTCGAGATGATCGAGGTCTTCGGGCAAAATCTGAAACTCGGCCAAAAGATCGAGCTGCATTTTCTTCGGCAACGCCGACAACTCGGCCGCGCTCAATTCGTTGAAGATAATCTGGAACATGAAGAAGAGTGATGAGTGACCTGTGACAAGTGACAAGTCTTCCTTAAATCATTAACTCACTAAATCGTTAAATCACACAAACACTCGCTTCACTCGCTGGCCAATGCGTGTCGTGATCTCCCAGGTGATGGTCCCGGCCTTGTCGGACAATTCAACGCAAGAAACCTCAGCGTCGCCCTGTTTCCCCATCAACACGACTTCGTCACCAACTTGGGCATCGGGAATGTGCGAGACGTCGATCACCATCAAATCCATCGTCACGCGGCCGAGCAACGGACAACGTTCGCCGCGGACCAGCATTTGTGCGTCGCGATTGGAGAGGTGCCGCGGATAACCGTCAGCGTAACCGGCGGTCAACGTCGCCACCCGCATCGGCTTCGGCGTCATAAACGTCCGTCCGTAACTGATCGACGCGCCTTTCGGCACGTCGCGAATGAGACCGATCCGCGTTTTCCAGGTCAGCGCCGGCTTGAGAAGCTTCTGATATTCGGGCAACGGCGAAATTCCGTAGAGAATAATTCCCGCGCGCACAACTTCATCGACGGTTTCATTGAATCCGAGCGTCCCTGCGCTTTGCAACACGTGCGCTTTGTAACCGCCGGGAACATTTTCTCGCAATCGCTGAACGACTTTCCGAAAACGGACCAGCTGGTTCTTGGTGTATTCCGCATCGACATCCGAAACCGGCATGTGGGTCGAAATACTGTGAGTGTCGATCTTCGCCAACGCCGCGACGCGTTTGAAAATTTCGACCGCTTCATCTTCCACCGCGCCCATGCGTCCCATTCCGGTGTCGACTTTGAAATTGATCGACGTCTTGCCGATTCGATCGAATGCCTGCGCCTCGTCGAACGTGGAAATCGTCGGAATAAAACCGCGCTCGACGATCGTCGGCATTTCTTCCGGAAGCGATGGCCCGAGGATGATCACCGGCAGATGAAACCTCTCGCGGAGAGCGAGCGCTTCTTCCAAATTCGCGACGCCAAAAAGTTGAACGTCATTGGCGAGCGCTTCGGCGACACCCATCAAACCGTGGCCGTAGGCGTTCGCTTTCACGACCGCGAGCATTTCGGCTTTACCAATCCGATCGCGCACCGCCTTTGCGTTGTGCCGCAACGCGGCGCGATCGATCTCAGCCCAGCAACGATGATTGTGCGTCATTTCTTGGGAACGGTGATGTGCGGCTCGCGCAAATACATTGGTTCGAGCGGCGGTTGGGCGAAATTTGTTTTTGAATCCGTCGCGAGACGCGCCAGCACTTTCGCCGAAGGATAGCGCAGCTCCGCGCGCTCGAATTGTGGGAGCTTCTCTGTGGTAAACATCGGCATCTTCTGGTCGATTTTATCCAACTTTTCTCGCAATTCAGCTTTGCTCATCAAATCCGGGCCCTCGACCAAGTTGTGGTCGCTCGCACGCGCGAGGAAGAAGGTCTGCCGCCGCGCGTCACCGATCACGCAATATTCCGAAATGTCGCAATCGATCGCACAGATCGAAGGGAATCCAAGCATCTGCGCCTGCGACGCCGTCTGCAATCCAATCGCCGCCGAAATTGCGATCCGAGTTCCGGCGTACGAGCCGGGACCCAGGCCGACAATGATTGCGTCGGCATTTCCAAATTGTTTTTGCACCTCAGTCAAATATTCGAAGAACGAACCGGAATTCTTTCGGTCGTTTGCCCATTCCCGATCGAATTCGATCTTATCGCCATCACGCAGCGCGATGCTTCCGCGTGCACTGGAAAGTTCGAGCGCGAGAATTTTCATTTGGCTTCGCTCATCACTGCAATACGACGCATCGTTTCCTCTACGACAATAGCCCAGCGTTTTGACGCTGGGTATGCAAACGGCAAATCGACAGAGTCCCAGTAGGGACGAAAGAGCAGCGATTAAGAACGAGATTTCTGTCGTCCCTGGCGGGACTCGAATCGGATAAAACGCACTTGATTCCAGCGCTGAAGCGCTGGGCTATTTTCAGAAATACGAGCGCGAGAATTTTCATTTGGTCGTGATCGCGCGTTGCGTTTCCGATTTCGTTTCAAACGAAATCCAACGCGCGTTTTCCGGAATCAAACCCGGAAACTTGTCGGCCCATTCAATAACCGAGACGCCGTCGCCAAAAAAATATTCGTCGAGGCCGAGGCGCTCGGCCGCTGGTCGATCTTCGATTCGAAAAAAATCGAGATGATAAATCGGCAGCCGACCGCCGGAATATTCGTGAATCAAAGTGAATGTCGGACTGGTCGCTGCGGTCGTCGCACCCAAAGCGGCAGCGAGTCCTTTGACAAATTGAGTCTTGCCGCTGCCAAGTTCGCCAGTAAGAGCCAGCACATCGCCGGGTTTGACGTTGCCAGAGAACTGGCGACCGAACGATTCGGTTTCCTCAGCGCTATTGAAAATGAACGTAGCCACCGGGAAGATGTTGAGAGGTTGAGGTGTTGAGATGTTGAGTAAGATTTCCGATTCGAGTCAGTGGCAACTTCGGAAACGTTCGTTTCCATTCACGCTCTAGACGATTGCGCTGGCGCGGAGATATCGTGAACAGAAGTTCGTAATCTTCGCCGTCGGAAATGGCGTTGTCGATCTTCGCGCCGGACGCGAGCGGCAGTTTGTCTTTGTCGATCTTAAAACCGAGCTTGCTCGCTTTGGCGAGCAGTGGGAGATCGGCGCCGAGACCGTCGCTCAAGTCCATCATGGCGTGAACGCGAAAGTGTCTCGTCAGCCAGCGCGATTCTCTAATCCGCGGAATGAATCGAAGATGTTTTCCGTGCAACGATCCGCCGAGTTTGCCGGTGACAAACAGATCGTCGCCGCGCTTCCCGCCCGCACGCGAAACCCAACGATTCTTCTCCACGAAACCCGAAACGCTAACCGAGATGGCAGCCGGTCCGCGCGTGGCGCTGGTTTCGCCACCGACAATCGCGACGTCGAACTTCGCGGCCGCGCGTTTCAGTGCCCGATAAAGTTTTTTGACCCAAGATGTGGATCTCGTCCCGGGAACGATCAGCGTTACGAGTGCAAACTCCGGGATGGCTGATACGGCGGCAAAGTCGCTCAGCGGGCGCATCATCGCCTTCCAGCCAACCAGCTCGGGATTTGTCGAAGGTTGAAAATGAATTTTCTCGACGACGCAGTCGGTTTTGAGCACGAGCAAATTGTTCGCACCGCGAAACGGAATAACCGCGCAATCGTCACCGATTAATTGATGAGCACCGGGCAATTCGCGCAGTAATGATGCGAGCAGCGCGTCTTCACCGACACGGCTCAGTTTCATTGCTGAAACAGTTCGGGAAAGGCGAGAAGGATCAGCTGAGCGGCATTGAAAAGAGCGTGCATCGCCATGGAAACTAGGATCGACCCGCTCCATTCGTAGGCAAGAGTGAAACAAGCTCCGAGGACGAACAGCGGCGCAGCCGACGGCAAATGGGTATGCGCTGCAGCGAAAAGAAGCGCGTTAAAGACGAGCGCCACGGCAATGCCGAAGTAGCGACGTAGCACGCCGTAAATGAAAAATCGAAAAATGAATTCCTCGGATATCGGTGCGACGACGACGGCGAGAACAATGATCATGACACGTTGCTCGATCGTGCGCGAGTTGGTGAAAAGATCGACGATCTCCTGCTTGCTCGATTCGCCGCCGAGGAAGGTTTGGGTCAAACCTTCGGCCACAGCAATCAATGGGGCAGCCGCGAGCAGCAAGACAATGCCAGTGCTGACCGCGCGTTTGAGACTCGTTTTGGAAAATCCGGCCAGCGCATCGAGGTCGAGGCCGCGGATTTTCAAGAACGCGGCGATGAAAAAGACGACCGCCAGCGTTAACAGAAAATTTGCGACCAGGTCGCGAGTGTTCAATTGAGTCGGCGAACGCCCCGCGGCCGCGGCGACGTTCATCAAAAGAAACAAGATCAGGACCGCGGCCAGAAACGCCTCCGCCAAACCAAATGTCCGGCCAGGAAGCCCAGTCCCGGGCGGGGTTGTCAATCTTCGGGCGTTAATCTGCCGAATCAGGGTCAGATAAATCGCGAACCCGGCAAGGACGAGCAAGGCGACGAGAAGATTTCCGAGCGCGCTGGAAAAAGCACCGGCAAACATTTCGCTCGATGCGCGGTTACGGAGCGTAAAAGCTCGGCAGAAAATAAGCGCGTCCGCTCTCGAGCTGGGGCACGAGCTGTTTCGGAAGCTGAAGTTCAATCTTCGAATCGCCCCCGAACTCGCCGAACGCGCGAAACAAGCGCGCAAAACTAAACGGCGGCCCGTATTTCACAATCGTGGCCTCGGGCGCATTCCCAAGTTGCTTCGCTTTCGCGTAAGCATCCTCGATTTGGCCAAGACCGTCGATCAGCTTGGCGTTCAGTGCATCCTTGCCGGAAAGAATGCGGCCATCGGCAATCGTATTCCGCAGCATGTCGGCCGGAAGACGGCGCTCTTTCGACACGATGCCGAGAAATTTGTCGTAGGTCTGCATGACGAAGCTCTGGATCAGATCGCGCTCTTCCGGAGTCATCGGCCTCGCGCCGTTGAGGATGTCTTTGAATTTCCCGCTCTTAAAAACAACCGAAGCCAGTCCGATTTTGTTGAACAGCTGCTCGTAGTTCAAAGTTTGAATGATCACGCCGATGCTGCCCGTAATGGTGGTTTCGTTGGCTATCAGATATTTTCCGCCACATGCGACGTAGTAACCGCCAGAGGCCGCGAGCGAATCCATGTAGATTACGACCGGTTTGCGGGCGCGCGCTTTGGTCACGGCATTGTAAATTTCGTCCGCGGCTGTGACTTCGCCGCCCGGCGAATCAATCTCCAGCACGATTGCTTTGACCCGGCTGTCCTCGCGCGCCTGTTCCAAGGCCAGACGCATATCCTCGACCATCGATTCGCTGACGTTGCCGGGAATGGAACCGCTGATCAGGCCCCGCATCGTGATAAGTGCAATCCGGTCCGGCACCAAACGCGCTCCACGCTCGACGATGATTTCGCGGAACTTGGGCATCGGTTCCTCGACCCGAACGCCGGTGGCGAACCCGCGGAACGTGGCGATCGCCAGGATGAAGTTGACGAACACGCTGACGCAGAGCGCGACGAACAAAAAAATACTGAGACAACCGAGTTTGCGATCAGCCATGAGTGCGGGCTTGAAACTGGCGGAGAACGAGCGCGCGCACAAGCGGTTTTCAAGTGGGTTCGACCGGGTCGTGAAAGGGTCATCAAAAAGTCACGAACGGGGTTTTGCCATCGATGAAGGGAGGATTTATGGTATGGCAAGGAAGCTGCTCGGGCATATGGGCAATATAAACAATTATAGAGGTTATATGAACAACAGCGGATCTCTCACAGTTAGCGAATCAGCCCGTCGTGTTAAGAAGGCAAAGGGGCAGAAGCGCTCCAAGGGCCGCGCGCGCAATCACAAAACTGGCGCGCAGGCACGCAACGAATACGACACGACCATGGCCGCAGCCGGAACGCTCACCCGCACCAAAGCGTTGCTGTTGGCGGCACTCAAGGTGTGGGAACTCAAACACCGGATCCACGATCAAGAGCGCTGAAAGCTATTGCTTGAGCTCTTCGACCTTGACGTAAATTTCGGGCGGCGCGGTCGGAAAATATTTTAGCAGCGCCGGACAAAGCCAGCCCTCCATTTTGAATTCGTCGCTGTAGTACCAATTCCCGCCGGACTCTTCACGCCGCCATTGCAGCTTGAAATCCAAGCCAGGAAATTCGCGCGCGCTGAAGATTGCGCGAAAACCTTTTTCGGCGTTCGGAATTTTTGCCACCGCCTTATCGATCATCGTGTCGATCCCGGCGATAAATGGTTCGCGAGACAAGCCAGTCGCCTGATCATCAAACACCCATGTGCCTTGGTGTTTGTACGGCGCGATGACCATGAGCGCGTTCACGTCACGAACCGTGCGCGTTGGTTTCGCCGGACGCAACTGGACGATCACGACAACGAGAACCACGGCGATTCCGAGCGAAATCCAGATCGAGAATCTTTCCATCACGGAGTTAGACAACGGCGCGCGGCTTTCATTTACAACGAAAGTTAGTAATGTTCCCCGCCATTTGCGCCCGTAGCTCAGCCGGATAGAGCAACGGATTTCTAATCCGTAGGCCGGGTGTTCGAGTCACCCCGGGCGCGTTCCTTCAAAATACGATGGGAAACTGCCCGATTTGTGAAGGGAAATCCGCGGGTTTGCTAATGGCGACTTGGCGAAAACTTGACGCGAACAGGCAATTTAGGCCGCGGTTATCAAATGTCCGTCGTCGTGAACTTTGCGACGGATTTGCCGTCAAAATCAGCAGCGAATTTTTTCAACCGACTTTAAGACCTCGCGGTCAATCCCGCGGAGAATTTTGCGCAATAGAGACGAAGAGCAGAGGGCTTGTTTTCATTACTCGAATTTGCAGCCACTCTGGAAGCGCGAGAACAGGCGTAAGAGTGGCAAGTGGGTGGCGTGACTAGACTGAATCCGCTCGCTCGCCGGAAAGCCCGTTACTCGGGCAGCAGGGTGGCAACTGATTCGTTAATTCATTAAATGATTAACGTTTGGGAAGTGGTAACTGCGCGCTCTCGACTTCTTAATTTTTAATTTTTCCTTCTTACTTTCTTCCCAAAAATGGCACGCTTCCGTCCCAAGTTCGGGAAGGTTAGTGTGGGGCGCAGAATGCGCGGATCTGTGTAAGAGCCTCAAGAATCGTTGATTACGTCTTAGTGCAAAAGTCTGGCATGCATTAAGCAATCAACACCCGCGTAAGTGCACAACTCAACCATCAACCATGGAGGTATTATATGATAAGAAAAATCGTCACGCTCGCCTGCTGCGCACTTGTTGCGCCGCTGGCTTTCGGACAAACGCGTTCCGCGAACAGCGGAACAACCAAAACTGAAACAACAGTCACGGTAACGGGAACAATCATTACCGCTGCTGAAGACGGCGCGGCTACCAGTTATCAGCCGGCCAAAACGCTGGTCATCCGTCAGGACAACGCGGCCAAGCCCGTCTCGTACACGATCAATGGGCCCGGTCACGTTGTGGATAAGAAGGGAGACCCGGTAATAGCCTCAGTCCAACCGGGGACGCGGGTGCGTGTTTTTTACACCAACGTTGGGGACAAACGGATGATTGATCACGTGGTCGTTCTGAACTGATCCCGGACCAATCACGAAATAATCCAGCCAACAAAAGCCGCCGCGTGGTGCGGCTCTTTGTTGGATTGACCCCTGCTCTGCTTTTCTTGTCACTTGTCACTTGTCACTCGTCACTTCAGATCTCACCGCATGCTGAATGATCTGATTGGTCAGGCGTATATCGCGTTCGTCGCCTTCTTTCAGAACGTTTAGGTCCGGTTCAATTCTATCCAGTCGGGTCCTTTCGTCGCCGAGCGATCGTGCAAATTTCGTAAGACGGAAGGACTTCCAATCGCTTGCAGCAAAAGATTTCCAGCGGTGTTGTAGCTCTGCTCAATCGCTGCTTCACACAAAGCGCCAAGCTTCATCCCGCCTTCGGCAAGGTTTTGTTTCGTCACCGGCGCGTACTCGAGAATGTCCGCCTGCATGTAACGAACAAACCGATCCAGATTCTCTTCTCTGCGATCGACCCGCTGCAAAACCGGCGCGGACGCCAGCAGCTTGAAAGTGCTGCACATCAGAAACCGTTCGTTCGGGCGATGCTCTATTCGTTGACCGCTTGAGGAATCGATCGCCACAACGCCGATCCGGCTTCCCGTTTGAGTTTCGATTTGGACGATGCGATTCCCAAAATCGTGTTTCAGCGCCTTTCGAAGGAATCACGAGCGCACAGGTGAGCAGCAGCAAGACAAACCAGCGCAAGCGCAAGCCTTTTTACCAGCGATGAAACGCTGGATGGCCTTCCTTAACTGCGACGAAAACGCCGCGACAAGTCGCGCAAACTTTTCCGCCGCCGCTCAAAGTTCCCTCAATCGTAGCGCGATCTCCACTTAGATCGACAACGTGCGCGGAAAGGGAAATTGGGCCGTTGGTCGGAGTCGGCCGCAGCAGCTTGATCGAATATTCCGCGGTTACGGTGCAGGGCGGATGGTCCGCGCCGGCGTTTTTCATCAAATGATAGGCCGCAGTCCAGTTGCAGTGGCAATCGAGTAACGTGCCAATGATTCCGCCGTTCAGAACGCCGGGGAACGCTTCGTATTTCGGTTGCGGTTTCCATTCGGCAACGACCTCGCCGTTTTTTGGAAAGCTGCGGATCCGCAAACCTTCAGAGTTCGCCGGGCCGCAGCCCCAGCAGGAATTCTCCGGAGCGTACTTTTCTTGAAGCGATTTTTCCATTGTAGCGGCGCTCTATGAGCGTCGGACGAATAATGCGGCAGTCATAGACGGCCGCTACAGATTCAAGAACCGCTCGGTGGACCGGGATACTTCCGAGGCTTTGGTCCAACGTAGAGCGATCGCGGTCGAATCAATCGATTGTGATCGTGCTGCTCCGTTACGTGCGCGCACCATCCGGCTACGCGTGACGCGGCGAACAGCGGCGTGTTCAATTCCGGTTCAAAACCGAGCATCCAAAAGACAGGCGCAGCATAGAGATCGACATTCGCACAAAGTCCTTTCTCGCGATCCATCACTTCCTCGAGCTTCTCGCAAATCGAGACCCAGTTTTCTTTGCCGGTCCGTTTGCCGAGATCGCGCGCAATTTCACGCATCGCGGGCACGCGCGAGTCGCCCTTTTTGTAAACGCGATGTCCGAAGCCCATGATCTTCGCCTTGGCCGCGAGCTGTTTGTGCAACCATGCTTCGGCGCGATCGGGCGTTCCGATCTCTTCGAGCATCTTCATCGATTCCTCGTTCGCGCCACCATGGAGCGGACCTTTCAACGTCCCGACGGCCGAAGTCACCGCGGCGTAAATTCCCGCAAGCGTCGAAGCGGTCACGCGCGCCGCGAAAGTCGAGGCGTTGAACTCGTGGTCGGCGTAGAGATTGAAAATCGTGTCCATCATCCGCGTTTTCCACGGTTCGGGAACTTTGCCGTCCAGTTTGTAAAAAAAGTTGGCGGCCTGGCTCAGCTCCGATTTTTCCGGCAGCTGCTCCTGGCCTTTCGAAATTCGCCAGCCGTCAGTGATCAATGTTTCCACACGCGCGATCAGCTTGATTGATTTGCGAATATTCGAGTCGTGCGAATTATCGCCGAGGTCCTTGTCGAACGCGCTCAACATCGACACACCGGTGCGGAGCATGTCCATCGGGTGCGTGGCGCGCGGCAAAAGTTTCAACATCTGGACAACTTCCTTCGGCAATGTCCGCTCGGACGCGATCTGCCCTTTGAATTCGTTCAACTGCTTTCCGTTCGGCAGCTCGCCGTTCAGCAGCAGGTAGGCGACTTCCTCGAACGTCGCTTTGTTACCCATTTCGTGAATGTCGTAACCGCGGTACATCAGCCCCGCGTTGGGATCGACCCAGCAAATCGCGGTTTCGCCGGCAATCACTCCAGCTAACCCCGGGCTATATTCTGGCTTCGCTTCGGTACTCATTTCTTTGGTCACGTTAACAACGATACGCCGTTCGACAAATGCTCAGTCGCGAAAACCTTTCCATTGTTCGACGGCCGGGTTGTAGTCCAACAGGTCGTAAAGTTCCTGCCGGGTTTGCATTTGGTCGAGCCAATCGTTTTGGGTGCCCGCTTTTTTCAGCGCGGCGAAAAATCTCTCGCTCGCCTTCATGGAAATACGGAACGCGCTTTGCGGGAAAATGATCATTCGATAACCGAAGTCTGCGAGTTGTTCGAACGTCAGCAACGGACTTTTGCCGAACTCGGTCATGTTCGCCATTAGCGGGGAATTGATTTCTTTCGCGAAATCCCGGAACTCCTCGACGGTTTGCAACGCTTCAGGAAAAATCGCGTCCGCGCCGGCGGCCAGATACTCACCGGCGCGCGAAACCGAGCCGTCGAAACCTTCAACGGCCCGTGCATCTGTCCGGGCGATGATCAGAAAATTCTTGTCGCCGCGCGCGGCAACCGCCGCTTTGATTCGCGCAACCATCATCCGAGCATCGACAATTGTTTTGCCGGCGAGATGTCCGCAGCGCTTCGGGAATTCCTGGTCTTCGATGTGACAGCCGGTCAATCCTGCTTTTTCAAGCTCGCGAATGGTTCGGGTGATTGCTTCGCCTTCGCCGAAACCGGTGTCTGCATCGACGATCGTCGGAATCCGGACCGCGTGGGCCACATAACTGGCGAGCCGGACCACTTCGTCCCTCCACAAAAGGCCAATGTCTGGAACGCCGGCGGTCGAGTTTGCCATTCCGGCACCGCTGACGTAAACGGCTTCGAAGCCGGCCTGCTCGACTTGTCGAGCCATTGAAGCGTTGGGCACGCCAGGCATCATCACAGCGCCCTGCGCGATCAAGTCACGCAGCTTTTGTCTCTTACTGTTACTCTTACTCGTAGTCATGCTCTGCTCATTTCATCACGCACGCCGCCAACAGCTCGTCGACCGATTTCGCGTCATCCAATTTCCAGGCCAGATCGACAATCTTCCTGCCGCGCGCTTCGCCTAGCGCAGGAACGACCAGCGCGTTGAATTTTCCTTCCAGTTGTTTGTCGCTCACCGGATTCAGTGCGTTGCCGAGCGGATAGTCGACGCGTTTGGTCAGCTCGCGCCCATCCTGTAACGTCACGTGGACAATGTTTGCAACCGCTTGCGCATACAAGGCGCTGAGCTCGGCGTTGCGCTGGACGGTGACGTTCTCCAAAAATTTCCAGATAACTGGATCCATGAAGCGCCTCGGCTGAAATTGTTTGTCCGTCACTTCACCGTCGATCAACGCGATCGACGTGATGTAAGGCAAACTGTGGTCCGCAGTTTCGCGCGTCTCCGGTTTCCATTTCTCCGGCTCGCTCCCGATGATGTCGACCGATGCGTCGTGGCTCTCGATTCGGACCGACTGAACATTCGCTGAATCGCCAATTTCTTTGCGCAGAAACAGTGCGGCTTCGATCGCACTCTGGCTGTGGTACTCGGCCGGCCAATATTTGATGCTCGTCTTCAAGATCATCGACGCCGGACCTTTTCCCGGCATCGCTTCCTTTTTCTTGTCGAACACCGTCGCGACGTCGCCTAACGAAACGCCGAGTTCCTTTTCGAATCCCATTTGTCCCTCGAAGATTGGCGCCGGGCCAGTCATTCCTGCGCGCGCGAGCAACGCTGCGTAAACTCCGTGACGCGCCGAATTCGCAAACGCGACGCCTTTCCAATGCGAAAGCTCCCCCACTCGCGCTTGCCGAAACGCTGCGCAATTAACGCCGGCGATGTTGATGGCGTGTCGCGTGCGCTCCGGGTCAAGTTTCATCAACTTCGCGGCCGCAAGTGCGGTCGAGAACGCACCGTAAGTCGGATGATCCCATCCCCGTGCGCGAATGCTGGCGGCATCACAAAGCCGGCATTGCACTTCATAAGCGATTGCCGCGGCGGTGATGGCTTCCTTTCCGCTCGCGCCCACACTTTCCGCGACCGCAAAAACCGCGGCCAGATTATCACTCGGGTGCGCCGGCTCTTTCGAAAGATAGGTGTCGTTATAATCGAAATAGCGAATGCAGCAGCCGTTCGCGAAGGCACCCCAATCCGGTGGCGCTTTGTGCGTTGTCCCGATGATGGTCGATCCAGACTTGGCCGAAAAATCCAACGCGACTTTGCGCGCGATAGCGCATGGTTCTTCGTTCCAGGCGCCCATCGCGCAGCCGAGTGAATCGATCACGCGCCGTTTCACTTCGTGAACGACGTCCCTAGAAAGGTCTTCGAAATTCAATGAGGTCGCGTATTCCGCGAGTTGATGCGCAAGTGTCCTTGTAGCCATGAATAGAACGTCCAATCTGCCGACGAAAATCCTCGGGGCAAGCGATTGTCGGTCTTCTCGCGGTTGCCCCGCGGTCGAAAACCGCGCACAATCTTTTTCAGATGAACAAAGTTTATCCGAATGCGAAGCGCGCGCTGGAAGGCCTGCTGCACGACAACATGACGATCGCCGCCGGCGGGTTCGGATTGTGCGGTATCCCAGAAAATCTTATTGCCGCTCTTCATGAGAGCGGCGTCAAAGGCTTGACGATTGTCGGCAACAACGCGGGCGTTGATAACTTCGGCATGGGAGTTTTGCTCCCGGCGCGCCAGGTAAAAAAAGTGATGGCGTCGTATGTCGGCGAGAACAAAGAATTCGAGCGGCAAGTGTTGGCAGGCGAGCTGGAACTCGAGTTGATTCCGCAAGGCACATTGGCCGAGCGACTGCGCGCGGGCGGCGCTGGCATTCCGGGTTTTTACACGCGCACCGGTTTCGCCACCAAGCTTACCGAAGGCAAAGATACCAAAAAATTTGGCGATACCGAGTACGTGCTCGAGCCCGGAATCACCGCCGAGCTTTCGATCGTGAAAGCGTGGAAGGGCGATAAATCGGGCAATCTCATTTACCGAGAAACGTCACGGAATTTCAACCCAATGATTGCAACTTGCGGGAAGGTTTGCGTCGCCGAAGTTGAGCAACTCGTTGAAATTGGCGAGCTCGATCCGGATCAGATCCACACGCCGGGAATTTTCGTCGATCGTATTATTCAGGGCGCAAAGTACGAAAAACGGATCGAGTTCCGCACGGTTCAAGGCGCCGACCCAAATAAGAAAACTTCTTCACCCATTCGCGATTTGATGGCGAAACGTGCCGCGCAGGAATTGCGCGACGGCTACTACGTCAATTTGGGCATCGGCATTCCGACGCTAGTGGCCAATTACATTCCAAAAGGAATGAACGTGACCCTGCAATCCGAGAACGGATTGCTCGGCATTGGCCCGTTTCCGACCGAAGATGAAGTCGACGCCGACCTGATCAACGCCGGCAAACAAACCATCACGACAATGCCGGGCTCGGCATTTTTTTCCAGTGCCGACTCATTCGGGCAGATTCGGGGCGGACACATCGATCTCGCCATTCTTGGCGCATTCGAAGTGACCGACAGCGGCGACATCGCGAACTGGATGATTCCGGGGAAAATGATCAAAGGGCCGGGTGGCGCGATGGACCTTGTTGCCGGCGTGAAACGTGTCGTGGCAGTGATGGAACACACATCCAAGGATGGCAGCCCGAAGATTTTGAAGAAATGCACGCTTCCGATCACCGGCTTGGGCGTGGTCAATTTGATCATCACCGACTTGTGCGTGTTTGAAGTAAAAGAAGGCGGCGGACTGGTTCTGACCGAAATTCATTCCAACGCAACGGTGGACGAGATTAAGGCAAAAACCGGCGCGCCGTTCGAAGTGTCGCTGAAGAGTTAAATTTCGAAGTAGAAGTGATGATGTTTCGTGCAACCGGCGTTGAATTGCCGGCGGCAACGCGGACAAACTGATTCGCAAGCGAGGTATTCGCGGATCGTCAACTGATGGCCGCACGCGCCGCACAAGATCGCTGACGTCTCGAATTCCGTGCGCGGCCAGACTGACGCGACGTGATCAGCCAGTTCAGCGTGACATTGATGACAGGAAAACCATTTGCCGCAGCATTTGAATTTGATCGCGATGATGTCGTCCGGCCCGCGATGATGTGCACAACGCGTTTCCGGATCGATATCGACGCCGATGATTTCGACGCCGTGAACTTTCATGCGTTGCGCTCGCGTGGACAAACCAACACCAGGATCGAACCGACGATCCAGCACACGATCATCATCGCAAAGCCGCCTCTGAATGAGCCGCTCTGCTGACTAAGATTACCGACGATCTTCGGCCCGAAAAATCCGCCGATACTTGCCGTGCAGTTGATGAATCCGACGGCTGCCGCCGCCGCCGCGCTGGTTAGGAATTCGGAAGGCAGGGTAAAGAAAGCCGGAAAGTAGGCGACGGTACCGATCCCAATGATGCTGCACAACACCACGAGCAGCGCGTTCGAATGCGGAAGTAAAAACCACGCGCCGAGCGCCGCTGCCGCCGCGAGCTGTGGAACTGCAAAATGCCATCGGCGTTCGCGCAGACGATCCGAACTCCAGCCAGCAAATAGCAGTCCGATCGTCGCCGCCGCGAACGGAATCGCGCCGACCCAGCCAATCAGGCGGACGTCCGTCCAGCCGGTGAGCCGTTGCAGAATTGTCGGAAACCAAAACCAGAACGCGTAACCGCCAACGTAAGTGCTAAACAATGCCGCGGTCAGAATAAGGACGGCAGGATGACGCAGCGCCTGCCAGACTGTCATTCTTTCGACATGCGCTTTCGCGGTGCGTTCATCGGCGAGCCGTGCCTTGATCCAATCGCGTTCGTCCGGCGAGAGCCAGCGCGCATCGTTAGGCCGATCTGGCAGGTAAAAGATTGTCGCGATGCCAAAGATGATTGCCGGCGCACCTTCCATTAAGAAGAGCCAGCGCCAACCGGCGAGACTCAGCCAATGCACGCCCAGAACACTGCCGGCGATCGGCCCCCCAATCATAAAGCCGATCGGAATTGCCGCCATGAAACGGGCGATGGCTTTGCCGCGATCCTGTGTTGTGAACCAATGCGACAAATAAACGATCACCCCCGGAAAAAAACCCGCTTCGGCCGCGCCGAGGAGGAACCGCGCGGCATAAAGCTGATGCGGCGTGTGGACAAAGGCGGTCAGGGTCGTCAGCGCACCCCAGGTGATCAACGTGATCGCTAAGAGAAGTCGCGCGCTCCAACGTTCCACCAGCAGCGCCCCCGGAACTTGGAGCGCGAAATATCCGATAAAGAAAATCCCGCTCGCCGTGCCAAACACCGAGTCGTTCAGGCCGAGATCGCCTTTCATCCCGAGCGTCGCATAGGCGATGTTCGTGCGGTCGATGTAGTTCGCGATGTAGAGCAGGAACAAGAACGGCAGCAGCCGCCAGGCAATTCGGCTGCGCGCATTTTCCCCGACGTCTGTTTGCCTAGAATCCATCAGCGCGCGCCAGCATAACGCGGCCGGAACGGCTCACAATTTGAATTCCGCGCGGTCGCGCGATTGACCGCAGCGCCACGCGTTTGTTACCATTGCGCCCAATGAAGCGGGCCGGCGTTTCGCTGCTTTTCTTTGCCGTTGCGACTTTGGTCGCCGCCCAAGCACAGAACTTCACCGGAGAATACGCGGACAGAAATTTTTTGGGTGGTCAGGCCACATTCCAAATGAGCCTGGAGCAAAGCGGCAATGCGGTATCGGTCTGGTTCAGCGCAGGTTATAACGATGGTCACAGCATCCAGCCGGTGGCAGATGGCAGTGGCAGAATCAGCGGTAAAGGAACAGTTGAGTTCACGTTTAACGACAGCTCCCACAACGCCGGCACCGGCACGGTCACTCACGCAGGTGACGACATCATCGTCTCGCTCAAAGCAACACGCGTGGCCGACTCACGTTGCCTAGAACTTTACCGGCAGAACATGCGACTAAAGCGCGTCAGCAAGAAGTAATTCACACCATTGGCCGAAAACGACCGACGACTTCCTGCAAACGGCCGGTGATCTGGCCTAACGAGCAAACTTCAACCGCGTCGAGCAGCGCCGGGAAACAATTCTTCCCGCTCTCAACCACGGCGGCGAGTTTGTCCAGCGCGCGCTTCGATTTCTCGGCGTTTTTCTTTTTGAACTTCACCAGCCGATCGACTTGCAATTGCTGCTTCTTCCGCGGAGTACGCGCGAGTTTCACTTCCGGAACGTCGTCACTGCCGTTACGATATTTGTTCAACGCGATGATCGGGCGCGTGCCGTCATAGATCTGCTGCTCGTATTTGTGCGCCGCGTTTTGAATTTGGCTCCGCTGATATCGATCCTCGACCGCCGACAACACTCCGCCGAGTCGTTCAATCTCGCGGAACTCTTCGAGAATCGCAGCTTCAACCGCGCGCTCGACCGCTTTCATTCCAGGCGAGCCGCTCAGCATATTCATCGTGTGTTTAAAAATCCCCGACTCCTCGAGCAAGATCGCCTGGCCGTGCGCGGCGAGCCGAATCCATTCTTCGCTCGGCGTAGTGAACGGTTCATCCGCGCTGTTTGAATGGCACGAATTCGTCGCGTTCATATAGGACAACATCAATTCCGCCGCCGTCCGGGTGAGGTTATTCTTGAACTCCGCCGCGATCAGCGAGCGTCCGCTCGTTTGCGTGTGCAATTTGTAAAGCTGCGCTTTCGGTCCCGCGTTAAACACATCTCTCATTCCGATCGCCCAGATCCGTCGCGACACCCGCGAGAGCGCGATGTACTCGGCGTCCAAGCCGCAATCGAGGAAGAACGAGAGCCGCGGGCCGAACTGGTCGACCGGGATTCCTCGAGCGGCGAACATTTCTGCGTAGGCGAACCCGTTTGAAAGCGTGTAGGCCGCTTGTTGCACCGGCGTCGAACCGGCTTCGCCGATGTGATAACCGCTGATCGAGATCGGATACCAGCGCGGCATTTCGCGCGACGTGAACTCGACCATGTCGGTCAGAAACCGGAGCGATGGCTCGATCGGAAAGATGGTTTCGTTCTGCGCTTGAACTTCCTTAAAAATGTCCGCCTGGACCGTGCCGCGCAGTTTTGGAACAACGCTTGGCCCGAAGCGCCGCTTCGCCGCGGCGATGTACATCGCCATGATGATTGGCGCCGGGCCACTGATCGTCATCGATGCGGAAAATTTTGCCGAACCGAGATCGAATCCGTCATAGAGCCGGACCATGTCTTCGACCGTGTCGATCGCAACGCCGCCTTCGCCGATTTTGCCAAAAACGCCGTCGGCGTCGCTATCGATCCCGTAGAGTGTCGGCCCATCAAACGCGGTGCTGAGTCGATGCGTTCGCTGGTGAGCGGTCAGGAAGTGAAAGCGCTCGTTCGTGTCCTCGGCGAGCATTAAACCGGAAAACAATCGCGTCGGTTCTTCCGCCGGCGCGACTTTCTTCGCCGCGGATTTTTTTGATTCGCCGTTTTTCTCCAGACTTTCGACTTCGCGAATCGGCTCCAGATACATTTCGCGATATGCGCCATTCAGATACGGAAATTCGCCGGGCAGGCCTTCGCCAAATAAATGACGTGCGATTTCTCCTGCCTCGTCGATTTCGGGCAAAGCTAGTCGCGGCAATGGAACTCCGGTGGGCGTGCGGGTGGTCGGGATTTTCGCTTTGATATCGTTCCAGCGCCCAATGAGATCGCGCCCGAAATCTTTGTCCGTCCGCGCGCGTTTCACCTGATCGAGAACGAACTGATTGTATTTCTCCACCGATTCAACGACTTGCCCGAGCTTGCTCATTTCTTCCTCCGTTCCTTCGCGCGTTTCGCGTTTCCTGAAATTAAATCGAACAATCGATCCACGCCAGCGTCGCGGTGGCGTTTTGCCACAGTGTCGACCAAGCGCTGCTTGCGCCGGTTTTGCTCGAGACGCTGTTCGATTTCCGTATGTGCGGTCTTGGCGCGCTGCAAATCACTCTTGTTCACCACCACGATGTCGGCCAGATCGAGCATGACGATTTTTTGCAATTGCAATCGACTGCCGTAATCCGGATTCATCACCAACACGGTTTGATCGACGATTCCGTTCTTCTGGAACGGCATCGCTTCCTGTCCCGTGCCGACTGTTTCAATGATCACGTAATCGAAACCGGATCGCGCGAGCAACGCGAGACAATCTCTTGTCGCAGGGGAAAGTCCGCCGGCCTGTCCCCGGGTTGCCATGCTCCGCATGAACACCCGATCGTTCTGCGAATTGATCATCGTCGCGCGATCGCCCAGAAGTGCCCCTTCGCCGATCACGCTCGGGTCGTGTGACAAAATCGCGACGCGCGAGGTGGAGTCCTCGTGGAGAAATCTCAGGACCAACTCATCGATCAAGGTTGTTTTTCCAGCGCCTCCCGTTCCCGTAAAACCGATG
>Ga0210406_10001415_pt1 | contig 29270 bp, 24 predicted proteins | sample IncBWC30MmetaG_FD_155454 | JGI IMG/M metagenome (GOLD analysis project Ga0210406, IMG submission 155454) | Forest soil microbial communities from Barre Woods Harvard Forest LTER site, Petersham, Massachusetts, United States - Inc-BW-C-30-M | ecosystem: Environmental > Terrestrial > Soil >... | reverse complement strand
CGGTGGAATGGGGCGGCATTCGCCTGCGCATCGATCCGGCGCACGACCCCGCTTTGCTCTTCCGCTGTCTGGCGTAAGATAGCCGCATGAACGTGCTGCCGTCCATCGATGCCAAGGAATTGCCGGTCGCCGAGATCGGCGATGAGCTGTGGTACAAGGACGCCATCATCTACCAGCTTCACGTCAAGGCCTTTGCCGACAGCAACAATGACGGCATCGGCGATTTCGCAGGCCTCACGGAAAAACTCGGCTATCTGCAGGACCTCGGCGTCACCGCACTTTGGTTATTGCCGTTCTATCCCTCGCCCGGCCGCGACGACGGCTACGACATCGCCGATTACGGCGATATCAATCCGGATTTCGGGACGCTGAAGGATTTCAAGCGCTTCATTCAGGAAGCCAAAAAGCGCGGCCTCAAGGTCATCACCGAACTCGTCATCAACCACACTTCCGACCAGCACGACTGGTTCAAGCGCGCCCGCCGCAGCGATCCGAAATCGAGCGCGCGCAACTGGTATGTCTGGAGCGACACCGACCAGAAATACCAGGGCACCCGGATCATCTTCACCGACACCGAAAAGTCGAACTGGACATGGGACCCGGAAGCCGGCCAGTTCTACTGGCATCGCTTCTTCTCGCACCAGCCGGATTTGAATTTCGACAATCCGCGCGTGGTCAGCGCCCTGATCCAGGTGATGAAGCGCTGGCTCGATGCCGGCGTCGACGGTTTCCGCCTCGACGCCATTCCCTATCTGTGCGAGCGCGATGGCACCAACAACGAGAACTTGCCCGAGACCCACACCATCATCAAGAAATTGCGCGCCGAACTCGATGCTTACTCGAGGGGCAAGGTGCTGCTGGCGGAGGCCAATCAATGGCCGGAGGACGTCCAGGAGTATTTCGGCCAGGGCGATGAATGCCAGATGGCCTACCACTTCCCGCTGATGCCGCGCATCTACATGGCGATCGCGCAGGAAGACCGCTTTCCGATCACCGATATTCTGCGCCAGACGCCGGATATTCCCGCCAACTGCCAATGGGCGCTGTTCCTGCGCAACCATGACGAACTGACGCTGGAGATGGTGACCGACGTCGAGCGCGACTATCTGTGGTCGACCTATGCCAACGATCCCCGCGCCCGCATCAATGTCGGCATTCGCCGACGCCTGGCGCCGCTGATGGACAATGACCGGCGCAAAATCGAATTGATGAATTCGCTTTTGTTGTCGTTTCCGGGCACGCCGATCATCTATTACGGCGACGAGATCGGCATGGGCGACAACATCTATCTCGGCGACCGCAACGGCGTGCGCACGCCGATGCAGTGGACGCCGGACCGCAACGGCGGCTTTTCCCGCGCCGATCCGGCGCGGCTTTACGCGCCGACAATTATGGACCCGGTCTACGGCTATGAGGCGGTCAATGTCGAGGCGCAGTCGCGCAGCCTGTCGTCACTGTTGAACGCCACCAAGCGGCTGATCTCGGTGCGCAAGTCAACACTGGCGTTCGGCCGCGGCAGCATGACATTCATCCGTCCGACCAATCGCGCGGTGCTTGCCTATGTCAGGCAGTATCAGGATGAGGTTATCCTCTGCGTCGCCAATCTGTCGCGTTCCGCGCAGGCGACCGAACTTGACCTCTCCGCCTTCAAGGGGCGGATACCGCTGGAGATGCTCGGCCGTACGCGATTTCCCGCGATCGGCGAGCTGCCTTACATGATCACGCTTTCGCCTTTCGGCTTCTACTGGTTCCAGCTCCAGGAGCCGGACAAGTCGGAGCCGGTCGTGCCGCACGCCGTGCCGGAATTCGAGACTCTGGTCGTGCCGCTCAATTCGACCTGGGTGTCGCTCGCCCGCACCCGCAGCGTATTCGAGCGCGACGTCTTGCCCGGGCATCTGGCGCGCACGCGCTGGTATCCGGAGTATTCGCCGGCCAACATCCGTCCGACGCTGACGTCGGCCATCCCGTTCTGCGACATCGGCGACAACCGGCCCTACCTGACTTTCTTCGAAGCGACGCAGCGCGGCGTCACCCAACGTTATGTGCTGCCGATGCAGATCGAGTGGGTGCGGTTCGACCGCGAGCGCTATAATCCGCGCGCGTTCTCGGCCGTGCGCCAGGGCGCGCGCGAAGGAACGCTGCTGGATGTCGCGACCGATCATATCTTCATCGCGCTGTTGTTGCGCAACCTGCGCGAGGTTTTGACAGTCGAGGAAAACGGCTTGCGCCTTGAGTTCAGGCCGACCAGCAAGTTTTCCGACAAGCCGATCCGGCAGCCCGAGCGCATCCGCGCGGTCAATACCGAACAGTCCAACAGCACAGCGCTGGTGGATAGCGACTACGTGGTCAAGATCTATCGCAAGCTCGAGACTGGCCCCAATCCCGAGATTGAAATCGGCTGGTATCTCACCGAGGTCGCAGGCTTTGCCAATACGCCAGCGCTGCTCGGGAGCGTCGAGTTTGTCGAAGGCAATCAACGAAGCGCGATCGGGATCGTGCACGCCTTCGTCCAGAACCAGGGCGACGGCTGGACCGTGACCTCGGCCTATCTCGATCGCTTCGTCGACGAGCAGCGGTGGCTGCCGGCTTCTGAATTTCCCGGCAACCGCGAAGAGCAGGTCCCCTATCTGCGTTACATGTCGCAGGCCGGGCGCCGCGTCGCCGAGATGCACGTCGCACTCGCCGCTAACTCCGGGCTCGCCGACTTTGCGCCGGAGCCGACCCGGCCCGAAGACGTGCAGCGCTGGATCGGCGAGATTATGGCCCGGGGCGAGCGGGTTTTCGAAGCGCTGCAGCAACACCGCGACGGCAGCAGGGAAGCCGATCGCCCGCTCGTCGACGAGATGCTGGCACAACGCGCAGGCTTGCATGCTCGCCTGAACGCGCTGCTGCCCAGGGATATCGACGGCCTGAACATCCGCCATCACGGCGACTTCCATCTTGGGCAGATGTTGATCGTCAAGGACGACATTTTCATCATCGATTTCGAGGGCGAACCTCGCCGCCCGCTTGCCGAACGCCGGCGCAAGGCACCGGCGGCGCGCGACGCCGCGGGGCTGATCCGCTCGATCGACTATTCGGTGACGAAGGCGTTGGAGCGTGCGCTGAAGATAGCGCCCGACGAGCATGGCAAGCTCGCAGCCGCGCTGGGGCAATGGCGCGATCGTTCCACCGACGCCTTCCTCGCCGGCTACCGCGAAGCCATGACAAATCACCTGCTTTGGCCCGCAGATCCCGATGCGGCCACCGACCTGCTCAATTTCTTCCTGCTGGAAAAGACGTTCTACGAGCTGGAATACGAGCTGTCCCACCGGCCGGATTGGCTGCGCGTGCCGCTAATCGGAATGCTTCGAATTCTGTCCGAGCCTGAGAGTGTAGCCTCATGACCAAACTGCCAGCCGAGGCCCATGCAATCATCGAAGGCCGCCACTCCGACCCCTTCCACTATCTCGGCCTCCATAGAGAAGGCGACAAAAGCGTCGTGCGCGCGTTTCTTCCGCAAGCTTCCAGGGTGGAAGCCGTCGGCGAACGCGGCGAGACCGCAAAGCTCGCGCGCATTCACGACGCAGGATTGTTCGCCGGCGCGTCGCCGAACGGCTCGAAGCGCTACCAGCTCCGCGCCCAATTCGGCGAAAAAATCGTCGATCTCGACGATCCCTACCGCTTCCCGCCGGTGTTGAGCGACTTCGATCTCTATCTCCTGGGCGAAGGGACCGATCAGCGCCTTTACGACAAGCTCGGCGCGCACCCCCTGACGCTTGATGGCGTCGACGGTGTCGCCTTTGTCGTGCTCGCACCCAATGCGCGGCGGGTCAGCGTGGTCGGCGATTTCAATTTTTGGGATGCGCGGCGGCATCCGATGCGCGTGCGCGGCGTCGGCTATTGGGAATTGTTCATTCCGCGCGCCAGGGCGGGCGATCATTACAAGTTCGATATCATAGGACCGAACGGCCAGCATCTGCCGCAAAAGTCCGATCCGCTCGCCTTTGCCGCGGAAATGCGTCCGAAGACCGCTTCCATCGTATTCGACGAGACGAAGATACCGCGTCCGCGGCCGGCACCCGCCGGCGTCAATGCGCTCAGCGCGCCGGTTTCGATCTACGAGGTTCATCTCGGCTCGTGGCGGCGCAAGGGCAACAACGAGTGGCTGACCTACCGCGACCTCGCCGAACAGCTCCCGGCCTACGCGCGCGACCTCGGCTTTACCCATGTCGAATTTCTCCCCGTCAACGAGCATCCGTTCGACGGCTCGTGGGGATATCAACCGACCGGCCTATATGCGCCGACCAGCCGGTTCGGCTCGCCCGCCGATTTCGCCGCGCTGGTCGATGCCTGCCACCGCGAAGGCCTCGGGGTGATGCTCGACTGGGTGCCCGGACATTTCCCGGACGATCCGCACGGGCTTGGCCATTTCGACGGCACCGCACTTTACGAACACGCCAATCCCCTGCAGGGCCGCCATCTCGACTGGGGCACGCTGATCTACAATTACGGCCGCACCGAAACCGTGAATTTCCTGGTGTCGAACGCGCTGTTCTGGCTGGAGCGTTATGGCGTCGACGGGTTGCGGGTCGACGCGGTCGCTTCCATGCTCTATCTCGACTACAGCCGGCCCGCCGGCGGCTGGATCCCGAACAAATATGGCGGGCGGGAAAATCTGGAAGCGATCGAATTCCTGCGCCGCTTCAATACCGAGCTATTTGCCCGCTTCCCGCACGCGACCACGGCCGCCGAAGAATCCACCGCATGGCCGCAGGTGTCGCGCCCGGTCGAATATGGCGGGCTTGGCTTCGGCTATAAATGGAACATGGGCTGGATGCACGACACGCTAAAATATATCAGCAAGGATCCGATCCACCGCAAATACCACCACGGCGACATCCTGTTCGGCCTGCAATACGCGTTCTCGGAGAATTTCATCCTGCCGCTGTCGCATGACGAGGTCGTCCATGGCAAACGCTCGATTCTCGGCCGCATGCCGGGCGACGACTGGCAACGCTTTGCAAATTTGCGCGCCTATTACAGCTTCATGTTCGGCCATCCCGGCAAGAAGCTGATGTTCATGGGCTGCGAGTTCGGCCAGGAGCGCGAATGGAGCCACGACCATTCGCTGGACTGGCACCTCCTGAAACAGAAGAAATATGCCGGCGTGCAGTCTCTGATCCGCGATCTCAACCGGCTCTATCGCGCCCTGCCCGCGTTGCACGAGCGGGATTGCGACCCGGCCGGTTTTGACTGGATCGTCACCGAGGATTTTGATCACAACGTGTTTGCCTGGCTGCGCAAGGGCAACGACGCGCGCGCGCGCTGCCTGGTCGTCGTGAATTTCTCGCCCAACGTATATTACAACTACCGCGTCCGCGTGCCATTCGCCGGCAAGTGGCATGAGGTCCTCAATTCGGATTCTGCCCATTATGGTGGCAGCAATGTCGGCAATGTCGGCGAAGTCCGGACGCTTGACGGGTTAATACCCGAACTCAATTTGACCATCCCGCCGCTGGCCGCGATTTTTCTCGTACCGGAAAGCTGAGGCATGCGTTTGTCTGCCGGAACCTTCTCGCGTCTCGGCGCAAGCTGGGACGGTCGGGGCACCAACTTTGCGTTGTTCTCCGCCAACGCCGAGAAGGTCGAGCTTTGCCTGTTCGACAGCCAGGGCCGGCGCGAGCTCGAGCGCATCGAGTTGCCCGAACGAACCGAGGACGTCTGGCACGGCTATCTCAACGACGTCTCGCCCGGGCAGCTTTATGGCTACCGCGTTCACGGCCCCTATGAGCCCGAGCACGGCCACCGCTTCAACCCCAACAAGCTGTTGCTCGATCCGTATGCCAAGCGGCTCGCCGGGCGGCTGGTCTGGAGCGATGCGCATTTCGCTTACCGCACCGGCAGTGCGCGCGAGGACCTGTCGTTCGACCGCCGTGACAATGCCCGCGGCATGCCGAAGGCGGTCGTGGTCGACGAAACTTTTAATTGGGGTCGGCGCGAGATACGCCCCGCGATCCCCTGGGAAGACACCATCATCTATGAGGCGCATGTCAAGGGCCTGACCCAGACGCGCCAGGATGTGCCGCCGAACCTGCGCGGCACCTATGGCGGTCTGTCTTCCCCCGCGATGGTCGAGCATTTCAAGCGCCTCGGCGTCACCACAATCGAATTGCTGCCGATTCACGGGCTTATCGATGACCGCGTACTGGTCGAAAGGAAGCTCTCGAACTATTGGGGCTACAACACGCTGTCATTCTTCGCGCCCGAGCCGCGCTATGCGCAGGACAACCCGCTCGATTCCTTTCGCACCACGGTGGCCCGGCTGCATGACGCCGGCATCGAGGTGATGCTCGACGTCGTCTATAACCACACCGCCGAAGGCAATCATCTGGGACCGACGTTGTCGTTCCGCGGCATCGACAACGCCTCATACTACTGGCTGAACCGGGAAAACCCCCGCTATTACGACGATTTCACCGGCTGCGGCTGTTCCGTCAATCTCACCCATCCGCGGGTGCTGCAGATGGTGATGGATTCGCTACGCTATTGGGTCGAGGTCTGCCACGTCGACGGCTTCCGCTTCGACCTCGCCACGACCCTGGCGCGCGGCCCGAACGGATTTGACCCCAACTCCGCATTCTTGACCGCGGTCCGCCAGGACCCGGTGCTGGCTTCCGTCAAGCTGGTCGCAGAACCCTGGGACCTCGGGCTCGCCGGCTATCAGGTCGGCGCGTTTCCCTCGCAATGGTCGGAGTGGAACGATCGCTATCGCACCGCGATGCGACGTTACTGGAGCGGCGAAGGCAGCCTGATCGGCGAAGTGTCGAGCCGCATGACTGCTTCCTCCGACCTGTTCCACCATGACAGCCGCGCGCCGCGCGCCAGCGTCAACCACATCACCGTCCATGATGGTTTTACGCTCGCAGACTTGTTCAGTTACAAGGAGAAACACAACGAAGCCAACGGCGAAGGCAATCGCGACGGCGCAAACGAAAATCACAGCAACAATTGCGGCCATGAGGGGCCGACCGACGATCTCGCGATCGTCGCGCTGCGCCGTCAACTGCGAAAAAACCAGCTCGCGTGCCTGTTGCTGGCGCAGGGCATGCCGCTGATCCTCGCCGGCGACGAGGTCGGCAACTCGCAGTCCGGCAACAACAACGCCTATTGCCAGGACAATGAAGTCGGCTGGGTCGGCTGGGAAAATCTCGCCAAGGAGGGCGAGGATCTGGTCGATTTCATCGGCCATTTGACTGCGCTGCGCCGACGTTTTGGGCAGATCCGCACCCATCACTGGCTCGACGGGCGCCGCGCCGATGGCTCTTATGGCGTGTTGTGGCTGACGCCTGCGGCCGAGGAAATGAAGGAATCCGACTGGCAGTTTCCGGAAGGCCGGTTTCTTTCTTACGTGCTGGGACCGGTAGAACAGGGACAGGCGCCGATCTTTGTCGTGCTCAACGCCGTTCCCGAAGAGATCGCATTCAAATTGCCGAAGATGAATGAATACAAGAGCTGGCAACAGGTTCTCAATACGGCCGACACCAAACAGACGACGATCGGTTTTGCCGCGGGAGCGGACGCCAAGGCGCCTCCCCGCTCGGTACTTGCCTTTGCAGGTTCGGCATGAATGAGCGGCAGTTCGGCGCCCGGCCGACAAGGGACGGCACGTCGTTTCGGCTGTGGGCGCCGGCGGCAAAGCGCGTCGACCTGCTGCTGCAAAAACCTCACCCGATGCAACGCGGCGACGATGGCTGGTTCGCTGCCGACATCACCGGCATCGGCGCCGGCGCACGCTACAAATTCCGGATCGACGACGAGGTCGACGTGCCCGATCCGGCCTCGGGGTTTCAGCCCGACGATGTCTTTGGCCCCAGTGAAGTGATCGATCACGCAAGCTACCGATGGCGTGCCGCGGATTGGCGCGGACGGCCGTGGCAGGAAACCGTGCTGATCGAAACCCATGTCGGCACCTTCACGCCGGAAGGCAGCTACCGCGCGATGATCGAAAAACTCGATCACCTGGTGCAAACCGGAATCACGGCGCTTGAACTGATGCCGCTTGCGGATTTCGCAGGGACGCGCGGCTGGGGTTATGACGGCGTCCTGTGGTACGCGCCTGACAGCGGCTACGGCCGTCCCGAGGATCTGAAAGCCCTGATCGACGAAGCGCATTTGCGCGGGCTGACGGTGTTTCTCGATGTGGTCTATAACCACTTCGGCCCCGAGGGAAATTATCTCGGCCGTTACGCGCCAAATTTCTTCACCGAGGCGCAGACGCCGTGGGGCCGCGCGATCGATTACCGTGTGCGAGAGGTACGCGCCTTCGCGATCGAGAATGCGCTGAACTGGCTGCGCGAGTATCGCTTCGACGGGCTGCGGCTGGATGCGGTCAACACCATCGTTGAGATGGGCGAAATCCCGATCCTGCACGATCTCAGCATAGCGGTCGGTAAGCTTGCCGCGGAAAGCAACCGCCACATCCATCTGGTGCTCGAAAACGGCGACAACCGCGCAAGCCTGCTCGATCCCGCGCAAGAGGTGCCGCGCGGCAAATACCGCGGGCAATGGAACGACGATTATCATCACGCCTGGCATGTGATGCTGACCGGCGAAGCCCAGGGCTACTACGGCGACTATCAGCGCTCGCCGCGGCAGGACTTGGCGCGGGCGCTTTGCTCGGGCTTTGTCTATCAGGGCGAAGCCGCCGCCTTTTGGGGCGGCAAGCGGCGCGGCGAACCGAGCGGCGCCCTGCCGCCTTCAGCCTTCGTCAGCTTCCTGCAAAACCACGACCAGATCGGCAACCGCGCGCTTGGCGACCGGCTCGAGAGCATCGCCGATCCAAGGAAAATCGAAGCAGCGCTTGCCGTCACCTTGCTGGCGCCGATGACGCCGATGCTGTTCATGGGCGAGGAATGGGGATCGAAATCACCATTTCCCTTCTTCTGCGATTTTAAGGGCGAGCTTGCCAACGCCGTCCGCGAGGGGCGGCGCAGAGAATATGACTGGGCCTACGCCAAATACGGCAATGAGGTGCCTGATCCGCTGACAACCGCAACATTTCAATCGGCCGTTCTCGATTGGCAAGCGCGTGAAGCGCCGGCGGGACAACGACGGCTGGCACTGGTGCGGGAGCTGCTTGCGATCCGGCAGCGAGAAATCGCTCCCAGGTCAGCCGGCACGGCCTTTGGCGACGCGCACGCGGAAGACAACGGCCTTCTCACCGCAAGCTGGCGCATCGCCGATGGCGCGATGCTGCGTCTGACAGCTAATCTATCGGCAAACCAGATTGCGCACCCCTCAACTCACGCGACCGGCACGCCGATTTGGGGCGGCGAAGCCGGCGGCCTGCTTCCGCCCTGGTCGGTGTTCTGGCGCATCGGGGACTAGCAATGCCTCCGGCCATTCCGATCGCGACCTATCGCCTGCAACTGACCGCGGATTTCGGTTTCGAGAAGGCCGCCGAGATCGTTCCCTATCTCAACGCGCTTGGCATCACGCATCTCTATGCCTCGCCGTTCATGCAGGCGCGCAAAGGCTCGACCCACGGCTACGACATCATTGACCACACCAAGCTGAACCCCGAGCTCGGCGGCGAAGCCGGCTTCGAACGATTGAGCCGGGCGCTGAAACAGCACGATCTCGGCCTGATCCTCGACTTCGTGCCCAATCATGTCGGTGTGCATTTCGCCGACAATCCATGGTGGCTCGACGTGCTGGAATGGGGCCGGGCCTCGCCGCACGCCGTCTCATTCGACATCGACTGGGAGCAGTTGCCCTATCGTGCGCGCGGCGGGGTGCTGCTGCCGATCGTCGGCTCGTCCTATGGTGAGGCGCTGGAGCGCGGCGAGATCGAACTCCGCTACGATGCCGCCGAAGGCAGTTTTTCCGCCTGGTATTTCGAACATCGGCTGCCAATAGCGCCGCAGCGCTACGGCGAGATGTTGCGAGTGATCGTGCGGGAAGCCGGGGCGGAAGCAAGCGAAGCGGGAAGACGCATCCTCGAACTCGCGGCACGCTACGAGGGATTGCGTCATCCCAATCGCGAGGAGGCGCCTTCTTTCAAGGCCGAGCTAAAGAGCATCGCGGGCAGCGCCGAGATCATCGCGCGGGGACTGGCCGCCTATCGCGCAGGGCCGGATCGCGCCGCGCCGGCGCTGCATCATCTATTGGAACGCCAGCACTATAAGCTCGGGCATTGGCGGCTCGCTTCCAGCGACATCAACTACCGCCGCTTTTTCGACGTCAATACCCTCGCGGGCCTGCGGGTCGAGGATGCCAGCACGTTTGCGGCCATCCACCGCCTGGTCAAGAAACTCATTGAAGAAGGCAAATTGCAGGGCCTGCGGCTCGATCACATCGATGGCCTGCGCGATCCCGCGCAATATTTCCAAAGGCTGCGTCGCCTGATCCGGGACGCCCAAGGCGGCGACGCCAGACCGTTCTACATGGTGATCGAAAAAATTCTGGGCGAGCACGAGAAGCTGCATCGCTTTGCCGGCGTCCACGGCACCACGGGCTATGACTGGATGAATGCCATTACCCAGGTCCTGCTCGACGGCAGCGGCCTCGATCAACTCGACGAGGTGTGGCGGCAGATCAGCAATCGGCCACCCCAGCTCGAGCCGATCTTGAAAGACGCCAAACGCAGGGTTCTAGGGACCCTCTTGACCAGCGAGTTCACGGTGTTGTCGCGGCTGCTCGCGCGCATCGCCGCCGGACAATACGTGACCCGCGACTATTCCGCCGACAGCCTGCGGCAGGCGCTGGAGCTCTATGTACTGCACTTCCCGGTCTATCGCACCTATCTGACTTCAGCTGGTCCGACGGCGCATGACCGTGTGTTGATCTCGGAGACGATCGAACGCGCGCGAGCCGACTGGTTTGCCGCCGACGAAGGTATTTTCGATTTCCTGCGCGATACCCTGACCATGGACCTGATCAAGCCGGGAAGGCCGCCGCACGGCAAGCCGCGTGTGCGCCGCTTTGCGCTCAAGGTGCAGCAATTCACCGGTCCGCTGATGGCGAAGTCGCTCGAGGATACCGCGTTCTATCGCTATCACCGTTTGCTGGCCCTGAACGAGGTCGGCGGCGATCCTTCCGCCAAGGCGCTTTCGATCGACGCCTTTCATCAGATGATGCGGGCGCGCGCAAAAGAATGGCCGTACGGCATGACATCGACCGCGACACACGACACCAAGCGCGGCGAGGATGCGCGCGCCAGATTGGCGGCGTTGACAGAACTCCCTGGCGAATGGACCAGCGCGGTGGCGCGATGGAAAGTCCTGAACGCGCCGCATCTCCTCACCGAGGGCAACCTGCGCGCGCCGTCGGCGACGGCAGAGTACATGCTATATCAGGCGCTGCTTGGTGCGTGGCGGCCGGGCGAACACGATAGTTCCTTTATCGAGCGGATACAGGCCTATGCGCTGAAGGCCACGCGCGAGGGCAAAGAGGAAACAAGCTGGCTCAATCCCCACCAAACCTATGAGGCGGGGCTGACAACCTTCATCGCGCGAATCTTGGATCGCGCCGTCTCCGCCGAGTTCCTGCACTCGCTTGAAACTTTTGGCCGGCGCATCGCACTCTTGGGTGCGTTGAATTCACTGAGCCAAATCACGTTGAAGGCGACCATGCCCGGCGTGCCCGACTTCTATCAGGGCACCGAGTTCTGGGACCTGTCGCTGGTCGATCCCGACAACCGCCGGCCGGTCGATTTTGCCGCCCGCGCGGCTGCGCTCGTCTCACTGCGCGAACCCGACTGGCAAGACCTCACGGCCAACTTGACCAACGGTCACCTGAAGCTGGCCTGGACCCGGCATCTCCTGAAACTGCGAACCGAGCTCGCGGAGGTCTTCACCTATGGCGACTATCAACCGCTCGAAGTCAGCGGGCCGCATCGCGACCACATCATTGCCTTTGCGAGACGCCGCGGCCGCAGTGCAGCGATATCCGTCGTTGCAAAATCGTTCGCGCCGTTCACGGAAAGTGGCCGCGCCTGGCCGCGCGCGGAGGTCTTTAACGCTGCGCTCGACGTAAGAGGCTATTCGGTGGAAGGCTTTGCGGAGGCCGATGCGACGGAGCTGCGCCTCTGCGATCTCTTCAGGCATCTGCCGGCGGCGGTTTTGAAGGCAAGGTTCGTCGGCGCCGCAAAACCGGCGCGAAAGCGCGCTCACGTCCCTAGCTTGCCCTAAACGCGAAAGGCCGCCCGGGATCAAGGCCGGGCGGCCCTGGCGGATGTCGTGCCGACTCCAGGTCGGTTCCCTCCCCCGCTGGAGTGAATGATCCGGGAAATTCGTTACCAGCAAGCGAACGAAATTCACCGCGCGCATGTTTTTCATTCGTTGCTGCGATGCGAAATCACCCAATCAATTGCGTTTGGTCAGCAGCAGACGACCACGGTTCTGGATCGCGACTTGCGCTACCTCGGCAAAGCGCTGCAACAGCCACGGCAACGTCACCTCCAGCCGGACGTGGTCATCCTCAACATCGAGGTGACCCGCGGCGGCCTGCCCGAGCGCGCGTACGCGGAAGACCATGCGATTGTCTTGCCATCGTTCCTCGTCGACCTTCAACACCGGAATGCTGGTGGCGGCGCGCATCAACCCAGCCTTGAGGCGACGCGTCGCCTCCTCGCGGCCAAGGCGATGCGGGATGGAAACGACAAGCGGGGCGGACATCGCAAATCCTCCTTCGATCCAACGTCATGTAGTTCGATCGCGTTCGAAAGGAAGAGACTGTCGAATTATGGCGATGCAAAAAGCGGAACTTCCGATGTTCTCGCAAGTTGCACCGGCTGACGGCAAGGCAGCGCACACTCACGGACAGGCTGGGGAGAAGCTAAATGTCAATCGGCACCATTATCCTGATCATTCTCATCATCGCCCTGCTCGGCGGCTTCGGCGGCGGCCGCCGCTTCTACGGCACCGGCTATTACGGCGGCGGCGGTCTCGGCCTCATTGTCGTAATCCTCCTGATATTGGTGTTGCTCGGAAAGGTCTGACGCTGGCTACTTTGACCCTAGCCTCGTGATCGCCGCCTTTATCGATGACGCTGCGTCGTCGTAATCCTCCCACGCCTTGGTTTTGGCAAGCAGCTTGGGCACGGTGCGAACCGTGTAGCGTTTCGGATCGAGGTCGCCTCTGACCTGCGCCCAGGTCAGCGGCATCGAGACGGTCGCGCCTTCGCGCGCGCGCGGCGACAGCACCGCGACCGCCGTCGACATCCGGTCGTTGCGCAGATAATCGAGAAAAATCTTTCCGGTGCGCTTTTGCTTCGACATGTTGAGCAAATAGCGCTCGGGATCGTCATTGGCCATCCACTGGCAAATGCTTAACGCAAACGCCTTGGCCTCTTTCCATGTCACTCTGTCCTTTGCGCCATGGGTCAGCGGCGCCACGACGTGCAGTCCCTTGCCGCCGGTGGTCTTGCAAAAATTTTCCAGCCCAACGTCGGTGAGTCGCTGCCGCATGTCCTTGGCGGCCTCGATCACCTCCAGAAATTCGACGTCCGGCGCCGGATCGAGATCGAAAACCAGCCGGCCCGGCGTGTCATATGCATCGGGCGCGCAATTCCACGGATGCAGTTCGAGCCCGCCGATCTGCGCCACCGCGGCCAGGCCCTCAACGCGGTCGATCTGCAAATAAGGCTTGCGGTCGCCGGAAATCTTGACCAGTTCCAGAAGATCGGAGGTGCCCTGCATGGCGTGGCGCTGAAAAAATTTCTCGCCGTTGATGCCGTCCGGCGCGCGGACGATGGAGCACGGCCTGCCCTTGAGATGGCCGATCATCCATTCCCCAACCGCCTCGTAATAGCGAGCGAGATCGAGCTTGGTGACACCCCCGCCATCGCCGGCGTCGGGCCACAGCTCCTTGTCGGGCTTTGAGATCATCACGCCCATGACTTCGGTGGAATTGCCGGCGCCTGAGGCCCGGACCTTGCCGGCTCTTGCAGCCGTCTTTCCAGCGGGTTTGGCGATCGCTGTCATGGATGGCTTCTCCGCTTCCACCTCATCGGCCGGCTTGTCCTGACGCAAACCCTTGAACGCCGCCTGGCGTATGTTGCCGTCGTCGGTCCAGCCGGCGAATTCGATCTCGGCGACGAGCTCCGGCTTCAGCCAGTGCACGTCGCGGGTCTTGCGCGGCGCGTTTTCGCCTCCGAACGGGCTCTCCTTCGCGGCGGCCTTCTTCAGCGCCGGCATGATACGCCGGACCTTGTCCTGGCCAAAGCCGGTGCCGACCATGCCGACAAAGGCGAGACGATCGCCGCGATAGACACCGGCCATCAGCGAACGGAATTTTCCGTTAGTGGTTTTCCACCCCCCGAGCACGACCTCCTGCCCGGCGCGGGATTTGGCCTTGGTCCAGCTCTCGGTTCGGCCGGAGTGATAGGGCGCACTCAGTTTCTTCGAGACGATACCCTCCAGCGAGAGTTTCGACGCCGATTGCAGCATGGCATCGCCGTCCGTTTCGAAATGCTCGACGTAATAAATCTGCCGTGCCTTCTTTCGCGCCTCCAGCAATTGCTTCAATTGCGCCTTGCGCTCGGCAAGCGGCAGGCGGCGCAGGTCCTTACCCTCGGCAAACAACAGATCGAATGCGAAGAACATCAGTCTGTCGGTCTTGCCGTCGGAAAGGGCTGCCTGCAGCGCCGAAAAATGCGGGACGCCATTATGATCGAGCGCGACGATCTCACCCTCGATCAACACGTCAGGAAGCGCGCTTGCTTCCTTGGCGATGGTCTTGAACTTGTCGGTCCAGTCGAGCCCCTTGCGGGTCTTCAGCGTGGCGTTGCCGCCCTCGACCCGCAATTGCACGCGATAGCCGTCGAATTTGATCTCATGGCACCATCCCTCGCCACTCGGCGGGCGATCGACCGAGGTGCAAAGCTGCGGCGCGACGAAATCCGGCATCTCCGCAACTTGTCTCGCTTTTGCCGGCGCCACCGCTTTGCCCTTGGCGCGCGCCTGCCCCGCCTCGCCGCGGTTGGAGTGCCAGACCGCATCCGCCTTGCCCCGGCCGGCCTTCGCCGCCATGAACGGTTTTGGTGCCCGGCCCTTGCCTTGCGTGATCTCTGCCATCGACCGGCCGGACGCGACGGACCGATCCTCGTCGAGGATGTCGTTGGCCTCGCCGATTTTGGCGAATTCGTCGCGATGCTTGATCAGGAGCCAATTGGTTCTTTTTCCGCCGTTGCGGTCGTGGCGCATCCGCACCAGCACCCAACTGCCGTGCAGCTTGTCGCCGTGGAGGGTGAACTTGAGGTCACCTTTCTTGAAACCGCGCTCCGGATCGCCGCAATCCCAATAGCCGCGGTCCCAGAGCTGCACCGTGCCGCCGCCATATTGCCCCTTCGGGATGGTGCCTTCGAAATCGCCGTAGTCGAGCGGATGATCCTCCACCTCGACCGCGAGCCGCTTGTCATGCGGATCGAGCGAAGGCCCGCGCGCCACCGCCCAGGACTTGAACACGCCGTCGAATTCCAGCCTCAGATCGTAATGCAGGTGCGTCGCCGCGTGCTTCTGGATCACGAACCGCCGCCGCTTCGCCGGCGCCACCCTGACGTCGCCGGACGGCTCGTCGGTCTTTTCAAAATCCCGCTTCTTCCGGTAGGTGGAGAGGTTCCTGAGCGACACGATCGATCCTGAAAATATTCACCTTCGGCGCAGCCTATCAGCGCCGACACCCGCGCGGAACCAAAACCCGCGTAGCTCAGGCTTTCTTCCGGGATTTTGCCGGCTTCGCCGCCTTCTTCGGCACTCTCGCTCCCTCGGCCCTCGCCTCGGAAAGCCCGATCGCGATCGCCTGCTTGCGGCTCGTGACCTTGCGTCCCGAGCGGCCGCTCCTCAGCGTGCCGGCCTTGCGTTTCTTCATCACGCGCTCAACGTCGGCGGAGGCCTTTTTCGAATATTTTCGTGCCATGATCATTCTCCCGCTGGCCGGAAATCAATCCCTGCGGCAAGTGAAAGTTCCAAGCCCGAATCTGCGTCAGTCCGGTGCGCGCAACCGATAGCCGATGCCGGTTTCGGTCAGCACGAATTGCGGGCGCTCCGGATCGGTCTCGATCTTCTGCCGGAGCTGGCGCACATAGACCCGCAAATATTGCGCGTCGGTCAGTTCGTCCCACAGCTCCTTCAACAAAAAGCGATGGGTCAGCACCTTGCCGGCATGCTGCACCAGGACGCGCAACAGGTCGTACTCCTTCGGCGACAGCTTCACGTCGCGGTCGCCGACCTTGACGATACGGCGCACCAGATCGACCGAGAGATCGCCGGAGCGGAACACCGGGCGTTCGCCGTGGACCTGCAATTGATGCCGCAATGCCGCACGCATGCGGGCGAGCAATTCGTCCATCCCGAACGGTTTTGTCAGATAATCGTCGGCGCCGAGATCGAGCGCCTGCACCTTTCCGGCCTCATCGCCCCGGCTCGACAGCACCACGATCGGCACGCTGTCGTTGCGGCCCCGGATCATGCGCAACAATTCATGGCCCTGAATATCCGGAAGGCCGAGATCGAGAATGATCAGTGCGGGATTCTGGGCCAGCAATTCGAGTGCATTCTTGCCGTTCGAGGCTTCCAAGATTTCATAGCCTTGCGTGCTCAACCCCATCCGCAGCAGCTTGCGGATCGGCGGTTCGTCGTCGATGACCAGGACCTTGATCGGCGTGGCATTCATGCGGCGGTGTCCAGCGCATCCGATACTGCCGGGATCGGCAATCGGATGGTCAGCACCGCACCCGTGCAATCGGCGCGATTGGTGGCCGAGATCGTACCATGCATCGCCTCGACAAAGCCGCGCGAGATCGCAAGCCCAAGGCCGGTGCCGGGCCGGACATGATCACCTTTCTGCGCGCGATAAAATTTGTCGAACACGCTCTCGAGCTCGGTCGGCGGGATACCCTCGCCTTCGTCGAGGATTTGCAGCGTGACCTGCTCCCGGTCCCGCGCGCCGCGGATCGATATCGTGGTGTCGGCGGGCGCATATTTCGCGGCGTTGTCCAAAAGGTTGAACAGCGCCTGCTCGAACAGCACCGCATCAAGCTCCAGCATCGGCAGGTCGGCGGCGAGCTCGAGCGAAACCTTGTGCCGCACCAAAATCTTGCTGGCGCGCCGCAATGCGCTGCCGACGATCTCGCCGATATCGTGGCGCGCCGTATTCGGCACGATGGCGCCGGACTCGAGCTTGGTCATGTCGAGCAGATTGGCGATGAAGCGGTTGAGCCGCTCGGATTCGTCGATCACGGTGGCGATCAGATCACGCTTTTCCGAGTCAGACAGGCCAGAGGCGAGATCGCGCATCGTCGAGGCCGCGCCGAGCACGGAGGCCAAGGGGGTCTTTAGATCGTGCGAGATCGAGGTCAACAGCGCCGAGCGCAGACGGTCCGACTCGACCGTACGCTTGACGCGATCCATATCTTCGACCAGCAGCACCCGTTCGATCGCCAGCGCGCCCTGGTCCATCAACGCGTCGAGCAGGCGGCGCTGATCCGGCGTCAGCAGCGGTCCTGTCTTGTCGTCGTCGATGCCGATGACGCCGATAGGGCCGCGGCCGGTCCGCATCGGAAGGAACAGCCGCTTGGCGCCGGGCAGCGTATCCGAGCCACGTCCTGCCGGGCGATCGTTGTTCCACGCCCAGTTCGCGGCGGCGAGATCGGCCTTGTCGAGCTGATCTTCAGGCGGGTAACCCGCCTTCACCGTCAAGACGCCCTGCTCGGGCAACAGCAGGACGACCCGCACCCTGAGCATCAGCGCGGTCTGGTAGGCGGCCGCCCACAACACATCGTCGAGCGTCGCGGTGCCGGCAAGCTTGCGGCTGAAGGCATAGAGCAGTTCGGTGGTCCTGATGCGGCCGATCGCAGAATCGGCCCGAGTACGCACCCGCGCCGCGACGTTGGAAACCAAAATGGCGATCAGCATAAAGAAGAAGAATGCCGCGATATTGGTCGGATCGGTTATCGTGAAGGTGTAGATCGGCGGCAGGAAGAAGAAATTGTAGCACAGCGAAGCAACCACGCTCGCCAGCAGAGACGGCCACAAGCCGTAGCGAACCGCCACGACCACAACGGCCGTGAGGAAAACCAGATCGACATTCTCGATGCCGAACAGCGGCTGGATCAGCGCGGCGGCGGCAAGCCCGATGGCCACGATCACGAGCGCCATCAGGTAAGGCCGCGGATTGAAGGGCTCCGGCCGTTCGGCGGTGCGCACGGTCTTCTTCGGAACCGGGTCCGCCGCGAGCTCCTCGCCGGCGATGACGTTGACGGTGATATTGCCGGCGCGCCGAACCAGATCATGCACGACCGAGCCGCGCATGAGTTCGAACCACCAGGAGCGCGTCGACTTGCCGATGATGATCTGGGTCACGTTATTGGCGTGCGCGAAGCCGATGAGGTCGTCCGCGATACGGCGTCCGACGCTGGGAATGGTCAGCGCTTCCGCGCCCAGCGCTTCCGCAAGCCGCAGTGTGTCGGCAAGCCGATCGCGCTCGACGTCGGTCAGTTGCAGGCTGCGCCGGGTCTCGATGCTGATGGCGGTCCAGGGCGCGTGCAGACGGTCCGCCAACCGCTTGGTGTAGCGCACGAGCCCCGCCGAGCGCGGATCCTCGCTGAGGCAAACCAGGATGCGCTCGCCCGCGGCCCATGGACCTGCTATCGCGTTGGCCTGCATATGCGTGAGCAGCTGTTCGTCGACGCGCTCGGCGGTCCGCCGCAGCGCCAGCTCGCGCAGCGCGGTCAGATTGCCCGGGGAGAAATAATGTTCGAGCGCGCGCTCGGCCTGCTTGGGGACGTAGACCTTGCCTTCCTTCAACCGCTGGATCAGATCGTCCGGCGTGAGGTCGATCAGTTCGATCGCGTCCGCGCGGTCGAACACCTTGTCCGGCACGGTTTCGCGCACCCGCACATGCGTGATCTGGGCGACCACGTCATTAAGGCTCTCGATGTGCTGGATGTTGACGGCGGTGTAAACGTCGATGCCGTGGGAGAGCAGCTCTTCGACGTCGAGATAGCGCTTGGGATGGCGGCTGCCGGCGGCGTTGGTGTGCGCGAGTTCGTCGACCAACGCGAGCCGCGGGCGACGCGCGATGACCGCATCGATGTCCATTTCCTCGAGGATCTGGTCCTTGTATTCGAGCCGCTTGCGCGGGATGACTTCGAGGCCCCGCAGCAGCGCCTCGGTTTCGGCCCGTCCGTGGGTCTCCACCACGCCGACGACGACGTCGACGCCGGCCTTCAGCCGGGCATGTGCGCTCTGCAGCATCTCGTAAGTCTTGCCGACGCCGGGGGCGGCGCCGACGAAAATCTTGAGCCGGCCGGTCTGGTCGCTCTCGCGGCGGGCCGCCTCGAGCAGGGCGTCCGGCGAAGGTCGTTTTTCAAGATCACGGCGTTGATCGGCCATAAGTCATTATAGTCATCACGATGCGCCAAGCCTAGTGGAGTGGATTTGAAGTAGGCTCCTCATTTGGAAGCCGCCGCGTCCAACGCCAAGTTCAGCGCCAGCACGTTGACCCGCGGCTCGCCGAGCAAGCCGGCAAACCGACCCTGGGTGTTCTGTGTCACCAGCTCGCGGAGGCGATCTTCCGGCATGTTGCGCGCTTTCGCAACGCGTGGCACCTGGAACAGCGCGCCTTCCGGCGAGATATCGGGATCAAGTCCACTTGCGGAGGTGGTGACCAGATCGATCGGCACGGTACTTTGCGGATTTTCCGCCTTCAACTTCTCGACGTCTTCCTTGACCCGGTCGTTCAGCGCCTTGCTGGTCGGGCCGAGGTTGGAGCCGCCGGAATTGGCGGCGTTATAAGGCGCAGGCACCGTCTTGGTGGAATCGGCCGGGTCGGGGGCCGTGGTCGCGGAGGGCCGGCCATGGAAATATTTGTCGTCCTTGAACTCCTGCCCGATCAGGGCGGAGCCGACCACCTTGCCGTCTCGCTCTATCAGGCTGCCCGCTGCCTGCTTCGGGAAGATGGCGCCCGATACCGCGGTCATCGCCAGCGGATAGGCGAGGCCCGTGATCAGCGTCAGCGCGACGAGGATGATGATGGCGGGACGGATTTCTCTGATCATAGTGTGTCTCCTGTATTTTCGTCATTGCGAGCGAAGCGAAGCAATCCATGGAACGGCAGAAAGACTGGATTGCTTCGTCGCTCCGCTCCTCGCAATGACGGGTTAGGCGAGATGCAAGGCCGCGACGACGAGGTCGATGGCCTTGATGCCGATAAAGGGAATGATGATGCCGCCCACGCCGTAGATCATCAGGTTACGCTGCAACAGTGCGCCGGCGCCGATCGCGCGATAGGCGACGCCTTTCAGCGCCAGGGGAATCAGCGCGATGATGATCAGCGCGTTGAAGATGATCGCCGACAGGATCGCGCTTTGCGGGCTCGTCAGATGCATGATGTTGAGCACACTGAGCTGCGGATAGAACGCCAGGAACATCGCGGGGATGATGGCGAAATATTTCGCCACGTCGTTGGCGATCGAAAACGTCGTCAGCGCGCCGCGGGTCATCAGCAGCTGTTTGCCGATCTCGACCACCTCGATCAGTTTTGTCGGGTTGGAATCGAGATCGACCATGTTGCCAGCCTCGCGCGCGGCCTGCGTGCCGGTGTTCATGGCGACGCCGACGTCGGCTTGCGCCAGCGCCGGCGCGTCGTTGGTGCCGTCGCCGCACATCGCGACCAGCTTGCCCTTGGCCTGTTCGTCGCGAATGAGTTTTAGCTTGTCCTCCGGCGTTGCCTGAGCCAGGAAGTCGTCGACGCCTGCTTCCGCCGCGATCGCAGCCGCCGTCATCGGATTGTCGCCCGTGATCATGACGGTGCGAATTCCCATGCGGCGCAACTCCGCAAAACGTTCGCGGATGCCGCCCTTGACGATATCCTTGAGCTGGATCACGCCAAGTAGGCGGCCATCCCTGGCGACCGCGAGCGGCGTGCCGCCGGCCTTGGCGATCTCATCCGAAATCGCCTGGATTTCGCGGGCTTGCTCGGAGCTCGCCGCAGATTGTAGTGCCCGCACCGTGTTCCCCGACGCCACCGCCTGCGCCGTGCCGCCGCCGACATAGTTGAGGATCGCGTCGACCGCGCCCTTGCGTACCGACGATCCGCCGGCATCGACGCCGCTCATCCGGGTCTGCGCCGTGAACGGAATGAAGGTCGCGCCGAGCTCGGCGATGTCGCGGCCGCGGATGCCGTATTTTTCCTTGGCCAGCACGACGATCGAACGGCCTTCCGGGGTTTCGTCCGCGAGCGAGGCAAGCTGCGCCGCATCGGCCAGATCCTGCTCGCTGACGCCGCGCACCGGGCGGAACGCGGTGGCCTGCCGGTTGCCGAGCGTGATGGTGCCGGTCTTGTCCAAGAGCAGCGTGTCGACGTCGCCCGCGGCCTCGACCGCGCGACCCGACATCGCCAGCACGTTGAAGCGCACCAGGCGGTCCATGCCGGCGATGCCGATCGCCGACAACAGCGCGCCGATGGTGGTCGGAATCAGCGTCACGAACAGAGCGACCAGCACGACCACTGAAATCGAGCCGCCGGCATAGGCCGCGTAGCTCGGGATCGTCACGGTCGCGAATACGAAGATGATGGTCAACCCTGCGAGCAAGATGTTGAGCGCGATCTCGTTCGGCGTCTTCTGCCGCTCGGCGCCCTCGACCAGCTTGATCATGCGGTCGATGAAGGTCGACCCTTGAGCGGCGGTGATGCGAACCTTGATCCAGTCGGACAATACCTGCGTTCCGCCGGTCACCGCCGAACGGTCGCCGCCGGATTCGCGGATCACAGGCGCCGACTCACCCGTGATCGCGGCCTCGTTCACCGAGGCGACGCCTTCGATCACCTCGCCGTCGGACGGAATGTTGTCACCGGCCTCGACCAGCACGATATCGCCGACCTTGAGGCTGGTGCCCGACACCAGGCGGTAGGTGCCCTCGGAACCACTGAGCAGCTTGGCCTGGCTCTCGGTGCGGGTTTTCCGCAGCGAGTCGGCCTGCGCCTTGCCGCGGCCTTCCGCAACGGCTTCGGCCAGATTGGCAAACAGCACCGTGAACCACAGCCAGAGGATGATCTGGAAGGTGAAGCCGAGGTTGGCGCCGCCGGTCAAGAGATCGCGGAAGAATATCACCGTGGTCAGCGCGGCCACGATCTCGACCACGAACATCACGGGGTTCTTGATCATGACCCGCGGATCAAGCTTGACGAAGGCGGAGCCGATGGCGGGCACCACAATCTTCGGATCGAGCATGGTCGATACCGGCATCCGCTTATTCATTTTCTGGACGACTTCCATGGACGTAACTCCGAAATGAGCTCGATCAGAACAGGGTGTTGGCGTTGTCAGCGAGATGCTCGACGATCGGTCCGAGCGCCAGCGCTGGAAAGAAGGTCAGACCGCCGATGATCAGGATCACGCCGACGACGAGGCCTACGAACAGCCCGCCGGTAGTCGGGAACGTACCGGCCGAGGCGGGATGCAACTTCTTCTCCGCGAGCGAGCCCGCGATCGCCATCGCAGGAATGATCATGAAGAAGCGGCCGACAAACATCGCGACGCCCCCGGTGATGTTGTAGAAGGGGATGTTGCCGGTAAGGCCGGCGAACGCGGAACCGTTGTTCCCGGTTTGCGACGTATAGGCATACAGGACTTCGGTAAAGCCGTGCGGGCCGGCATTGGCCATTGAGGCCACCGCCGGAGGCAACACGACAGCGACCGCGGTCCAGCCGAGATACATCAACGGCAGCACCAGGATCGCGAGCATCGCCATCTTGACCTCGCGCGCCTCGATCTTCTTGCCGACATATTCGGGCGTGCGGCCGACCATCAGGCCAGCTACGAAGATTGAAAGCACCACGAACAGCAGCATGCCGTAGAGGCCGGCACCGACGCCGCCGACGATTATCTCGCCGAGCTGCATGTTGATCAGCGGGATCATGCCGCCGAGCGCGGTGAAGCTGTCATGCATGGCGTTGACCGCGCCGCAGGACGCATCCGTGGTGATGACGGCAAACAGCGAGGAAGCGATAATTCCGAAGCGGACTTCCTTGCCTTCCATATTGCCGCCGGTCAGCCCCAGCGCGTTGAGCGCGGTGGTGCCGTTGGCCTCGGCCCAATAGGTGACGATAACGCCGGCGAGGAACAGCACCCCCATGACCGCGAGGATCGCCCAGCCTTGGCGCTGGTTACCGACCATGCGGCCGAACACGTTGGTGAGCGCGGCACCGAGTGCAAAGATCGAGATAATTTGCACGAAGTTCGACAACGCGGTCGGATTCTCGAACGGATGCGCCGCGTTGGCATTGAAGAAGCCGCCGCCATTGGTGCCCAGCATCTTGATCGCGACCTGCGATGCGACCGGCCCGACCGCGATGGTCTGCTTGGCGCCCTCCAGCGTCGTGGCGTCGACATAGGCGCCAAGGGTCTGCGGCATGCCCTGCCAGACCAGGAACAGTGTGTAGACGATGCAGATCGGCATCAAGATGTAGAGCGTGCAGCGCGTGACATCGACCCAGAAATTGCCGACGGTCCGCATCGAGGCCCGCGCGAAGCCGCGGATCAGCGCCACCGCGAGTACAATGCCGGTCGCGGCCGACAGAAAGTTCTGGTGAGTGAGGCCGAGCATCTGCACCAGATAGGACAGCGTGCTTTCGCCGCCGTAGTTCTGCCAGTTGGTGTTGGTGATGAAAGAGATCGCAGTGTTGAAGGAAAGATCCTCGGCGACCGCGGATTGTTCGGCCGGATTGAACGGCAGTATCGCCTGCAGGCGCATCAGCCCATAGATGATCAGGAAGCCGCCGACATGGAACAGCAGCATCGCGACCGTATAGGTCAGCCAATGCTGTTCGCGCCTCTCGTCGACGCCGCCGATCCAGTAGAGGCCGGCCTCGACCGGGCGCAGCACCGGCGACAGGAACGTGCGCTCGCCGCTGAAGACGCGCGTCATGTACCAGCCGAGCGGTTTGACCAGCGCGACGATGATGACGCAATAGAGGATGATTTGAAGCCAGCCGATAGCGGTCATGGAGTTATGCCTTCTGGGATGCGCGGATCAGAACCGCTCGGGCCGCAGCAGCGCGTAGGTCAGGTAGAACAACAGGCCTGCGGAAACGATGGCGGCGAGTGAATAGTCGAAGATCATGGCGCGCTCCTTTCACAACCGTTCGCAGACATAGGCGTAGCCTATGCCCGCCGCGAAGAAGCCAAAGCCGAGAGCGAGCATGGCGATGTCAAACATGAGGTGTTCCTTGTCGCGCTTGATACCGGCTAGCGATTTCCGCGCGCTTGCCGGAAGGCTTGTTGCGATGGATCGATCCGCGGATCGGATGCGATCCTGCCGTACCCGTATCAGTGGCCGTGAGGTGCCACTGGGTGCATAGGTTTTCGAGGCGGCCGCGCGCGCAATATTATAGGAATCTCATAAAAGCCCAACGTCCCGGCATCCGGTACTTATGGAATTTCTATATCTCGATCGCCCGCCTCCTCTCGTTTTCAAATGACGTCTTGGCCACCTTGGGACAAGCGGCCGCCGTTTTCCGGCCCCCTCGAAGTGAGACCACGCCATGCTACACCCTAGAGAACATCGCGATCCCGGCGCGCTCGGCGACCGGCTTCGCAATGCGCCAGAGGCGAACGCGACGCTCATGGCCGAGACCATCGATACCGCGTGCCGGCGGTTCCCGTCTTCAGGCCAGAGCGAAAGGACCGCGCGGATCGAGCAGTTGATCCGGTCGGAGGCCTGGACCGATGCCGCGCTGGCGCTGATCGATCTCGAGCTGCCGCTATGGCAGGTTCGCCGCCTCGCCTATGACGAGGGCGAGTGGTATTGCGCGTTGTCGCGCCAGCGCGAGCTGCCGGACTGGCTCGATCAATCGATCGAGGCCCAGCACGCGGATTTGTCGCTCGCGATTCTGAGCGCGTTCGTCGAGGCCCAGCGCGTCAGCGCCCCGTCCAGCCGACCCAGCGTTCCCGTCGTGAAGGGGGACCTGACGATGCGCTACGAGCCGGTCAGTTGCGACAATTTCGGCTAGGCGCCGGTCATCGGAGTTTCGAACCGTTGCAGCTCCCGAATCTGCCGCGCGAACTGAGATCCAGCCAGGTGCTCATCCGCTTTGGTCTGCGAATGATCATCCTGGTCACCTTTGCCGCGCTTGGCGGCGCCGGCTTCGGCAGGAGCCTTGCGGCGCTGCTGTGGATGTCCATCATCCTCTGCGCCGTCGTCGGCACGATCCGACTCGAGCGTCCGTTGGACGGCGTGCTCAATCATTGGGACGAGGCCGTCGCCTACGCGGCGATGTTTTTCCTGGTCAGCGTCTTTGATCACCCGGTCCCGGTTTGAGACAGCTTGGCGCGGCCTTATGCGTCTCCTATGAGATCGACGCGGGGTCGCCCTCGAATTCATATCCGGCGAGGAAGATATTGGGGGCGCCAAAGTCGAGCAGGCCGCCCGCCAACGAAAGCCATCCGAACATTCATAAGCGGAACACCGCCGTCGCCGACAGGGCAGGCGCTACGCCACTCCATCTCTGGAAGGAATACCAACGTGAAGCTCGTCGAACCTCCATCGTGCAGCTCGCCATCTGCAATCGTCTTCATTGGCAAGAATAGCCGCGGCAACTGGGTCGCCCAGCAACAGCACGGTCTCTATGGCGGGCTGTTCGTCAACCGCGCACAAGCCGTCAAATACGCGCTGTTCGAGAACGGCCATCACCCTGAAACCATCATCGAGTTGTCGCGCGAAATCGAGCTCGACATCGGCGGCACACTCCCCTTCTCCGCCGCCGAGACGCGGCGCGCCGCTTGATGAGCCCGCCGGCCGCATCAAAGGAGAGCCACATGAGCGAGCCTCATTCCGTTTCAAGCCTGGAACAAGTCGTCGATACCATGATCGGGCTCACCCGCCTGTCCTATCTGCATCGCGCTATCGTCGTCGGCAGCGATAGTTTGGAACTCTGCCTTGCGCTACGGCGGCGCGGATTCATTCGCGCGGCCACCGCCGCGACCTGCCGCATTCCAAAGGGTCAGCACGCGGTCGGCCTGATCACGGGTCAGAACTCGCTCGCTGGTATCGAAGCTGCACTGGCCCAGATCTCGCAATTCCTCTCTGCCACCGCCGCCATTGCCGTCCTGATCTCTTCGCGCGAAAGCGGCTTCTGCCTGAAAATCCGCAGCAGACTGGAGCAGATGGGTTTTCGCATCGAGGCGGGCGTCAGATGCCAGCAAGGGCTCGTGCTTTCGGCCTACCGGCGCGGCTTCGGCCAGATGGAAAACGCAGCGTGAAATTCCATGACAGCAGCCGCAAATCCCCCCGCCTGGTTGACGGGCTACATACCCGATCTTCCCACCCCATTCGATGAAACCGGCGCGGTCGACCGTCAAGCTTTCGCAGAACTTTGCGAACGGCAGATCTCTGCCGGGGTGCCGGCAATCGTCGTCTGCGAAACCGCCGGCGAGGCTTCGACCCTGACGCCGGTCGAGCACGAGAGCATGATCCGGACTGCCGTCGGGATCGCGCATGGACGCGGCCGCGTCATTGCCGGGGCCGGTTCGAATTCGACCAGCCAGGCCATCGAGCTGACGCGCCGCGCCGAGGCGGCCGGCGCCGATGCGGTGCTTTCGGTGGTGCCTTACTACAACAAGCCGATGCAGGCCGGCATTGAGGCGCACTTTCGCGCCATCGCCGAACAGACTGGCCTTCCCATCATTCTGCACGACATCCCCTCCCGGACCATCCGCGAACTGGCAGATGACACCCTCGCGCGGCTCGCGGAATCGAGGCAGTTCATCGGATTGAGGGATGGCACCGGCGATGTTGCGCGTCCGATGCGCCTGCGTTCGCGGGTACCACCCGGGTTTCGGCTGTTGTCGGGAGACGACGCAACTGCGCTCGCCGTCATCGCCACCGGCGGGGACGGCTGCATATCGCTGGTATCGAACATCGCACCGGATCTGTGCCGGGCGATCTTTTCCAGCTGCCGGCAGGGGCGATGGCAGTCCGCGCGATATCTGCAAAGCCGGCTGGCGCGGCTCGCCGCTGCGCTCGCCAAGGAGAACCCGGCCGCCCTGAAATATGCCCTGTGCCTGCTCGGCTTCATGTCGCCGAACACCCGCCTGCCAATCGTCGAATTGGACGATGCAGCAAAAGCCGAAGTCGCAAGCGCAATCGCGGAAATCGGCGACGAGGATATCGCTTGTCCCAGCGAAAGCTGGCACGGCCGCCGTTCCCTCAAGGATTCGGTCGCTACGTCGTAGAGGCCGCTCAAATGAGTTCATGCGTCCCCGGAAACGAATGGCACGCCAGGACATTGCGCGCTTGGCAACTGGCGGTTCTGCGCTTCGCCGTAACATTGGATAATGCCGACAGATTGGCGGTGATGGCAATCGCAAGCGAGATCGACAGGCTCGCTCGCCGGCACGACAGCAAGCCGGATTTTTGCTTTTTTCGCCGGACCAGTGCCGAGCTATGCGCCGCTATTCTGCGGCCGAATGAACTTACTTCAACGGTCTTGCGTCAATACCTTGCACGAATCGACGATGGCCGCCTCAAGCACATCTTCGCGGCGGCGATGGAAATCAGCCGACCAAAGGTGTCCTCCGTCAGCAAACCTATCAAGCGCGACGATAAGTTGTGGAGAGGGCTTGCCTTGCGAGGAAACTATCTGCGCTAGTGTGGTGGTTGCGCGGGTCGTTCGGGCCGGATTGCCTGAACTCAGGTGCCGCCGGCCGATGCGCGGTCGACAACATGCTTTTCGCGCCATTTCGGCCCAGGACCTCGCATATAGTGATCCTCCGGCCTGTATTTTCCGCGCGGCCCGTCCCAGGATGAGCATAAGAATGTCACCAGGGCGCCGACAGCGCTGCGCAGAAGGAAAGCCAGAACCGATACGGTGAACGGAACCTGTCGCATGTGGCGCTCCGCACGAAGAAGATGAATCCTAAGCGGCGGGCGCGAGATGGCGCGCCGCCTCGTCACGAACGCTCTATCGATTGGGATTTGCGCATCCAGCTGTCTTCCGCCGGGTCGCGGTAAATCCCGCGAAGCTCGAGTTCGCGCTCCATGCGCCGCAGTTTTGAATTGGCGATCGCCTCGATCACGGTTCTCAAATAGCCGCCGACGCGGCGTAGCGCTGCGCGCCGCTGCCCGTGCGATCCGCGGGCGCGGCCAAAGCGGTAGCCGCCGAGAGGCGACTGGTTTTCATTGCCGTGGGACAGGCCGCGATGTCTATCGTCACGAGTAAGATAGTGAGCCATCTTCGAACTCCGTGCCGGCTCGTGTGAGCCATTGGTTCGAAGATGCGTCTGACGGCATAGGAAATCGAGGCGCCCTCCCGCTGTCTCTCATAAGCAAGGTATAAGTCCTGCCAGGATGCGGAGCTGTGCCATCCCTCTCGGGCATCTTTATATTTCTCTTATGAGATGCAACGGCCTCCCATCTCGCATTCCTACGCCATCGTCGGCACATCATGGCCGTTAGATTCGTGAGGAGGCCGCCATGGCCGCGGTCACTTTCAATGCGATGCCCGGACTGACATGTCCGCAGACCGCTCAAAGCGGTTCGCGCTGCATTCAGCGAAATGCTCGATACCTTCGTCAGCAACCCGATGCGACGGGCTGCGGCGGAGACCAAACACGTTGGTCCGCGGCACCACCAAATCGCAATCGGTAGATACCCAATGATCGCCATGCAACTCATGAGCCCAGACCTTTCGCGGCGCGCGCAGCGCCCTTCGACCGCTGCGGTCAAGCAAGAACAGGCGCACGCCGGACGCCGGCCGGCTGACGAACCGGCAAGGGTCACCGCGCAATTTCAGCCGCTCGACCCCAGCATTGTCAGCGAGGCGATCTCGGCGTTCTTCATCGGCCGCAATATGGAAGGCTTTTGGGTGGCCCGTGACGTCAACGGACAGATTGGCGGAATTTTCCTGCTTGAGACCTCGGCCCTGTCGTTTGCAAAACGGAATAGCCGGCCGGCGGGGTGCGCAACCATATATCCGTCCGAGACGATCGAACTCGATCTTGAAAATAAGGGCAATCCGCTGGCCGCGCAGCTCGGATCGTTGGCGCGTCTATCGGCGAGTGCCCGGCAGCGAATGGCTGCCTTCGTCGGCGAAATGACCGAAGCCGTCAGGCGGCAACTGAAGGGTTCTTGATATGACGATGCTGACGCAAGGCGTACCCTTCAAACCGGCTCCCCAACCCGCCGCAAGCCGAGACGCGAGCCGACCAGGTGCGGCGGCAGTCTATCTGGCGATCGCTAAACGGTTTTCCATGCACGCGCTAAAGATACTGGCGGCGGCGGCGGTCGT
>Ga0210406_10001414_pt1 | contig 29279 bp, 33 predicted proteins | sample IncBWC30MmetaG_FD_155454 | JGI IMG/M metagenome (GOLD analysis project Ga0210406, IMG submission 155454) | Forest soil microbial communities from Barre Woods Harvard Forest LTER site, Petersham, Massachusetts, United States - Inc-BW-C-30-M | ecosystem: Environmental > Terrestrial > Soil >... | reverse complement strand
CGCAGCCGCGGTACGAACATTGGCATTTTGTGCGAGCCAATCGAGAGTTTTATCGCTCCGCAACTTAGCTTTCATCCTATCCAGCGCTCCCTGCTTTGTCAAACGAGCGCGAATTGCTTCCACCGATTCGCCACTATGGCCGGCCAGGTGCTGCAGTTCGTGCTCGATCTCTTCGTCGGTCACATCGATCTTTTCGGTCGAAGCGATGCGGTCAATAATCAATTCCGCCTTCACGTCATCCTTGGCTCGGTCCTGCTGGCGGCCGCGAAGCGCTGACCAATCCAAATTTACGGCTCGTGGATCCACTCCCTGTTGCGCCAACGACCGCACCATGCGCTCCAGTCGTACATCCATCTGCGATTCCACCAGTGATTCCGGCACCGGGAAATCGTGCAGTTTCACCAATTCGGTGATCACCCGTTCGCGCTGCAAGTCCTTTTGCCGGTGATCCCGCTGGTGCACCAGGTTTTCGCGTATCTTGGTCTTCAACTCTTCCAGAGTCGCCGCGTCGCTTACGTCCTTGGCAAATTCGTCGTTCAGCTCCGGCAGCTGCTTTGTTTTGATGCCGGTTACGTCCGCCGCGTAATGAAATTTCTTTCCCGCCAGCTTTTCATCGGGATAATCCGCCGGATACTCCACGTCAAATTCCTTATGGTCGCCGATGTTCGCTCCGCGTAGCGCTTCGTTGAACGGTTCCATCGTCTCTTCCGCGCCGATATGGCACAACACGCTGTCCGCGTTGATTGGTTCGCCGCCATCCGCCGGCGTTCCCACCAGTTTCAGTTGCGCGAAATCGCCATTCTCCACCGCGCGGCCTTCCACCGGAGCAAATGCGGCGGCACGTTCCCGCGTCTCTTCCAGCGCTTTGTTGACGTCTTCGTCGGTGACGTCCATCTGCGGCATTTCAATTTCGAGACCTTTATATGTGCCCAGATCGAACTCCGGCAGCACTTCGAACACCGCGCGGAACTTCAGCGGCTGCCCCTCATTAAAATCCAGCTTATCCACTTGCGGTTGCGATACTGGACTCAGCTTCTGCTCCGCGACTGCCTTCTCCACACGCTCCGGCACCAGCGATTGCAGCACTTCGCCCTTAATATCGTCCGCAAACCGACGCTTGATCAGCGATATCGGAGCTTTTCCCGGCCGGAATCCCGGCACACGCGCAACCCGCGCAAGTTCCTTCGCAACCCGCTCAGTGGCTTTCGACACATCCTCTGCGGGAATCTCCAGCTCCAGCTCGCGCCGGCAACTCGCTTCAGCCATGCCACTTCCTCTTTTCTACCTTCTTAATTGTGACCGCGACGCGGTCAATTTAACTTGATTGGCGTTTGATTCCGTTCAGGGCAAATCAGGTATGGACAGGCGAGAAGTTACCCTGCAATCGAACTCCAAGTATAAGGGAGGCTCCACCCGCGGTCAATTCGGTCGGGGAGCGAGCCGAAACTCAAGTCATACCATGCGCTCCTATCGGAGGTTCGAAACTCAACGGTAGATCGTTCTTCACCGCTCTTTCCGTGTTCCAGCAAAGCGCCATAGGAACTACATATCCCGCGGGACCTCCACGCGCCCTTGATTCACCGGCATGAGGATAAGGGCAAGAGCACTGTGCGGATTTCTGGGTGGTTACGAAACGTCGCGCTACCTGGTGGGTGGGCTTGCACAGACGGAAAATCCGCTCCTCAGATCCGTCGCGACCTTCTCGTGTACCAGCTGCTTTATGCCACTGCGCTGTCTTTGCTCTCTTGTAGCAGCCACCTTCAGGTGGCCATCTTGTTTCCTCAGTCCGCTGCTGCGTTCTTCCCGTGCGCCATCCCGTGAGTTAAGTCCGCATGCAACAAACGATGGAAGAGATGTTCGCCAGCTTCGCGGCGCACTGAGAGCCGCCCAGCCAAATAAGCACGAGACGCAAGTCCTTTTTGCACCGCGTCGCAAATGGCCATGTCCTCGTCCTGCACTTTTTCGCTGACCTTGATGCTCGCTTGATTTCGTTTGAGGGCGTTTTTGCTGACGTCGCTGAAATAGTAGTCGAACACCACGGCGCATTTGTCCACCGCCAGCGGCAAAACCAGATTCGTGTCCATCACGCCTTGGTAGGCATTGATCATGAAGTTCGGATAAATCCACAAATAAAATGCCCGCCCCTGCCGTGTCGCCGCCACGCCCTTTTCCGATTTTGCATCCGAACTGAGCGGACTCGACTGCAAACAGGCTCGCGCAAAATTCTCAATCGTGTAGCTGGTGTATTCAATTACACTGCTCAATCCTTTGTGCGCGTGTGGCACGTGATAGCCGCCATCCAGATAATTGTCCACGTACACTTTCCAGTTGCAGTTCAGCGTGTAAATTCGGCGATCGAAGAATTGCAATTTTTCCGTCAGTTGCAACGGTGCGACTAGTCCCGGAACGTTCGCCAGAAAATCCTGCAGCGATCCGGCCGCTCCATCCAGATTCACGAAAACAAAATTTTCCCAGGTGGCCACCGGCACCGGAACCAGCCCATTTTTCGTGCGGTCGAAATCACATACCCCTTCAAATTCCACCATCCCCTTCAACCCGCCATCGTTTCCGTAGGTCCATCCGTGATAGGGGCAACGAAATTGTTTCGCGCAACCTTGCGACTCCGTCACCACCGCCGCGGCGTGATGCCGGCACACGTTGTAAAACGCGCGCAGCTCGCCATCTTCTCCGCGCATGACCACGATTGGCTCGTCGCCAAGTTGCGCCCTGAAAAATTGTCCTTTTTCGCGAACCTGATCGACTCTTCCGGCAACTTGCCAGCAGTGCGCAAACACTTGTTCGTTTTCCAGCCGCGCAATCCGCGCATCGAAATACCACGGCGACGGAATTGTAGACGCCCTCTCCAGCGGGTTTTCCGGACGATAAAGTTTCAGCAGTGACTCAACGCTGCGCTCCATGGGGCGCTCCTTTGCGTTCCTGCGCGGGACAACGAAAGAGATTCTACATTCTTGGCGATGACCGCGAAAGCCGGTCGGCTGGGCAAGAGGTCCGCGTCGCCCGGTTGGCTTACGGCGTTGCCCTGTATGTTGACGCTTGTTGGGCCGGGGATCGTCATGGTAGTGCTGCTGGTCGAAGCGAAATCGGTCCTTCCGGTTGCGTTGCTCGTCGTATTGCTGATTGTCAACGCGATGTTGGCGGGTGGGTTCACGGTAATTGGCAACCGATTGTCCCGGCAGTGCTTCTGCGATACTCATGCCGAAGACGAAGAGTGGCATCCGTGCATGTTGACGCCTGATGATGAGGGCGGCAAGGCATAGCTAACCCAAAAGTAAAATCGCCTTACTTTGCCTTGCACGGAAACGCGCGCGCCAACGCAAGCGATGCGACGTAACGAGTTGCGCGATGCGCTTTGTCGGGATTGTCAGCGACGTATTTCTTAATTACGCGAACGATTTGAACGGTGGTTACTGCGCGGGGCGAACAGATCATCCTGTCCTTTTCCGGTACACCTAGTAGCTCATCATATACTGTGAAGCCCTGCCTGAAACCTTCGACCCAACCCAAACAGGTGGCATCGTTGTTGCTGCGAACCAGGTCTCCTTTGTGTTCGCCATCTACACTCGAACAGACTTCCAAGAATTCGCTGCCAGACCTGCTGATATCCGGCTGTTCCGCACTCTTTGAGCCAACGCTACCGGGTGAACAAGCAAAGCAGACAGCAAGCAGGGTGAACGCAGAGAGCAGACGCATGGGTCCTCCATCACTCGGGAAGGAAGTCTATTTCGACAGTCTTAGGCAACAGCACTCAGAGCTGGTTTTCGTCCCGCTTTCGTGCCGCCTTGCTTCTTAGACACTCGTCCTGCCAGGAAGAGGATCAGATTCCGATCTTCCTGATCCATCTTGGCAAGCAAGCCCACCATTTTCTTCATCAACAAGGACCCGGATCGAGATGATTCCAAAGAGTTCTCCGTGCTGACTTTTATAGATTTAGGAGGCGCGGGCGGCTTGTCGCCGTCAAACATCAGGTGGTATAGCGGCAGTTTGAGAGCACGAGCAAATTTTTCCAGAGTCTCTACCGAGGGGACGGTGTGGCCATTCTCGACCCGAGAAACATAACAACGGAGCAAACCGGTCCGTTCTTCGATATCGCCCTGGGATAAATCCTGCGCTTCCCGAAGCGTCTTCAGACGGTCTCCGATAACCATAATTCTCATTCTCCCTTGGTCAAAAGACTACTTCAGAGGACTTCGAGTCTCAACGGCAATATGCACGCATGGGATTGCCCCCAGTCGCCGTCCGCACGATTCGCCCAAGACATACATGAACCCGCGACGCGTAATACCGTCTCATGTGTAAGCGGGTCGCACCGCCTTTTGGTCTACGATTTACACCCACAAATGGCCGATATTCACGTTTCGAGGGCACCGCATGTCCGACAGATACGGTATAACGCATGACGGCTTCGAGTTCAAAGTCAGTCAGATTGCTGGGGTAACAGTCGGCGGGTACAAGACAGAGCAGGAAGCGCAACAGAACATCAAAGCTTCCGAGCAAGATGACTTGATTCTGAAGACAGCGAGAGGTCTGGTCAAAAAAGCCGTCGATGCTTTAATCCGCACGCATCATTTCGACCGCAGGACTGCGCAAAATTGGATTCGAGAAGCGGCGGGTTAGAAGCAGAACGGCGGCGGCGATATATCACTAGAACGCACGACTACCAAACCATCAGCGATACAGCACCAACGATTGAAAGCAGGCTTGCAACGCAGGTGGCAGAGGGGTGGCGGCCTATTCTTATGAGCACTGCAACAGTAAATACTGCGGTGCAAGTTTTTATCGTGTGGGAAAAACCGATTCCGTCCCCTTACGCAAAATAACTTTCTTGACGATAACGTGGGCTGGAATTATTTTGCTTTTCTTTCGTCGACCAGCACACCCCGCCGGAACGTTGTACACCAGATCACCAGGCGCAACGCGAACCATCCGCTCAGATTTCTCTTGCCACATGTGTACGGCAGTGCCCTCGACAATTCCGAATGTAGGCGGAGACGGACGCCGATGTATTCTTTGACTCTTCTGCCTGCAGCGCTTCGACTCCTTCGGCGGGGCAGGGAAGTGATATACTTCGGTTCACGGGCTTGTGGCGGAACTGGCAGACGCGCATGACTTAGGATCATGTCCCGCAAGGGGTGGAGGTTCGAGTCCTCTCAGGCCCACCAAAGTCTGGCACATTTTCTCTGGCACAGTCTTCCACAGTTTACCTCGGTCTACTTCCTACTAGAATGAGAAATAAGCAATGTCTATGCGGGTTTTCCTAGGTTTTCAGTGGTTTTCGCTAAAGTATTGCTCGGGAGAAGAGGATAAGCAGGCATTCCTTGGCTCCGATATGGTCCGCACTTCCGACGGAAGTTGGAGATCGAAAACGTATGCGGAACAACAGAGAGATGCAGAGCGTAACGCAGAGGCGAGCGGAGGATCATTCATATCGTAGTGCGACCGTCGGATCGATGCCAACCGCGCGGATCGCAGGAATAAGGCAAGCGAGCAAGGCAATGGCTGCGAGAAGAATTGCGACAGACACGAAGGTGAGCGGATCGGTCGGCTTGACGCCATAGAGAAAGACTTTGATGAGCTGCGTTAGGCCAAGAGCCAGCGCGGTGCCAATGGCGATACCAATCGCAGCCATCTTCAGCCCGAGGGTCGCGATCATGGCGAGAACATCGGCTCGTTGCGCACCGAGAGCCATGCGAATGCCAATCTCGTGAGTGCGCTGGTTTACGAAGTAGGACATGACGCCGTAGATTCCAATGACGGCCAACAACAAAGCCATTGCGGCGAAACTGCCCAACAAGCGCAAATAAAACTGCGAGTCGCTAATGGAGGCGGCTAAGGCGTGCTGCATGGTCATGATGTCAGTGACGGGCTGATCAGGGTCGAGGCGGGCGACAATCTGTTTGACCGATCGCGTCAGATCGGCCTGGTGCGCGCGGAGATCGGAAGTGGTGCGTACCACTACGGTGCCCATGAGATGAGGCATTACGTTGCCTCCCGGGAACACGGCCTGCTGCTGGAGGAAAGAGGTATAGAGGAATGGCGGAGCTGACTGACCCAGACCGAACTGCTTGACGTCTGCGATAACCCCCACAATCTGACGAGGCCGGTCCTCATTCAGAGGGTACCCAGGAAATCCGAGAAGCAATTGATGCCCGATCGGGTCCTCGTCGGGGAAGTACCGGCGGGCCAAGGCCTCCGTGATCACCACGGCCCATGGCGAACTTAGAGTATCGCTTTCTCTCAAATAGCGGCCGCGCTTAAGGGGAATCCTCATCGTCTGGAAGAAGCCGGGACTGACCTCGCTGAATCCGGTCTCGGGCTTGTCATTGGGCGCAGGAGCCGGGCGTCCGAGGATTGTGAAAGTGCGGCCCTCGAAGCCGCGTATGGGAAGCGTGGTGCTCATTCCGACGGACTCAATGCCGGGCAAAGCAGCAATCTGTTCGAGAAGCTCCTGGCGGGAGGTGGCAACAAGGAGTGATGCTTTTTCCATGTCTCCGCCGGGAACTCTTTGGAGATATTTGCCGCCCTCGGGCAAATCGACGCGCATCGTCAGGAGATTGCTCGAATCGAACCCGGGATTGACGCGCTGAAGGCGAAGGAAGGTATTGATCATCAGGCCGGCGCCAACCAGCAGGACCATGGCCAAAGCGATTTCGGAAATTGCGAAAACGTGACGAGAACGTGTGCCAGAGCCGCTGGAAGCCCAACGACCGCCTTCGCGAAGCACGGCATTGAGATCCGCTCGTGAAGCAGTTAGAGAGGGCGCGAGGCCAAACAGAACGGCGGTTGCGAGCGAGACAAGGAGTGTGAAAAGGAGGACGTGGTCATCTATGCGAACACTGTCCGCGTTAGGAAAATCGCCAGCGAGATTGCGGATGAGTCGAATCCCTCCAATAGTGATCACGACGCCCAAACTGCCCCCGAAAAGCGATAGGAGCCCGCACTCGACGAGCAACTGCTTCAATATTCGGCGACGACTGGCGCCCATAGAGGCGCGGACAGCGAATTCCTTGTGGCGACTTTCGGTGCGGGACTGCAAGAGATTGCCTACGTTCACGCAAGCAATCAATAGGACGAATGCGACAGCGCCCAAAAGCGGATAGAGTATCTGTCCGAACCCCTGATTGAGTTGCTGACGCAAGGGAAAGACTCTCTTGCCGACACCCTTGTTCGATGCGGGGTAGTCATTCTCAAGCTGTTTTGCGACCACATTCATGTCGAGCTGGGCTTGTGCAATCGTGACGTCAGGTTTCAGGCGAGCCACGGGCATCAGCCAATGATCCTGGCGTGCCGAATATCGCGTGCTGGCAGCATTGATGGGGGTCCATAAATCTATGGTGCCCCCGTAGAAGGGCGCAAAGCCGGGCGGCATTACTCCCACGATGGTGGAAACGACGCGGTCGACGTTGACTGATTTTCCAAGGACGTTTGGGTCGCGATTAAACTTGCGCTTCCAAAAGGCATCACTGATGACGATGGTCTGAAACTCATCCTGAATCTCGTCCTTGCGAGGCACTCGCCCCAGGGCGGGCTGAACGCCGAGCAAGCCAAAAAAGTTGGGAGTTGCGTACTGGACCGCAACGGGTTCCGGTTCACCGATACCGGACAGAGTGTTTGATTCGGTGCCACTGGTCAAAGCAATGTCCTCGAAGACATTGCTTCGCGCCTTCCAATCAATTAGCTCGGCAATAGGCGGTGCATTGCGCGAATCAGGATGGCCGGGCTCAGTGGCCCAGATAACCGTTAGCCGGTCAGGGTCGTGATAAGGCAGCGTGCGGTACATCAATGCGTTTACGACACTGAAAATCGTGCTATTCGCTCCGATGCCCAGGGCAAGAGAGAGGACAACGATCGCGAAGAAGCCGGGACTCTTGACAAGGCTCCGCATCGCGTAGCGAACATCTTGCAAGAAGAAGGTGTCCATCGGAGAGCCGCCTCCAGACGGAAATTTCTTGGGAAACGGTATGGAATGGAACTGGGAATGTCAAGGAGGTCCGCGAGCGTGGCATGAATTGGCTTGAATGATGAACTGCAAGACGTACGACACGGTGGATGATTAAGGCAAAAGCGGGCGATTGCTTTTTCGCCAACCAGATTCGTGCGGTTATGAATACATACGGGCGCGGCTCTCGGGTCGAGCCTCAGGGAGTTCTCCGGTAATGGTTACCAGGTACAACACGACAATACTACCGTCTTGCTTTCTCAGCCTTTTTCCAGATGCTCAATCGCACGGCGCAGTACCTCGCAACAACCTTCCCACGGCGTAAAGCGTTGAGTCCCAGATGAAATTAGATGAAATCAGCTCGGCGAACCGTTGCAGCTCACAGAAATCCTCCAAATCAAAGCCCGAGGCTATTTCAGGATATTTTGCGCAAACAGTTGACGCCGCAGGTCATCGGAAATCCTGCCCCATAGGGCAAGACCGAGCGTTCCGCAACGGCGCAACCGAGCTTCCGCCCGCATTGCCTCTACTGTCCCGAAGGGTCGGGGCGGAAACAATGAATCAAACTTTTGCTCGTCCATAAACTCGGCGTCGCTTTCCCATCAATCAGGATTCCTAAATCATCTTGGGAGTTCGGGGGCTCCGCAATACCAACCACGGAGTGACGACAGAAAATGATCCGCGGAATCTTTGTGCGCGGCAGCGATGGCGTTGCGCTCCGCGGCAAAGGCGACTTGCCTCCGCAGTGACCTGTTTACTGCCAGTACGCCTGTACTATAGCCATCGGCCTAGCAAATTGTGAACATCCTAGCGCGAGCGCCGCCTCGCTGCGTGTACATGTGGTTTGTGTTGATTCGTGTAAACCGGGCGTTACTTTCCTGGGGTCTAGTATTCTCCTCACTGACGAGGAACACGATTTGGCGTCATCGGTAAATCTAAGGGCAGGCTCTGTTGCGGGGGGTGGGGTGCGTCCGGACGAAGCAGCTTCTCCTGAGCCGGTGGCGCTCGAAACGACGGTGATTGCCACGGGAGCGCGCCCCGGCAATACGGCGGCGAAGCGAGAACTGTTTACCGAGGAGACGCAGACCGTTCTGGTGTTCGAGCACGGTGCGGTGATTCGGCTTTCCGCGGCGGTTGCCGACGGACAGTTGCTGTTCCTGACCAACAAAGCCACCGGCAAAGAAGTGGTTACGCAAGTGTTGCGCAAGCGTAGCTTCCGTCCCACCAATTGCTACGTGGACCTGGAATTCACACAAGCTTGCCCGGGCTTTTGGGGGATCGAGTTTCCCAAGGCAGGGAAGGCCAACGTCTCCGAGGCCAAAGGCGTTGCGCAGAAGCTTTCGAACGATGAGGATTCAGAAAGCACCGCCGACAAACCCACGGTGCCTCCGAGCTTGCAGGAAGTGGAGCGTTTGAAGAACGAAGTTGCCGGACTGCAAACACAACTGAAATCGCTGCAGACGGGACAAAACGCGGCATCTGAAGCAGCCAAAAACGAAGCGAATTCTGCGACGCAGATCAGCACCGAACTTGCGAAAAGAGAGGAGGAGAAGCAGCTTGAAGAGCTGTTTGCGCTGGAAGCGAAGCAGGAAAAATCGAACTTGCCGAAACGGCTGGTCGCATACCCGAAAAAATCGACGAATCAGATTTTGCAAAAACCAGGCGTCAGGAAATCGTTGATCGCGGTGTTGGCGGTGGCTTTGCTGGCTGCGGGCGGGTACTGGCTTGGTGCGTTCGACGCACTTACAAAGAAGAGCAGTTTGGCAAAGGAAACGCCGAGTCGCGCGGCGTCTCCGGGAACCGCTCGAATCGCGCAGAAAACGGCGGCTTCGCCGAGCTCGACAGTTCCCCCAGAAAATGAAAACGTCAAAACATCTTCCGCGCCTTCTGAAAGCGTCGAGGAGAATTCGGCAACAAACTCCGCGCCTGTGTCAGCAGCCAATAAGAAGACTGACGTTGGCGTGCTGGGCCTGCCGTTGAATTCTGCTATTCCCGGTCCGGTGAAATCGTCCTCGGAAAATACAGTTAGTGCGCGAGATGCCGTTCCGTCAGATGCTAAGCGGCGAAAGGGCCAGCCGCCCTCTGAGTTGGGCAACAAGGAGTTGAACAACAGGGAGTTGAACAGCAGGGCTGCGGCTTCCGGGAACGATGCGGGAACGGTTTCCAGTACGGCGCCGGCTTCAGATGCTGGCATTGGCGTTATCCCAGATGGGGACGGCTACGTCGGACCGAAACTGGTGCGTGGCGTGAAGCCGGTGGCCCCGGCGGAAGCGCTAAAGAACTACATCACCGGAAACGTAAATCTGGATGCGCTGGTGGATGCGACCGGACGTGTCAAGTCCGTGGCAGTCCTTTCTGGGCCGATTAAACTGCGGGAAACGGCGATCGAGGACATGAAGCAGTACGTCTATGAGCCGGCGAGAAAGAACGGGAAGGCCGTTTCAGCGCATGTGCACATCAGTCTGCAGTTTTGGTACGAGCCATAGCGATTCAGCGGTACGCCATCCCCCTCCCCCACCCCTTTTGCCCGTAAGCTCAAGAAAACAGAGGATCGTGAAAGTACAGGAAGGTGAAGACTATGAAAGGAAAGGAGTTATTCGCTCGATCCGAGAAAGGTTCCGACGATTGGGCCAGCCGTCCTTTGCGGGTCGAGAAATAAAACACTTTAAGCAACGAAAATCAAAACCCCCGCCCGTAAGACCGATGTGTGGAACACCCCACCGCGTCTGAAGTTTATCGTCCTGGGCGCCCTTCCACTTAATCTCACTACAGAATCTTGCGCATGTTGGGCTGCGCCAGGCGGACGGCTGCCCGACATGGAAGCTGGGGAAATTTTACAGGGGCGAGACTTGGCTATGACACTTCGCGGGCGGCTAGCATATAGGCTTATCGAGGTGGGGAGTTTGCCGGACAAGAAAGACTGAGCTGGCTCCTTGCAGAGTTACCGTGCTGCCCGGCTGCAATCCTCAGGGCCACCTTCACGCGGTTCACAAATTATAAAGATGGAAGGAAGAAGGAAAATGAAATTTGAATGGAAAGCCCTGCCAGTGCTGGCACTGGCAACTCTGATACCTTGCCTGGCTTCGGCGCAGTATGTCCGGACCGATTTGGTGACCAACACCGGCGCGGGAAGCACAGTGCAAGATTCTCACCTGGTCAATGCCTGGGGACTGGTGTCCACAGCGGGAAGCCCGTACTGGGTTAGCGACAACGGTACAGGATTCTCCACACTGTATGCGATCAGCAACAACCCGGGCGGGACGGTCACAGCGACGCCGGCGGGACTTGTGGTCAGCATTCCGTCAGCGTCTGGCGGGCAGGGGTCGCCAACTGGAATCGTGGCCACGAACCTACCAAAAGGAAGCACCGCATTTACTGTTTCAGGAGTGAATCCGATTACCAAAATACAAGCGTCAGGATCGGCAATTTTTATTTTCGCGACCTTTGACGGCACGATCAGCGGATGGAATCCCGCGGTCGGCGGTATCAGCGCGACGGGCGCGAGCACGGCAACATTGGCGCCGACCGCCGACCGGTCGGGTGCAGGTGCCGTGTACACCGGCTTGGCGATCGCCACCAACAACGGGCAACCGTTCTTGTACGCGGCCGACGATGGAGCGAATCGGAGGATCGATGTGTTTGACTCCAGTTTCACACTCGTGCAACCGGGTCAGAACGGTTTAGCTCAAGACGCTTTTGTCGACGCGAAAATCCCGAAAAAATTCGCACCTTATGGCATCCAAACGATCACCGACGCGAATGGCGTGGAGACGATCTGGGTCACTTACACAGCGCTGGACAAGTCGCAGGGCGGTTTTGTCGATTCGTTCACGCCGGCGGGTGTTCTGAAGACACACTTCGCGGTGAGCGGACCGCTACATTCGCCGTGGGGCGTGGCGCTGGCGCCGAGCGATTTTGGCCCGATGAGCAACGCGTTGTTGATCACCAACAACACGCCGCACGGGCGGATTAACGCGTTTGACCCAAACACCGGTGCGTTTCTCGGCCCGCTGCGCGACGAGAGCGGGAAAGCGATTGAGATTGACGACGTGTGGGCCATTCAGTTCGGACAAGGCGCTGGCGCGAACGGAAATCCCAACCAGTTGTTCTTTACCGCGGGCAACAATAATTACGGGAACGGCACATTCGGCGTTATTACGTTTGGCAAGTAAAACCGGCCTGCCAGGAAACCGCAAAAAGCCCGGAGGGGTAATCCTCTCCGGGCTTTTTGCTTTTGCGAGACCGTCGAATCGAGCCGTGCTTTCATTGATAATTGGGTCCGGCGAACCTGCCGATGAAACGAAGATGACTCTGGTGCGAGGGCAAGGCCGTGTTCTCTGATCTGCCGCGCTTCCCACGCGAAAGTGACAGCCGGGGAATTTTCTTGATACATGGGGCGCGATTTGGAGTAGGGTAGGCGAGGCGAAAGCGGCCTTAGAGCGAGCCTTGCGGAGAGGCGCCCAAGGAGAGAGTGGACCTATGGTGATGGTAACGGCGGGGGATGCTCCAGCGACTACGGGGCAATCGGGTGGGCAGACATACCGAGCGGCGTTGGCGATGGTTACGACGCTGTTTTTCTTTTGGGGATTTGTGACGGTATTGAACGACATCTTGGTGCCGCACCTGAAGTCTATTTTTGATCTGAACTACACGAAAGTGATGCTGATCCAGTTTGCGTTTTTTTCGGCATATTTTATTTTTTCGATTCCATCGGCGAAGGTGATTGACACCATCGGTTATAAGAAAACGATGGTCGCGGGACTGGTGACGATGGGAATCGGAGCGTTTTTGTTTATTCCCGCCGCGAGCGCGCCATCGTTTGCGCTATTTTTGGGCGCGTTGATGGTGCTGGCAGCGGGAATTACGGCGCTGCAGGTGGCTGCGAACGCCTATGTTTCGGTGCTGGGGCCGCCCGAGACGGCTTCGAGCAGATTGAATTTGACACAGGCGTTTAATTCGCTGGGTACGACGATCGGTCCGTACTTGGGCGGATTGTTCATCTTGAATGCGAACGCGAGCTCGTCGGCGGCAATGGCGAAAATGTCGGCGGATGCTCTGCAAGCGTACAAAGTTCAAGAAGCGTCGTCAGTGAAGCTGCCATATACGGTGATCGGAATTGCGCTGATTCTGTTTGCGGTGTTGATTGGAATGTTTAAGCTGCCGCTGATGCCTGAGGCGCGGAAGGCTGGGCATCAGAAGACCGGGCCGAGCATTTGGAAGTACACCCATCTGGTGCTGGGCATGGTTGGAATTTTCGTTTACGTAGGCGCGGAGGTTTCGATTGGGAGCTTCCTGATTAATTATTTGAGCCAGGCCAATATTGGGAATATGAGCGAGGTGATGGCGGCGAAATACGTCGCTTATTATTGGGGCGGCGCGATGGTCGGGCGATTTATAGGTTCGGCGTTGCTGCAGAAAATCAAAACGGGGACACTGCTGGGAATATTCGGCTTAATCGCTGCGCTGCTGGTATGCACGACGATGCTAACGACGGGAACGATCGCGATGTGGAGCGTAATTTCCGTTGGGTTTTTCAACTCGATCATGTTCCCTAGCATCTATACGCTCGGCATTGCGAAACTTGGACCTTTGACTGGCGATGGATCCGGCCTGATGATCATGGCTATCGTTGGAGGGGCAATCCTTCCGGTGGTGCAAGGCGCAATTGCCGACCGCATCGGAATCCATCACGCATTTATATTGCCGGTGATCTGCTATCTGTACATCGTGTATTACGCGTTTCGCGGGTCGCGACCGGTGATTCCCGCTTCTGCATAGAGACAAAGTCATGGTGAAAATCAGGTGATGGGGAACGCGCGCGAAAGTGCCCATTGGATGATTGGTGTCGACGTCGGCGGGACGAAAGTAGCCGCTGGATTCGTGAACGACCGCGGCGAGATGGGCGAATACTTGCGCGTGGCGATGAATCCGCGCGGGACGGCGGAGGAAGGATTTGCGGCGGTAAGCACCGCGCTCGACACGCTGTTCGCTCACAAACCGGCAAGCGACGAGAGTCAATTTCCGATTGGGATTTGTGCGCCGGGCCCACTTGATCCGCGCACTGGCGTGGTATTGAATCCACCGAACGTGCCCTGCTGGCGGGATTTTCCGCTGGCCGACGAAATTCGGCGTCGTTATGGAGTGGTCGCACGAGTGGATAACGACGGGAACGCCGCGGCACTGGCAGAAAGCTTGTGGGGAGCGGGGAAGGGATTCGGCAATGTTTTTTATGGGTGTATCGGCACCGGAATTGGCGCGGGAATTATTTTAGACAGAAAGATTTTTCATGGGCGGACCGGTTCGGCGGCGGAGGGCGGGCACGTCAGCATTGATTTTCGCGGGCCGCGCTGCAATTGCGGGAAGCTCGGGTGTATCGAGGTGCTGGCGTCGGGTACGGCGATTGCGCGGCGAGCACAGGAAGCGGTTGCTGGGGATGCGACACGTGGAGCCAGGTTGCTGACGCTCGCGGGTGGCGATGCGTTGGGGATCCGAAGCGAGCTGGTGGCACGCGCGGCTGACGCGGGAGATGAGTTGGCGCGAGAAATTTTATCCGACACGATGGAATATCTGGCGGTCTGGCTGGGCAATATCGTCGATTTGCTGGAGCCCGACGTAATGATTTTGGGCGGCGGCGTAGCGGAAATGTTGCGGCCGCATTTCGGCGAGATTCAGGCGCGGATGAAAAATTGGTGCGTGAACGCGAGGCATGGGGAGATTGCGTTGGTGCCGGCCCATTATGGGGAGAATTCCGGGATTGCGGGGGGAGCGGCGTTGTGTTGTACGGAAGTAGAGGAGGTCAAGGAAGTAGATAAAGTCAAGAATGTGGCGAGTTACGACTTGCCGAGTGAGTGAAACGAAAAGGAACGGCGGGAAAAACCCGCTGCTGCGAATCTCGCGTGACTATATCTTCTTGGGTGGTTGGGGCGGGATGTCGGCGTAGCCGGGCGTGACGGTTTTCAGATTTGTGGGGATGTCGGCGTTGATTTCAGAAAGGGACCAGCGAATCCCGCCCGTCAGATGATTCAGAAAAAATGGATTTTGCCAATTTTCCGGGCGATCGCCCGGCGCCGTGAAAAAGACGCGGCCTTTGTCCTGCAGGCGGGCCCAAGCGCCGGGATAAGGGCGACGTTGGTAGCAGGCGCCTTTAAGTTTGCTGGTGTCGATCGTGAGAATGACGTGCATATCGGGCGCAAAATCTTTTAGTGAATACCACTCTTCGTTGAATTCGACCGGAGAAGTGACGCCTTCGAGGCCAGGAAATTTCGGATCGTTGATGATGAGGCTAGTAGTTTGCAGGCGCGGGTCGCTGCCGTGAGTGATGAACTCGGCGCCGAGCATGCGCAGATATGCGTCGGCTTTATCGCCGTAAGCGACGTAGCGGGTCGCGCGGTCCTCAGAATCAGGTTGGGTATGAAACGTGTCGCTAGCAGCGTGAACGCCGGCAAATCCCATGCCACCGTTGATGGTATCGAGGAGAGTCTGTTTGCCGACTGGAGACATCGGCGGATTCTTGTCGGTGCCCGACTGCGTGAGATCGCCGGTGGTAAAAAATAAAACGCCTTGGAAGGAATGGAATTCGGGAGAATCGAAAATTCTGCCGTCCTTGGAGCACTGTACTTGGAAGCCGTTCTTGTTTCCGATTTCGGTGACCACGGTCTCAACGATGCTGAGGCCGCCGGTGCGTTTCACTACTTGGTGTTCAAAGCCGGAGGATTTGGTGAACACGAGTAGCGATTTGGAAGAAGGGAAGGCCAGCGGCTTCGGCAGAGCGACCGCGGCGCCGGCGAGTGCTGCCGTTTTCAGAAATTCTCGACGATTTGCGGGATTCACGGTGAGCTCCTCGGTGCGATTTGTCAGGTGTGTGCGTCCGGGTGCGAACAGGTTGGAAATGCCGGAAAAACTCGATCGGGCGTCCAGCCAAGTTCGCGCATGCCGATTTCGGACGAATAATAAGCGCCGGTGATCCAATCCTTGAGGTGATTGAAATGTTTGTGGTCGGCGGAATCTGACGCGGACAGAGAAGTCAAGAGGCTGTGAATTTGGGCGGCGCCGAGCGCAGTGATCGCAGCCTGGAAATTATTTTGTGCAGCCGATTCGAATGCGGAGAGAGCTGCGAGAACCTTTTGCTGAGCGGTTTTTGTGTCTACGCTCAACAAAAGATCAATGAAGGCGGCCGATTGTGCGTTGCGCGAGCCGGGAACGACGGCTTCGCAAAGAACATCAAGGGTCGCGAATCGCTGCGCTGACAGAAATAGCGGATTGTCGTTCGTGGCCGAAAGACTTGCATCAGCCGAATCCAGGAGGGTGGCGTTCAACAGGTGTTTGTGAATCGGATGAATTGCCGAAGACAAAGGAGAAATAAAGCCCGCGGCGGCGCCTGCGAGGAGGATTTGCGCGAGTTCGCGGCGTCGAATGCGGCGCGGAGAAATCTCGTTATTCGGCAGAACGTGAATTTCGTTTGTTGACGGCATGACAGAAGGCCTGACTGCTCCCGCGCGAGATGTTACCATTCCGCGGGCACAGAAAGGAATGCGACACGTGCAGAGAGAGAAAAAGATTGAGTACGACGCGATCGTGGTTGGATCCGGGGCTTCCGGGGGCTGGGCTTGCAAACGGCTGGCGGAAGCTGGGCTGAAAGTTGCTTTGCTGGAGGCCGGGAAGCCGCAATCCGACCAGAATTTTTCCGAACACAAACCGCCGTTCGAACTGAAATATCGAAATCGCGCTGCGGAGATGATCCGTAAGACGCGGCCGGTGCAGTCGGTTTTTGATGTCTGCAATGAGTATACGGCGGACTGGTTCGTGAACGATCTGGAAGAGCCTTACACAACGCCGAAGGATCAACCGTTTTTGTGGATGGGGCGGCTGCGAGTGACGGGCGGGCGAACGAATGTTTGGGGACGGGTCAGCTTGCGGTTCAGCGATTGGGATTTGAAAGCGGCTTCGCATGATGGATTTGGCGAAGATTGGCCATTGAGTTACAGGGATCTCGAGCCCTACTACGATTTGGTGGAGAAATACGTTGGCATCACGGGCATGGCGGAAGGCCTGGAGCATTTGCCCGACGGACAATTTCAGCCGCCGATGCCGCTGACGTGCCAGGAGGCGCTGGTACGCAATCGTGTAAAAGAAAAATTGGGGCGAACGGTTACGTTGGCACGCTCGGCGAATTTGACGCGCCCGCAGAACGGACGCGGGCCATGTCACTACTGCGGGCCATGCGACCGCGGATGTATCACTCATTCGTACTTCAATTCAGCGTTCACGACCGTGGCGGACGCTTTGCGAACCGGGGGTTGCACGCTAATTTCGAACGCGATGGCACACAAGGTGTTGATGGATGAAAAGACGAATCGCGCTAGCGGCGTGCAATATGTGGACCGGAACACGAAGGTCACGCGGGAGATTCGCGCGCGCGTGGTGATTCTGTGCGCGCAGACGCAAGAAAGTACGAGAATTCTGCTTAACTCCGCGACGCGCGAACATCCCAACGGCTTGGCGAACTCGAGCGGGGCGCTGGGGCACTATTTGACAGCGCATGTGCGCAGTGGCGGCGGAGACGGGAAGCTCCCAGCATTTGGCGAGCAGCCGACGATGGGCGGGCCGGTGAAGCCTGTGGGAATTTACGTGGCGAGGTTTCGCAATCTGAAAGGGCAAGCACCCACAAAAAACTTCTTGCGTGGCTTCGGATACGAGGGCGGTTCGAATGTCGAATTCAACTGGGGGGCGCCAGGATTTGGCGAGGCTTACAAGAAAGCCCTGCGCGAGCCGCGCGTGAATTTCGATTTGACGGGATTTGGGGAAGTGCTGCCGCGCTGGGACAATCGCGTGGAGATCGACCCGAACGCGAAGGATATCTACGGCATTCCGGTACTGAGAATTCACCTGAAGGACAGCGAAAACGAGCAGGCAATGATTAAGGATATGGGAGATTCAGCCGGCGAAATGCTGGAAGCGGCGGGTGCTAAAAATATTCGGACATACGCGAATCCTTCGGCACCGCGTTGGGCGCTGCACGAAGCGGGAACGGCACGGATGGGAGGGGATGCCAAGAAGTCCGTGCTGAATCAATTTCAGCAGAGTCATGACGTGAAAAACTTATTTGTAATGGACGCGTCGGGGTTTTCTTCAAACCCGTGCCAGAATCCAACACTAACGATCATGACGCTGTGCGTGCGTTCGTGCGACTACCTGATGGGGGAGATGAAGCGCGGAGAAATCTAACGGGTGCAAACAAAATGGTTCCGGGACCTGGACTCGAACCAGGATACTCAGCTTCAAAGGCTGATGTCCTACCGATTAGACGATCCCGGAATAGCTATGAAAAGTTTAGCAGAGAGGTTTCGATTCACCCAAGTGGGAAGCGAAAATGTTGGAAACCGGAAAGAAGCGGGAAAATGCGCGGGCCGAGAGTTTCTGTTAAACTGAAAAACTTGCAATCGCGTGTTGTAGCCACCTGCTGCAACCAGTTGCAATCACGTCGGAGAGGTGGCCGAGCGGTTTAAGGCGCACGCTTGGAAAGCGTGTGTAGGTTAACCCCTACCGTGGGTTCGAATCCCACCCTCTCCGCCAAAATTTTCTAACCCCGAGGGAACACTCCACTTAGCCGCTAACCCCTTATTTTTCAGTTTCGCGTGTACATCTTGTTGGCCCGTGTTCCGTATAGTTGCTACGTGTTCGCGCCTCTAATCCGTTACCCGCGTTACCCGTTACCTACTCTACCGCGTTACCCGTCTCGCCAAAATAGTACTTTTCCGCAGTACCGACAGCAGTTGCGCCTAGTTGCGCCGTATTAGCTCTTTTTTGAGGCTCCCCGGTAGAACAGAATATGAAGCTATACAAACCAGACGAGGCGGCAGCGTTCCTGCGCATGTCGCGCCGCCAGCTGTTGGAAGAAACCCGCAAGGGCCGCATCACCGTGGTGCGGAAGAACGCTCGCGTGTTCCTGTACGAGGAAGAGGCGCTGGAAGAGTATGTGGAGAAGTTGCGGGTAATTGCGTAGGAGGCTCCTGCCGCCAACGCCGCTTCCGTTCCCGCAACTCTTCGTACCAGTCGCAGATTTCCCTGGTCAGGATGCGCAACCCGCGCAGGATTCTACGGGTACCCCAGATGCCGAGTCCGACGCAGAACACAACACCAATAATGATTTGATGAGCCTTGAAGAAAAAGATTTCTGGACCGGGCACGGTCATCCCTCCAAATCCACCGTCCCGGATCGGTGTGAATTTGAAGTTACGCCGTTCCCAACATGGAACTTCTCAGCGGTCAACTTCGCGACATTGCGCCGGGATGGTCCCCATTTCTGGAAGGGACCACGCGCTGTCGCTTTTTCAGCGTTCTGGTCTTGATTCGTCTTTCTGTTCCCGTCCCGGTTGCGCCCAGAACGACCAGTCGCTGGGGGCAAATCAATGGGATCGAAGACGTCAACTTCAGAATAGCACAGCGGGACTTTGTGGGAAATGAAATTTTTGGATGGACTGAATTAAAGCAACTCAGTCACTCCAGAGGCGCAGAAAAAGAGTATGTGGAGAAGCTGAGAGCGTAACTACCGGAACCTTACCGAAGGAAACTTTTCACGGCTCACCCGGAGCTGGCTTGCGGAGCGTACATTCGTATGGGCATCGATCTTGGTAATCCAGCGGTTCTTGTGGCACTTGGTACGGCGTTCACCGCATTTACGGGCGGCATTGCAACCATTGGAGTTATGATTATCCGAGTCATCCGAGAGACGGGCAACCACAAGGCCACGGCCAATGCCGAGATGCTCGCCGCTAAGATCGACACTCAGACCCAGGTGATAATCAACAAGTACGACGAGGGCACCAACAAAATCGTCTCCGCCATTCTCAGCCAAAAGTAATTCGACCGAACAATTCGAAGTGAGGATTTCGGTTGATATGAGGTTCGCCACAGTTTCCCCGTTCGCTTTAGCGGATTTACTTCTTCAGTTGCTGCCACAAGCCGCATCTACCGCGTTGTAAGCTTCCACGTTCAAGCGTTGATGCCATTTCTCAGGATGTTCCTTCAAGAACTTTTCAATAATGGCTGCAACCTGTGTCGTGCTCATGCCTGCTATGCAATTGTGGAGGCGTTCTATGTTTTCCTCTGGAGCGCCCAAGATTGGTGCAAGGTAAATTCCGTCTACGAGTCCCGCTGCGAACCCTTCCTTTTGAGCTTCGGGCATCTGCAAGAATTCTTCACTTCTGAAGAACCCTTGATTGATGGCTACCGACTTTTGCTGCCACCCGATTGAAGTCACGGCAATAAGAACCAGGGCTAATAATGTTTTCGTCATAACTCGACAACTCTCCGTTCGCTTAGCGGATTTACTTATTCAGAAGAGTTCTTTGGTACGCGAATGTCCCGCGAATTCCGTGGACGAAGCCGAGTAAAAGCATCGCTCCGACCAAGACTCCGACCAGTCCGACCGACCCAGAGGAACCGCGTAGATAGAACGAATAAATGCGTTCATAGATATACAACAGCAGCCCAACGACGGCCCAAGCTCTCGACATCTTATAGATTCGCCAAGCCACAAGAGCGAAAAGTCCCGCGTCAATAAGTGAATACGGAGAGAAGCCAGATAAGATTTGTATGCCGAATATGGACAAAACTGAAAACAACGTCGTCACGCAGGCAATAAATACAGCAGAACCTGCTCCCTCGTGCGCTGCTTTCTTGGCTCCTGCCGCGTCCGATACCGAAGGCCACCACCATATATTGTCGTTCGATGGATTCTTAGAACTCTCGACCTCTAGCTCGTTCATCGGAACCTCGCGACTGCATAGTTTTCCGCGCTGATTTTACTTCTTAATAAGAAGCTCTTCTCAACGAAGAGGCGTTTCAACATTGGGGTACGCTCCCGGCTTTTATTTTGTTTCTCTGAACAGAATCGCGTCCTTCGGGTCTTGCAGCGCGGATAGGATGTTCTCCGCCACCTTTTCAATCAGCTTGGTTCCCCAGAAGGGATCGTCCTTGTCGTAGTAGATGACTCTCACGTGCCGTAGATCGAAGGGCACGTCGTTCTCATTGGCCTTGGAGCACAAGAGCACTACAGGCTTGTGCAGAGCGTGGGCCAGACCGAGTTCGTAGAGGACATTGGCATTGCGGCCTGTAAGATCTGCCAATAAGACCCGAGCCGAGTTGATGCCATGCCAAATCTGGTCGATGATCTTCCCGGTGCCGTAGATGTCGGCATCAGCGCGGTTGGCCCTCAACTTAGCCTTGTCAATCGCTGGTTGGTAGACCGTTGCGTAATAGCCGCCTACAGGATCGGCAAATGGCATCACCACGAAGCAAGAGTCGTCAGCCGAAACGGTGACGCCTTTGGAGAGCTTTTTGATCTGCTGCTCGCCAACTTGTGTGCTCGTGTCTCCCGGCGAGGTCACATCCAGAACGCGATACTTGCCGCTGCTCAACTCCTCTAGCAGTTCAGCGTCCTTTAGGGTCCGGGTGAACACGCTGATAAATTCGTCCACTTGCTCACTGGGAATCCTGAACGAATCCACCAGAGTGTTAATAAGGAACTCCGTGTCGGGAAGATTCTCACCGCGATACTTTGTGTAGACCTCGGAGACGACTGGGGCGGTCATTACAGCCTCACGCAACCCAGCCAGCTTGTCTTTTGGGTCTTGTGGCCGGATGACCTTCCGAGCTAACTCGGTGGGTTTAATTTTGCCGGGACCGGGCCGTTCCAGCAGGCCGTACTTCAACGCAGAACTTATCTCGACTCTAACTTCACCCGTCCAACCGATGTGAGCGAAAGCCGCGCCTTCTCGGTCAGAGCAAGCCTCACCCGCGTTCTGGTCAATGATTGCCTGCGGGATTCTTAAGGAAGCGAGAAGCGAGTCTTTTGGATACGCGACTCGCCCTGCCGTTCCACGACGGCCACCAGCTGCTGCGCCTTTCTTCTTTGCGGCCTTCTTCGCTTTACCGCGTTTGGCTTTGGGTTGTTTTTCTTCAGGTTCTACAACAGCTGTGCTGGATTCATCAGCCATTCAGAGGCTCCTCTGCTAATCACTTTTGCGGGGAATGAGCAATTGTAGCATACAGGGATGATTAAAGGCTAAGGTTAGTCAGCAGCAATAGCGGGCCGTTTCTGTTTAGCGGTTTGCTCGGCTGGTGAACATCGCATAGAAGCCTGGGTCTTTCACGTCCACGCGGAACTCCCCCAGGCACGGCGGGTCTTTTAGAAAGACCAAACCAGCCTTCTTCTCGATCTCTCGCTTGCTCTTTCCCGCACCAGCCGGGTTCGCTTTATCTATCAAACCGTGAATGTATGCTCCCAGGGCAAGCTCCTCTGGGTCACGCTGCTCTACATCCTCCGAGACTGTTTCGTTGCTGCCCAGGAGATGCTTGGCTGCCCGGCTCATACCACGGCGCACGTCGGGGCGATGTATCTTGTAGGCAAGGGCCACTTTGCGGAAGTCACGACACTTGGCATACATCGCGATCAACTCGGACAGCGGAACACGTGGGGAGGTGCCGGGGACCTTGCTCGGCTGGGAGAGTTTGTCTGTTCCGGCCGCATTGCTCTGCCTGTCGGCTCGTAGACGCGGGCCAACTGGGGATATTCCAGTCCTGCTCGGTCTAAGATTCTGTGCATGGTCTCCACATGAGCATTGTTCACGAGCACTCAATCGATTGGAACTCCTACAAGAGGCACAGAATCCTTTTACTGTCTCTCGTCGTGTTCTTTATTCCGCTAACTCGGTTAGTGGGCTACCTGGAGATACATCTGAACCTTCCGTCCTCCATCATGGCACTCTTCGTTGTCGGGTGGATTCTGTTCATCTTTTGGGCGGGAGGGCGACTCGCCCTGTGGCCATGCAAGAACTGCGGGAAGTCGTTCCGAGGGATTTCTACACTTCTTCCGGAACATTGCGCTCACTGTGGGTCGCTTCGCTGATTCTCCCCGGTCAGGTAAGAGGAAGCGCACGTACTGATACCCACCTTTCCGGTAACCGCGTTTGAACAAAGCCGCCCGTGCGGCGGACGCTTCGCGTGCTATGCTCCTCACGTCATGCCGCAAGGTAGAGCTTTTAACTTCGATTTTCGCTTTTCTCTGATTTTCCTAAGCCCTGCAAATCAATAAGCTGCAAGCGAAAAAAGATTCAATTGCCATAGCCGTTAGATCGGCTCGAGCCATTAGCCCGCATCCACCGCAACCACCAGCGGCCACCTTCAAACGGCTCTATCGAACGCGCGCAGAGCACCTCGCCCAACTTCAGGCTTTCGCGAAAACGCGCCTCCGATAGAGTCCTAACGTTTACCAGGGACTAACACTGGTGTAGTATCGCGCCGCGCGGTGAGGGTCGCATGAAATTTTGCAACCTGCTCCTACTCTTCTCGCTTTTCCTCGCCTCTGTGGCTCGTGCTCTTCCTCAGCAAAGCCCTGACCCAAAGCAAGCCAATCTTATCGCTTACGCTCATTTCAAAGCTTTGACACCTGCTGAACTAAATCAACTTTTGTTGAAGGCAGTGTCAGGAGACGCGGAAGCACAGTATTGGATGGGCATTTTCTACACAGAAGGAAAGGTACCGAAGAATTTGAAAGAAGGCGGTGGATGGTTGCTGAAATCTGCGGAGCAGGGTTATGCGCCTGCCCAGCTCGCGTATGGACTTATGTCGAGGCTCGCCAACCCTTCCGCAGGAGAGAGGTGGATGCTGCGGGCTGCAGAGCAAGGCGACGAGGAGGCTCAGTTTTGGCTGGGTCTCGCCTATGAACAGAACTGGTTTGGAACCACTGATGTAAAAGAAGCGGTTAAGTGGTATCAGAAGGCGGCTCAAGGTGGTAACCCCGATGCTCAAGTTGCACTGGGGCAAAAATACGAATACGGCGAAGGCGTTGAACAGAGCTTTAAGCTCGCTGCCGAGTGGTATCGAAAAGCGGCAGAGCACGTTCCAGACTTGGGAGGCGCAGGCCAAGGAAGGAATCAATTGGGTCTCCTGTATTTGGAGGGACGCGGAGTTCCTCAGGACTACGTACAAGCCTACTTCTGGTTTAGTGTGGATGGCATGGAAACAAATGCCGCCGACGCAAGAGCGCATCTGATGCCTGCGCAGATTCGTGGAGTGGAACGATTGATAAACGACTGGAAACAACAGCACCTGCCAAGCCCTGAGCTTGCAGCCGCATTACACGTCATGGAAGCCAACTCTCGGTAAGTCGCGTAACCGGACAACTGGTTTTACGATTTCACATCTACGTAAGCAGGTTTTATCAGGCGTGTGGACAAACAAAATGAGATGCGGCACCCGCGACTAATTTATAAAATGCCAATTGTTGGTTGCGATGTATTCGTTGATAGTATGTTTTTATTCTTGACAATAACGCCGCGAGTTAGTACAAGCCTTGCCATACCGCGAAGAAACGCTGTTTGTAGCTCCTGATCCACAACCTCGGTCGCTAAGGAGAAACTCCATGAAGAGGCTCGCGGCCCTACTTTGCAGCATTGTTTTGTGTGCCATCGCGCTTGTTCCGGCATTGCGAGGCTCCCCGACCATTGGGGTAGTAGTCCAAAAGTGGTATTACAACCCGCAGAACAAGATCGCGACGATTACACTCGCTAACTCGACGCAGAAAGACATCCTCGCTTATAACCTCACAATTACGACAACCTACGTAAACGGGTCAACAGACAGGCAGGAGGTAAAAACCGACCTGCTGGACCGCATGATAAACGCGAGACTGGTGAAGGGAACTCCAGACGAAGCGCAGTTCACTCAGAGGTTTGGCAACGGCACATTCGCGGCTCTTACAATCACGGATCAAAACGTATCCGAATCCGAAGCTCCAAAGAGCATGCAAATCGTTGTGGACATGGTCGCCTATGTTGACCAAACCGCCGATGTACAGAACGAAAGAGCATTCGCTCAGCTAGTAGCATCCCGGAAAGGAGAACTCCTCGCACTGCAACTGGCGAACGAGGTCACGCAACAGGCGTTGACAAATCCCAACCCGAGGGATGCGGCTGTAACTGAACTGAAACGCCAAATCAACGTATTACACACGCAAAACCTCGCTCCCACAGACCCGCAAAGGTACGAAGAAACCTATTTGCAGAACGCCATCGATAACTTGCAGAACGCTCAACATGGTTTGCCGGAAACCGAGCATCTGAAAAACCTCGTTGCGATGCGACAGCAACGAATCGCGTTGGCCGCACCATATGCGCAATTGAACAAAACGACAGGAGGAGCTCAATGAAAGTACGAACACTTCTTTTGCACCCGGTCCTAATCCCCGCCCTGTTGTTCTGTGTCTCAGCGATTTTTTCTACCTCTGCGACCGCGCAAGGGCAGAAATGCAGCGTTATGTCCGCCACTAAAACGGGAGATGACGTAAACACTAACGCAGGAAGTTGCGGCATGTATTGCGAAATAATCAGTGAGACGCAGACTTACCATGTCAGTTGCTCCATCGGACTTAATCCACCGTTTTATACGAATGACCCCTCGGCCACTGCTACGGGGCAAGCCGGACTTACTGGCACTTGCAACCCGACCTTCAGCGCAAGCATATACCATAGCACCAGCACCAGCATTGCCAACCAGTTCACGTTGATCGGAAATAGGTTCACTGTCCTTCTAGGCACATGCAATGGCAACGGGTCAGTCAGCGTAGACACGTAAAACTTGTTGAGACCTTCAACAAACTTCCCGTACGTCTGCTTCGCCAAGAACTTATCCCAATGAAAATCGAATGACCGTATCGCCCCAGAATGGCGAGGGTCTTTCGACTCAAGACCGGGCGCACCCCAAGTAGTGAAACAATGTCCTTGGAACAGCCCTTCAACGAAGCCACGAACGTATGAGTACTTGGCATCTTCATCTAACATCATCCAGTGAAGGCCATCGGGCTGTCCGCCGTCGTCTGGGTGCGCAATTGGTGTGTTCTTCCACATTGTTCTTTTTTACGTGGCCCCAATCTAACAGACAGTGCTTAAATCGCGATACCGGCCTTTTGCGCCTTCACTACCAAGTAGTTCACGAACGCTGAACAAGACACCAACATAAATTTTGCATCTTCGATGTCGAGGCTGGGTTCGTCCATCAAGGCGTGACGAATCCCTTGCGCATCATTCGTATATCCGTATAGTTTTTGAAACGCCTCTTTGAGTGAAGGGTGGAGCGCAGTCTTTTTCTCAATCGCCGCGAGCGCAGGGCTCAGAGTTGTCTTGGGTAGCTTTGCAACTATTTTGCTCAGGGACTCGACTGCCGATATAGATTCCTTGATTGAATTTCTGTAATCAGGATTTGTCTTGTCAGCCAGTAGAGTGAGTGACTGCTTCAAATGCTCTCGAACCGGTTTCAGGGAGTCCGGCACGGCCAATGCCTGTTCAATGGCGGCAATTTCTTCTTCGCTCGTTTGGTTCTTGAGTTCCACGTTCGTTTCGCGCGCTATAGAGTGAACAACACCTAACGGCGCTCGGCCGCTCAATGGCCACTCGGGAGAGCCTGGTCGAAGTTGCTGCCCTCTGCCGGCCTAGAGATCCCATGTTTTTTCATCCGTGCGATTAAGGTAGTCCGCCTCATTCCTAGGCGCGCAGCTGCACCATAGGGGCCACCGACTAACCAGCCGGTGGCTTCCAGTGTTCCTAGGATCAGAACTCGCTCGGATTCTTTTAGCGTCGCGCTCGGTGGGAATGCGAAAACTCGGAGCGAACGCGATGGGTATAGAAGATTCGGAAGCTCGCCGTCATTCGAAAGTATTACGGCACGTTCTATAACGTTCTGAAGTTCTCGAATGTTTCCCGGCCACGAATACGACTTGCAGGCGTCCACGAATTCCTGAGGAATAGTGTGAATCGACTTCCCCATTCGATAACAAAACAGTTCAACGTAATGTTCCACCAGGGGAGCTATGTCTTCGCGACGATCCCGCAAAGGCGGCAGGGCGATTGGGAAAACATTCAGACGATAGTACAAGTCGCTGCGAAGTTCCTTACAGTTCATCATTCGCTCAAGGTCCCGGTGCGTAGCGGCGATGAGGCGTACGTTTACGCGATGGGTCCGACCACTTCCAAGGCGTTCGAATTCCTGTTCCTGCAGAACACGCAGGAGCTTCGGCTGCAAGGCGAGTGGCAAGTCGCCGACTTCATCAAGAAAGAGAGTCCCTTTGTCAGCCAATTCGAAGCGGCCAACTCTCTGTGCGATTGCGCCGGTAAAAGCACCCCGTTCATGGCCAAACAGCTCACTTTCGAGCAAGTCGAAGGGAATCGCCGCACAGTTCAGCTTGACCAACGGTTGGCCGCTACGGGGACTCGCATTGTGAATCGCGTGAGCGATGAGTTCCTTGCCAGTGCCGGTTTCTCCTTGGATCAGAACAGTCGTGTCCATCGCCGCAACCCGTTCGGCTTGTTTCAGAACGGCTCTCAGGGTCGGACTGTTGCCGATGATTTGCTCGAATCTGCGGACCCGGCGTTCTTGATCTGCCACTATCATTGATTTGATCTCCCGAGCCTCAGCGTCTTCGAGTAGTCCTCGACGGCGGCATGAACCGTTTCGAGCAAGACTGCGTTGTCGAATGGCTTCGTCAAAAACTCTACGGCCCCGTCACGCATCGCCTGGATCCGCATCCTTGCGTCACCATGGGCTGTGATGAAAACGATCGGTATGCGGCATCGGTTCGCCTTGAGCTTTGCTTGCAGTTCGATGCCGGACATACCCGGCATCCGAATATCTGCGATCAGGCATCCGGCCATATGTTCAGCGCCCGAAGCCAGGAATTCCTCAGCGGAGCCGAAGCAGACCGTGGACAGCCCGTCCGACTCGATCAAATCTTGTAGGGCGCTCTGAACTGATATGTCGTCGTCGACGATGGCTATCAGCCCTGAACTTTGCTCGCTGCTCATGCTCGAAGCCTAACCGTATTCGCAATGAAGGAACAATTAGCTCTTAGTCGCGCGCACTACAACTTTGGTGGTAGTCAAATAGACAGCGAAAGCGGAGGAATGACCGGGTGGATTTCCGGATTAGATTGAACTATTTACGCGGCGAGCTTTTCAGCTTGTCGGCCATACGCACTAAATCAACGACCGATGCTGCCTGCATTTTGTGCATGACGTTGCCTCGATGGATTTTTACTGTGGCTTCGCTGACCCCAATTTCAGAGGCAATCTGTTTGTTGAGCATTCCAGAAACCACCAAAGTCATGACCTCTTGCTCTCGCGCAGTTAGTGCGCGATATCGCTCCTGCAGATCGTGAACCTCGGCCTGTTCTTTTAGCGTGATGCCGTCTCGCTCGAGCGCCTGCTGAATTGCGTCCAACAAATCCTGGTCCCGGAATGGTTTTGTCAGAAATTCCACGGCACCCGATTTCAGTGCCTTCACAGACATAGGAATGTCGCCGTGCGCCGTGACGAAGATGATAGGGATTTGCATGCCGCTCTCAGCCAATCGGCGCTGAAAATCGAGTCCGCTAATCCGAGGCAGTCTTACGTCGAGAACCAAGCAGCTCGGACGATGAGCGTGTTTCGTGCCGAGAAACTCCTCACCAGTAGCAAATGACTCCGCGCGAAGCCCAACTGATTCGACGAGGTCGTGGATCGCCTGACGCATACCGTGATCATCATCGATGATGAAAACCGTTGGAGCGGCTACAGATTTCATGTCTCTGCCTCGGTTTTGGCCGGAAGAGTGAAATGAAATGTTGCGCCAGCTTCCTGATTGACAGTCGCCCACACTCGGCCGCCGTGAGCGTCAACGATCGATCGGGTTATCGCTAAGCCCATCCCCGTCCCTTGTGCTTTCGTCGTATGGAAAGCATCAAAGATCCGCTCCGTATTTTCTACCGGCAAACCGATGCCGGTGTCTCCGATGGAGACCGTTACATGACCTTGCGGAGTTGAGCGAGAACTGATCGTCAGCTTCCCTCCCGTGTCTTTCATCGCTTCAATTGCGTTGAGCATCAGGTTCATGAACACCTGTTGAATCTGTACTCTGTCCGCCAGGACGGTAGGCAGATCTTCGGCCAGATCGGAATATATTTTTATGGAGTGTCGGACCGCTTCTTTCCTGAGTAGAGCGGTCATTTCCCGAGTGATCTCTTTGATGTCAACCATCTCCCGTTCAGGGGGAACACCCTTCATGTAGAAGGAGCGCAAACGATTGATCACATCGGCGGCGCGATTTCCGTCCTGTTCGATTCTGGCTGCTGCTGCACGCGCCCTTTCAAGATCCGGTGGATCACGGGCTAGCCATCGCAGACACGCATTCGCACTAGTGATGGAAGCGGCTATCGGCTGTCTGATTTCGTGTGCCAGCGCAGCGGCTAGCTCTCCCATCATATTGACCCGATTGATGTGTCCGAGATTTGCCT
>Ga0210406_10001413_pt1 | contig 29287 bp, 25 predicted proteins | sample IncBWC30MmetaG_FD_155454 | JGI IMG/M metagenome (GOLD analysis project Ga0210406, IMG submission 155454) | Forest soil microbial communities from Barre Woods Harvard Forest LTER site, Petersham, Massachusetts, United States - Inc-BW-C-30-M | ecosystem: Environmental > Terrestrial > Soil >... | reverse complement strand
CATATCGGTTTCCTCGATCCTTTGGATGTGCCGGGGGTCGATTTCGTTGTATAAATTACAATTCTTAATGGTTAGCGGATGTTACTCGCTCAGGATGTTACTTGATTAGAACGCTGGCGCTTCGCGCGAAGTTGAGCAACGTGGAAGGGAAGATGCCGAGGATCAAAGTCCCTAGGGCGGATGTCCACAGGGCGGTCCGGATACCGACGCCGAGCGGCTGCAGCGTGACTGTCGCTTCGCCCGGCTCCTGCATGTACATGACAACGATGACGCGCAGGTAGTAATAAGCCGCAACCGCGCTGTTGAGAAGTCCGAGTACAGTCAGCCAAACCAGGTGGGCGTCGAGCGCCGCTTTGAAGATGTAGAACTTGCCGAAAAAACCGCCGGTTAGTGGCACGCCTATGAGCGACAGTAGAAAGATCGAAAACAACGCGGCCGTTCCCGGCTGTTTCCAACCCATGCCAGCCAGGTCTGCTACGTCGACGTATTTCTCGCCTGCACGGGCAAAATGCGTGATGACCGCGAACGCGCCGATATTCATGAACGCATAGGCAGCCAGATAGAACATTGCGGCCGCGATCCCGATTTGATTGTGAGCTGCCACGGCCACCATCACGTAGCCGGCGTGCGCGATCGAGCTGTAGGCCAACAATCGCTTGATGTTCGTTTGAGCCAGCGCGGCAAAGTTCCCTATGATCATGGTGAGCAGCGCGGAGGACCAGACGAACGGCTCCCAACGGTCGGTAATGGGCCCGAAGGCGGTGTTGAATACCCGCAGGAAAACGGCAAAAGCAGCGGCTTTCGGACCAGCAGACATGAATAATGTCACTGGGGCGGGAGCACCCTGATAAACATCAGGCGCCCAAACCTGGAACGGCGCGGCCGAGACCTTGAAGGCGAATCCTACGAACATCAGCGCTGCCGAGGTGCTGGCGAGGATGACGTTGCGCTGCGAGCCAGGCGTCAGCAGATAAGTACGGATGTCGCTTAAATTCGTGCTGCCGGCGGTCCCATAGATCCAAGCGATGCCGTAAAGCAGGAACGCGGTAGCGAACGATCCCAGCAGGAAATACTTCAGTGCCGCTTCATTGTTGCGCTTGTCGTCGCGCAGGTATCCGGCCAGAATATAGGTCGCGATGGAAGAGATCTCCAGGCCGATGAAGATCATAATCAGCTCGTTGGCGGTCGACATCACGCACTGGCCCGTGACCGAAAAAAGCAGCAGGGCATAGTATTCAGCAGAAGCGGCATGCTCGCGCTTCAGATATTGGGCCGAGCAAAGCACGGTGAGGATACCCACGCCGATCACCAGGACGCGGAAGAATGTCGCGAAGCCGTCCACGATCAGCATCCTTGAAAAAGCCGTGCCGGGATCATTGTTGGCCATAACGGCGGCCACTAACGCGGCCAGGAACGCGACCATGGTCAGAAAACTCAAGCCGTCTTTTTTGCTTTCACCGAGCAGCGGCTCAATGAACATGATCAACGTACCGGCCACGATCATGATGATCTCAGGCAGGAAGCGCAAATAATCGGCTGCCGAGGGCGCGAAATTAACGGGCATTAGCAAGCTCCCTAGAAGCGTGCGCGAATGGCTCTTCCGGCGGCGCCCTCAGTACGTGGACATCACGGCGGGCATCGATGGGGCCGAGCAGCACGCTATTGGAAGCTGAAATGGGAGGGATGAAGCTTTGCGTGAAGGTGCCCATCCAAAGCATCAGCACAATTAGCGGAACGATGATGACATATTCGCGGAGGTTGAGATCGGGCATGTGATGAGTCAAGTCTTCGGAAGCCGGTCCGAAGAACAGGCGCTGGTAGAGCCAGAGCATGTAGCAGGCCGAGAGGATTACACCGATCGCCGCGAAGACAGCCCAGCGGAAGTTGACGATCGAAACGCCCTGCAGCACCAGATATTCGCCGATGAAGTTGTTCAACATGGGAAGACCAATGCTGGCGAGCATCGTGATCATAAAAACCGTTGAGAGCTTGGGCGCGGGCGTGGCCACGCCGCCGTAAGCGGCGATCTCGAGCGAATGCCGCCGTTCATACAAGAAACCGACCAGGATGAAGAGCGCACCCGTTGAGACGCCATGATTGAGCATCTGATAGACCGCGCCGTCGAAGCCCTGCTGCGTGAAGCTGAAAATTCCCAGAACAACGAAGCCCAGGTGGCTGACTGAGGAATAGGCCACCAGCTTCTTCATGTTCGGCTGCACCATCGCGACCAAGGCGCCATAGATTATTCCAATGATGGCGAGGGCGCTGATCCAGCCGGCAGCGTTGCGGGCGGCGGTGGGGAACATCGGGACGCAGAAGCGCAGCAGTCCGTAAGTGCCCATTTTCAGCATCACGGAAGCCAGCATGACGGAGCCAGCGGTGGGTGCTTCGACGTGCGCATCCGGCAACCAGGTGTGCAGCGGGAACAATGGCACCTTAATCGCGAACGCGATGAAGAACGCCAGGAACAGAAGGAATTGCTGAGGATAAGTCACGGCGATCGACCGGTTCTGTAGTCCCGCGAGAAGCTTGACGTAATCGAAAGTGCCGGCCTGATTGTATAGAAAGATGATGGCGACCAGCATCAGCATCGATCCGACCATGGTGTAGATGAAGAACTTGACCGCTGCGTAAATACGGCGATCGTGGCCCCAAATGCCGACCAGGAAGTACATCGGCACCAGCGATACCTCCCAGAAAACGAAGAACAGAAAGAGATCGAGCGCGCAGAACACGCCCACCAGCCCAAATTCGAGGAGTAATAGGAAGGCGAAGAATTCTTTGACGCGCTTATCGATCGAACGCCAGGAAACGAGCACGCAGATGGGCGTGAGCAGGGTCGTCAGTATGACCAGCCACAGGCTGATGCCGTCGATGGCGACATGGTAATGGATAGCCGGCGAATCGACCCACGGAATATCCGTCTCGAAGACGAACTTGCCTGGGCTCGCGAACCAAAACGGTCCGATGAGGCCGAGCGAGAGCAAGAAAATGGCGGTCGACGCGACTAGGCTGAAAGTCCGGATGGCGGCGGGGCTATCTTTGGGCAAAAAGAGAATAATCAGGAATGCCACCAGCGGCAGGAAAATGACGACGTCGAGAAGCGTCATCGGGTGGCTCCACCGAATCCGATGGCCAACAATAGCAGCACGGAGCCTAGCACCACCCAGGCCGCATAACTGCGGATGTTGCCGGACTGCAACAGCTTCAGGATATTGCCGACGCCGCGTGATCGCGCGCCGAAGCCGTTGACGATGCCGTCGATGAAGCCTGCATCCACGCCGCGCCAGAGGAAAATTCGGGAGCCCTTCACCACCGGCGTCACGACGGCCGCGTCGTAAACTTCGTCCACGAAATACTTGTTATAGACCAGCGTGTAGAGACCGTTCATGGCCTTTGCGAATCCATCAGCCATAGCGGGACGCGCGACGTAAAATAGATACGCTGTCGCGATACCAATGACGCCCACACCCGCCGAAAGCCAAGCCAAAGTCTGATTTTCCGGTCTCTCGCCGAACATTGGCTCCAACCAGTGCGGAACGTTTATGAAACCGCCGAAGATCGCCAGAACGGCCAAAAGCATCAGCGGTCCAGTCATCACCAAAGGCGATTCGTGGGGGTGCGCGTGCCCACGATACTCACCGGTGAACGCCAGGAACCAAGCGCGAAAGACATAGAAAGCAGTCATACCTGCTGTGAGCACGCCTACCCAGTACATCCACGGCGCGCGCTCGTAGGCAGCCACCAGAATTGCATCCTTACTAAAGAAACCGGATGTGAACGGAAATCCTGAGATGGCGATCGAAGCGCACAGCAGCGTAATGGCCGTAATCCTCATGTGCTTAAAGAGACCGCCCATCTGCCTCAGGTCTTGTTCGCCGTGCAGACCGTGAATGACCGCACCTGCGCCGAGGAACAGCAGGGCTTTGAAGAACGCGTGCGTCATCAGATGGAAGATTCCGGCTGAGAACGCGCCGACGCCCGCGCCCAGGAACATATAGCCGAGCTGGGAGACGGTAGAGTACGCGAACACTTTCTTGATGTCGGTCTGCGCCAGACCGATGGTCGCCGCAAAAAAGGCCGTCGCCAAGCCGATCACGGCAACCGTATCCATGGCGATGGGCGCGTGCGTGAACAATGTGGCCGAACGCGCGGTCATGTAGACGCCGGCGGTCACCATCGTCGCTGCGTGGATCAAGGCGGAAACCGGAGTGGGACCGGCCATTGCGTCCGGAAGCCAGACGTACAACGGAATCTGGGCGGATTTACCGGCGGCACCGACCAAGAGAAGCAGACAGATCGTGGTCAAGATTCCGGCGCTTGTCTCAGTCGGCATAGGTCTTGCTGCGTCGAAGACTTTGGTGAAGTCGAGCGAGCCAAACTGGCGCACGACCAGAAAAATTGCAAGCGAGAACCCAAAGTCGCCGATGCGGTTTACGATGAACGCTTTGTTACCGGCGTTGGTGGCGAACCGCTCCAGGAAGTAATAGCCGATCAGCAGGTAGCTGCATAGTCCGACACCTTCCCATCCGACGAAGAGGACCAGAAAATTCTGAGCGAGCACCAGAACCAGCATGAAAAACATGAACAGGTTCAGATAAGCGAAGAAACGATAGTAGCCGTCTTCGTCCGCCATGTAGCCGATGGAGTAGATATGGATCAGCAGGCCGACGCCAGTGACCACCATTAGCATCACGGCGGTCAGGCGATCGACGGCGAAGTCGATACTGATGTTCAATGCGCCACTCTGAATCCAAGTGAAGTAGTGCTCGATGTACTTGGTTTCGAGGGGACTCAGTCCCACTAACGTCTTGACTGCCCACAGGAACGAAAGGGTTACGGAGCCAATGGCAAACAGATTGACCATTGACTTCGGCATTCGCCGGCCAAACAGGCCATTGATCAGGAAGCCGAGGAAGGGGAGGATCGGAATCAGCCAGAGGAACATGATGTCAGTACTTCATCGAGCTCACGTCGTCGATCATGAGCGTCTCGCGATTCTTGAAGACTGTCAGAATGATAGCCAAGCCCACCGCCGCCTCGGCCGCCGCCACCACCATCACGAAAAAGCTGAAAATGTGGCCATCCACCTGTTTCAGCGTGTAGGAGAACGTGATGAACGTAAGATTCACGGCATTTAGCATCAGCTCGATGGACATGAAAACTGTAATGATGTTGCGGCGATAGATGAAGCCCGCCACACCGAGCCCAAAAAGAATGGCGCTCAGAATCAAGTACCAGCTCACCGGTACGCTGGTTGGCATCAGATCTCCCTCCGCGCGAGCACCATCGCGCCCAGAATCGCAATCAGAATTAAAACCGACGTAACCTCAAAAGGCAACAAATATATCGTGAACAGCTTGCGTCCGATGTTCAAAGCCGTGCCGCCCTGAAATGCGCCGAAAACCACGCCTTCGGTCTTAGGCAGCATGGCTTGGATGACGAAGCTGATCAATCCCAGAAACGCGGCCAGCAAAAAGATGCCGACATACTTTGCGAAGTTCGACATCTGCAGCGATGTGCCTTCGGCGCCGGCATTCAGCAGCATGATGACGAAGACAAACAGCACCATGATCGCGCCGGCATACACGATCACTTGCGCGGCAGCGATGAATTCCCCGCCGAGCTGCAGGTACAAAATCGCGAGCGAGCCCATTACGCCGATGAGGGAAAGTGCACTGGCGATAGGATGAGTCTGAGTAACCAGGCTGATACCGCAAAAAACCGCGATGCTGGCAAAGAGGAAAAAGATCAGCGCCGTCATAATCTATTTGGAAGACAGAGCCACGATCAGGCCCGTGATAAGCAGGTTCACCATAGAAAGCGGGAACAGGAATGTCCACGCGAATCGCATCAGCTGGTCATAGCGGAAGCGCGGCAGCGTGGCCCGAACCCAGATGAAGAGAAATAGCAAAATACCTAGTTTTCCGCAAAACCAAAAAAGTGCCATCAGGATCGTTTTCAACACCGGGATAAAAAAGCCCAGGCCAAAGATGGCCGCAATTCCCAGAAAAATTAGACCGGTGGCTGGAAGGGTGAATTTGTCCATCCGGCGGGCCGGATGCAAGCCGTGATAGAGCGCCACCAAACCTGCGGCTACAAAAATAACGATGGGGACAAAATCGGAATACGGCTCCGGGAACGGCGGCTGCCAGCCACCCAGGAACAAGAGCGTGGCGACGGCCGTCACTGTCACCATGTTGGCGTACTCGGCCATGAAGAACGCCGCGAACTTCATGCTGCTGTATTCGACGTGGAAGCCCGCCACCAGCTCATTCTCGGCTTCCGGCAAATCGAACGGAACACGATTTGTTTCCGCAAAGGCGGCGATCAGGAATACCACGAATCCCAGGATCTCGGGCCAAACATTCCAGCGCGGGATGAATCCCAGCCAATAACCGCTTTGGTAGTTCACCATCTCGCGGAAGCTGAGAGTATTGGCGAGCAGAAGGGGTGAAGCGACAGCGAGCGCTAGCGGCAATTCGTAGCTGATCATCTGCGCTGAGCTGCGCAGTCCGCCCAGCAGCGCATATTTGTTGTTCGACGCCCACCCTCCCAGCGCCACGCCATAAACGCCTATCGAGGAGACCGCCAGCACGAACAGGATCCCGATATTGAGATCGGTGAGCTGCATCCAGGTGGTGACGGGACCGACAGTGATTTCCGGGCCAAAGGGAATGACGGCGATGGAGATGAGCGCCAGTGTCACCGCCACAAACGGGGCCATCAGGTAGAACACCTTGTTGACGTGCGACGGCACGACGCCTTCCTTAGTAATAAGCTTCACCACATCCGCCAGCGGCTGCAGCAAGCCGTGCGGTCCGACGCGGTAGGGTCCTACCCGGAGCTGGATGTGCGCGATCACTTTACGCTCGATCCATTGCAGATACGCCAGCGTAGTGAGAAGCACGAAGGCGATGATCGCCGCCTTGATCAGGCTCAGTATGAAAAAGTCCATCGGTGACCTTACGGCCGCTCTTCCGAATACAACCCGCCCGGCGATTCGATCACCGCGCTTAGCGCCTGGGAATATCGGCCCAACGTACCGGAAGTGAACAGCGTATCCCGGGCCGACTGTATCAACTCCGGCCGCGAGCTCGCCGCCACGTGGCCGTTCACTGGAATTGTTTGGGCTGCGCCTCCCGTTGCGACTATAGGCAAAGGAATATTATAACCACGCACGTTCCTACGAATCTCGTCGAAAATTTTGTCTGGCGTCCAGATGCCGATGTTCACGCCCATCTCTTTCGTGAGCAGGCCCATAATTTCGAGATCGGATTTGGCGCCCATCACTTTCAATCCGGCCTTCAAGTGCTGCACTTCGCCGCAGACATTTGTCACCGTACCGTTTTTTTCGTAAGCCGACGCGGCGGGGAAGATCACGTCCGCTCGCTGCGCCGTCTCGGTGAGAAACATATCGTTCACAACTACGAAAGCCTGGCTGGAGGCCAGCGGGGCGCGTTTCAATGGATTCGCACCGACCACCCACAAAACGTCGAGATCGGGGGCCGCCAGTATTTCGTCATAATCAAGGCCGTCGGCTGCCGCGGCCGAGTAACCGGGACTCAAGCCGGGCAACAGTCCCATGTCCGATGCGCCCCTGGAATTCGAATAGTCGACTAAGCAGACGTACTTCACTGAAATGCCGAGCGAATCGCCAAACGCCACCAGCTTGCGCACAGCATCGCCCTTGATTGCATCGCCGAAAAGAATCACCAGTTCGGGTTCGGCCTTAAGTTGATCGCGCAGCGATTCCAGATCGGCCAGCTCTCGTCCCGGGACGGTAATGATGCTGCGGACCGCCTGCTTCTGCTCGCGCACTGGACCCGGCGTGACGGTATAAATGTGCGCGGCATGATGCCGGTAATTGGCGCGGATCTGGAAAGCCAGGAACGGATGCTGTTGGGAAAGATCGCTCGACACAACCAAAATGGCCTTGCGATTATAAAGATCGGCAGTGGTCGCCAGGGCATCCGTCTTGCCGCTGAGCGCATCCAACAAAGTCGGAAGGTCGCCGGTCCGATGATGGTCGATAGTCTGGGTAGAGAGTACTTCGCGGGCAAATTTCTGCAAATAGTAATTTTCTTCGTTGGTAGTGTGGTTGGAGCCGATCACCGCGAACTTTCCGCCGCGGCCTAACACTTCTTGGAACTTTCTCGCAACCGCCGTCAACGCCTCAGACCATGAGACCGGCTGGAGATCTCCGTTCTTCCGGAGCAACGGTGATTGCAGCCGCTCGGCGTGGTGTACAAAATCGAAAGCATAGCGGCCCTTGATGCATAGAAATTCGCCGTTGATGCCCGAGTGGTCGCGGTTGTTGCCGCGGATGATCTCGTTGTTCCGTATGCCCAATGTGGTCTTGCAGCCGTTCGAGCAATGCGTACAGATGGTCCCGACGTGCTGCATCTCCCAGGGCCGCGTCTTATAGCGGTACGTGCCGCTGGTCAACGCACCCACCGGGCAGATGTCGATACACGCGCCGCACTCGTCGCACTCCAGATGATCGAAATGATTGGGCGCGATTTCCGAACCAGAGCCCCGATTGATGACGCCCAGCGCGTTCACTCCCATGCCTTCGTCGCAGATCCGCACACAGCGGTAGCACAGGATGCAGCGCGGCTTGTCGTAGAACACCACCGGCGACCATTGCTGCTCGTCCACGTGTTGCTTCTGTTCCAGAAAACGGCTCTCGCCCATGCCGTAGCGGAAGGTCATGTCCTGCAGTTCGCACTCGCCGCCTTTGTCGCACACCGGACAATCCAGCGGATGGTTAGTGAGCAAAAACTCCACCATGCCTTTACGCGCGGCGTGTACCACCGGCGTATCGGTGTGCACCACCATACCCTCCGACACCGGAAGCGTGCAGGCTACTTGGGGCTTGGGCGTCTTGTCGACTTCCACCAGACACATGCGGCAAGCGGCCTGCAGCGTCAGACCGTCGTAATAACAGAAGGACGGAATCTCGATGCCGACCTGCTTGGCGGCATTGATGATTAAGGTCCCGGGAGCCGCGGTCACCGGCTTGCCGTCAATTGTCAGATGTATTGGATCGCTCATTTTCTCAGGCCATCGCCAATTCAGCCGAATGCTGATAGGGGCATGGCTTTCCGTTCAAGTGGGCTTCGAAGTCTTCAGGAAATTTCTCGACGATGGAGATGGTCGGCATCGCGGCGGCGTCGCCTAAGGCGCAGAAGGTCCGGCCCAACATGTTCTTCGAAAGCTCTCCAATCAGCGCGATGTCGCTCTTCTGGCCGCCCCCGCTGTGGAAACGGTCCAGCATCTTCTTCAGCCAGGTGGTGCCCTCGCGGCACGGGATGCACCAGCCGCAGCTCTCGTGCGCGTAGAACTTCATGATGCGGAGCGCGAACTTCACCATGCACGTGTCTTCGTCCAGAACTACGGTGCCTCCCGACCCGAGCATGCTTTTTACTTTGGCGAGCGTGTCGAAGTCCATTGCGATGTCGCACTCGTCGGCTGTCAAAACGGGACAGGAAGAACCGCCGGGCACCACCGCCTTCAGCTTCTTGCCGTTTCGCATTCCACCGCCGACTTCGTAAATCATCCTGAGCAGATTAAAACCAACAGGAAGTTCATAGACCCCCGGTTTGTTGATGTGGCCCGAGAGACAAATCATCCGCGTGCCCCCGTTTTTCGGGGGCCCTAATGCCGCGAAAGCCGCGCCGCCATCGCGGATGATTGCCGGAACGGCAGAGAAAGTCTCGACATTGCTGAGCAGCGTTGGAGACTGCCAGGCGCCCACCACGGCCGGGAAGGGAGGCTTCATGCGCGGGATGCCGCGCTTGCCTTCGATGGAATCGAGCAGGGCCGTCTCTTCTCCACATTCGTATGCGCCGGCGCCGGTGTGAGTGTAGAGATCAAAATCAAAACCGGTGCCCTGGATGTTCTGGCCGAGGTAGCCGCGCGAGTAGGCTTCACCGATGGCGCGGTCCATGGCATCGATCAGATAACGATATTCGCCGCGAATGTAGATGTAGCCCTTGTGAGCGTCCACCGAACGGCCGGCGATCAAAATGCCTTCGATCAACTGATGCGGATCGTTTTCCATCAGCAGCCGGTCCTTGCAGGTGCCCGGCTCGCTCTCGTCGGCGTTGATGATCACGTATTTCGGCTTGGGCGACGTACGGGGCACGAAGCTCCATTTCATTCCGGTGGGAAATCCTGCGCCGCCGCGGCCGCGCAGCGCCGACACTTTGACCTCTTCGATAATCTGCTCCGGGGTCATCTGCATGGCCTTGAAGAAGGCTTTGAAGCCGTCGTTAGCGAGATAGGTATCGAGCGAGGCTGAGTTAGGCAAGCCAAAGCGCCTGGTCAGGATTTTGACTTCGAGCGGGCTGGGTTCGTTATATAGCATGGGTGGTTACTGATTCTTTCTCAACTCCGCGATCAACCCGTCCAGTTTCTCCTCCGTCACATGATGATGAAAGTCGTAGTTGATCTGAACCGCGGGAGCCCAGGAGCAGGCCCCGATGCATTCCACCTCTTCGAGCGAGAACTGGCCGTCTGGCGCTACTTCCTTGTGCCTCAGGCCGAGCGTTTTTGACGCGTGCTCGAACAGCTCTTCGCCGCCGCGCAGTAGGCAGCTGATGTTGGTGCAAACCTGCACGTGATATTGGCCCATCGGTTTACGATGCAGCATCGAATAATAGCCGACCACCTCGTCCACCTGCAGTGGCGTCACCTTGCACCGCCGGGCTACTTCCTCGATCAGCTCGTTTGAGATGTGGCCTAATTCGTCCTGCGCAAAGAGCAGCATCGGGATTACCGCGGAGCGAGTGCGTCCCTGCGGATAGCTTTCCAACAGCTTTGCAAATTTGGATTCGAGTTCGGGCGAGAAGGTCATCAGCGATCCACATCCCCCAACACGAAATCCATACTGCCGAGCGAGGCGATGGAATCGGCCAACAGCCGGCCTTCCAGCAACGCCGGAAGCGCCTGCAGATTTCCGAAACTGGGTGTCCGCATGAAAACGCGATATGGTTTCGCGGTGCCGTCGCTGACGATGTAGTAGCCGATCTCGCCGCGCGGCGATTCCACCACCTGATAAGCTTCGCCCGCCGGTACACGGAAGCCCTCGGTCACAATCTTGAAATGATAGATTAGCGCCTCCATCTGGGTCTTCATTTTTTCGCGGTCCGGGAGCACGATTTTCGGCGCGTTGGCCTGCCAGGCGCCTTCCGGCATCCCCTCCACAGCTTGCTTGATGATCCGCGCGCTCTGTCGCATTTCTTCCAGACGCACGCGGTACCGGGCGTACACGTCGTTTTCGGTTCGCGACGCTATGTCGAAATCAAACTGCTCGTAACTCGAATAAGGTTCATCCTTGCGGATATCCCACTTAAGGCCGGCAGCTCGAATCATCGGCCCAGTCACGCCCAGATCCAGAAGATCTTCCAGCGGCGCGAAACCGACGCCCTGAGTGCGTCGTTTCCAGATCGGATTGTTGTCCAGCAGCTCTTCGTATTCATCTACATTGCTGGGAAAAGCAGTAATGAACTTGCTCACCGCCTGCTGCCATCCACGCGGTGGCTCCAACGCCAGCCCGCCGATCCGGATGTAGCTGGTCATCATCCGCTGTCCGGAAAACATTTCGAAGATGCGGAGGATATCTTCGCGCTCACGAAAGCAATAGAAGAATACCGTCATCGCTCCGATGTCGAGCGCGTGCGTGCCCAGCCAGACCAAATGGCTGTTGAGCCGCTGCAGCTCGGCCATCATTACGCGCGTCCATTGCGCCCGCGGAGGGATCTCGATGTCGCCGATCAGTTTCTCCACCGTCAACGCATAGACCAGATTATTCGAGAGATTCGAAAGATAATCCACGCGATCAGTCAGCGTGACGGCCTGCTGCCAGGTCTTAACCTCGCATTCCTTCTCGATGCCGGTATGCAGAAAGCCGATGTCGGGAACCGCCAAGACGATCGTTTCCCCGTCCAATTCCAGCACCACGCGCAGCACGCCATGAGTGGACGGATGTTGCGGGCCCATGTTCAAAGTCATCCGCCGGCTGCTTGTTTCTGGCGGCGCGGTGACCGAGTGTTCCGCTTCTACGGCGGTGATCGTGTCGGTATTGAGTGTTAGCTCTCGCATGTCGGATCCATATCGCTTTGATAGCTGTACTTGTAGCCGTGCACGGGATAATCTTTTCGCAGCGGATGGCCCACCCAGTCCGTCGGCATGAGAATCCGGCGAAGGTCCGGGTGATTGCGGAAGCGGATGCCGAACAGATCGAACACCTCCCGCTCATACCAATTCGCGGCGCGCCATACGCCGGTCACCGAATCGATCTCGCAATCCGATTCAGGCACCCAGCATTTCAGCCGAAGCCTCGAACCCTCGTCTAGTGAGTGCAGTAGATACACAACCTCGAAGCGCGGGTCGGCTGGATGCCAGTCCACGGCCGTGATCGCGCTAAGACGGACGAACTTTCTCTGGTCCTTAAGGTATCGGCACACTTCCACGATGGTGCCTGGCGAAATAAACAAGGTTGGCTCGCCGTGTTCAGCATGGCCGCCCGTGATCGCTAGTGGGAAAGCGGCCTCGAGCGCCGCCGCCCCCGGATGATCTTTCAGTTGTTCAGGAAGCATTTATTTTTTCGTTGCACTCGGCTCTTCGATCGACCAATCCAGCGCGCCCTTCTTCCAGACATAGAAGAAGCCCACCAGGACCAGAACGATGAACAGCAGCATTTCGACGAAGGCAAACATCTTCAGTTCACGGTACACCACCGCCCAGGGGTAAAGAAAAACGGCCTCGATGTCAAAAAGGATGAAGACGATCCCCACTAGATAGAATTTGACGCTGAAGCGCTCCCTGGCGCTCCCGGTAGGCGCGATGCCGCATTCGTAGGGCGAATCCTTTACCCGATCTTTAACACGCTTGCCAATAAAATACGAAAGGGCAACCAGGGCTCCGGCCACCAGAACCGCGAGCGTAATCTGGACTAGTACCGGAAAGTAGGTGTCTGAATAGGTAGTGGGCATTTGGACGAAATTGTGAAACCGTAAGCCGTACAATTTGACTATAATGAGATCCGGCCTCGGGCCGCAAGTTCGTTTCTGTTTTTCTCGTTTCTAATTTCAGTAGCAGAGAATGAGCACGGGAACAAAAGAGATTCAAATTGTTGTTAACGGACAGGTTCGGACGGCGCCCGCCGGCCGGAGCGTGATCGAGTTGTTGGCCCGGCTGGGGATAGATGGCGGTCGCGTGGCGGTAGAGCTGAATCGGTGCATCGTCCGGCGTGACGATTGGGACAAAACCGAAATTGGCGAGGGAGCCGCCCTGGAGATCGTCCAGTTTGTCGGTGGCGGTTAAGCGAAACGAAAGTTTCCTATTGACAGGCCCGATAGGTCAGGTAGAATTTTAATGGCCGTCTAGTTGCCGTCCGGTAAAAAAACGTTGGCGGGGGAACATGTTCAAAACAAAGAAAACTCGTTCTGAAAGCGAAGATGGGGCTCGGTCGTTCACCAGCAGCGATGTCTCCCGCATTGCCGAGGTAAGCTTGCGGCAATTGCAATGGTGGGATGAGCGCAAGGTGGTCTCCCCGCGCCACGAAGGACACAAGCGCGTTTACCAATCCGCTGAAGTAATCGAAATTACAGTCATCGCCGAATTGCGCCGCAAGGGTTTCTCGCTTCAAAAAATCCGACGGGTGCTGCGATTCCTCCAGCGCGAAATGGGCAAACGATTGAGCGATGTACTTGAGTCCGAATCCGATCTGCACCTGGTAACCGACGGCAAATCCATTTATCTCGAAGACCAGCAGGAACGGATCATCGATATTTTGAAGAACGCCAAGCAGCCGATGTTCCTGGTGTGTGTGAGCGATCAGGTCCGCCGGCTGAATGAGTCACCGCGGAAGCCAATGAAAGCCGAGGCAGCGGCCGCAGCCTCGCGCCGGTCCGTCCGCAGCGCCTAACCGAATCCTAATCCTGGCGGCCTGCCCGGAAGTCCGTTATACTAAAGCTAGTGAGGTGCTGATTGTCGCGTCGACTAAGGCCGCTCTTATCCGTTCTTTTCGTTATCATCCTCTGTTCAGTGCTGGGAGGTATCTTTGGACCGGGCCTGACGGGTGTCTCCGCCGCATCCAATGGGCCGGAAGAAGATCTGAAGGCCAGCATCAAGCAGTTCACCAAAGTGTACGAGGCCGTAGAGAATAACTTCGCCGACAAGGTGAGCGCCGACAAGGCCATCTACAAGGGCTCCATTCCCGGCATGCTTCGAACCTTGGACCCGCACTCGAATTTCTTCGACCCCAAGGATTTCCAGGCGCTGCGTGACGATCAGCAGGGTCACTATTATGGCGTTGGCATGACGGTCGGCCCGCGTAACGGGAAGACAATTGTCATTGCGCCGTTCGGCGGATCACCGGCGTATAAAGCAGGTCTCCGTCCTGGTGACGTGCTTCTCCAGATAGACGACAAGCACACCGACAATCTCTCGACTTCCGAAATTGCGGACTTGCTGCGGGGACATCGTGGAACGCATGTTCAGGTTATGGTGGGCCGCGAAGGATCCGAAAAGCCGCTCGTGTTCGACATCGTTCGCGACGAGATCCCGCGCTATAGCGTCGAGGCGGCGTTCTGGGTTCGTCCGGGCATCGCCTACATGCACGTTTCGCAATTCAACGAGAATACCAGCCAGGAAATGGAAGACAATTTCAAGAAGCTGGGCGAAAACAACATCAAGGGACTCATCCTCGATTTGCGCGAGAATCCCGGCGGGCTGCTGAATGAAGGTGTCGCCGTGGCCGGCCATTATCTCCGCAAGGGCGAGGTGGTTGTTTCTCATCGCGGCCGCGCGTCGGCTGAAAAGCCCTACTACGCGCGAGGCAGCGCCAGCGGGCAGAATTATCCGATTGTCGTTCTGGTTAATCGCTATTCCGCATCCGCGGCTGAAATCGTGGCCGGCGCTCTGCAGGATCACGATCGCGCCTGGATTCTGGGCGAGAATACTTTCGGTAAAGGGCTGGTTCAAACCGTGTTTCCACTGCCGGAGAATACCGGTCTTGCGCTCACCACAGCACATTACTATACGCCCAGCGGCCGTCTGATCCAGCGCGACTATTCGAACATCTCGTTCCTCGATTACTATTACGGCAAGCGCACCGACACCAAGAACATGCAGGATGTGAAGAGCACCGATAGCGGACGCACGGTCTACGGCGGCGGCGGCATTACACCCGACGAAAAATACGAGCCGCCCAAGTACAACAAGTTCCAGACCGACCTGCTGCGCAAGTACGAGTTCTTCAACTTCACCGCCAAGTGGTTTGGTGGACGCACTAGCGCCCAGCTCCCCAAAGGTTGGGAGCCCGACGCTACCGTGCTGAACGATTTCCACGAGTATCTGTTGAAGCAGACCATTCCCTTCACCGAAGCGGAGTGGACCGAAAATCTGACCTGGACCAAGCAGCAGCTGAAGAAAGAAATGTATGCCACCGGTTTCAGCATCGAAGAATCGCAGAAGGTGACCGTCGAGACCGATCCGATGGTTACCAAGGCAATCGATGCGCTGCCGGAAGCCAGGGCCCTACTCGACAAATCGAAAAAGCTGGTCGTCCAGCGGATGACTCGCGACGATCGCCAGTAAGATTTGACACAAAAACCTTCGCCCCAAATTACCGTCCTTGACGCGGGCGGCCAATACTGCCATCTCATTGCCAGAAAGATTCGTGACCTGGGTGTGTATGCGGACGTCCGTCCCAGCGACACACCCGCGCAAGAGCTGCGCGGAAGCAAGGGACTGATTATCTCCGGAGGTCCGGATAGCGTCTACGAAAGCGATAGCTCGCGGATCGATCCGGCCATTCTCTCCCAGGGCAGCGCGGTGCTCGGCATCTGTTACGGCCAGCAGTTGATGGCGCACGAATTGGGCGGTCATGTGCGGAAAGGCACGAAGGGCGAATATGGGCTGGCCGTTCTTGAAAGAACACAGCCTCACGCGCTTTTCGCGGGTCTGAATGGCGGCTCGCAAGTGTGGATGAACCATCGCGACCAGGTCGAGACTGTGCCGGACGGCTTCGACGTGCTGGCCAGAACCGCGACCTGCTCCGTGGCGGCAATGGCGCATCGCGATCGTCCCCTGATGGCTCTTCAATTTCATCCTGAAGTAGTGCATACGCCGCAGGGCCACCAGATCCTATCGAATTTTGTGTTCGGCGTATGCGGCTGCAACCAGGATTGGGATCCCAGGGATCGCATCCGGCCGCTCGAGGCAGAGATCCGGTCTGTTGCCGGCGATCGTAACGTGTTTTTCTTCGTGAGCGGCGGCGTCGACTCGACTGTCGCCTACACGCTATGCCTGCGGGCTCTCGGCGCGGATCGCGTTTACGGCATTTATGTCGACACGGGATTGATGCGCCAAGGCGAGACAGAGTACGTGCGGCGCTTATTCGCGCAACTGGGAGCCGCGGCTTTTCACATCGAGGCCGCTGAAGCCGAGTTTCTCAGCGCCCTGGCCGGCGTGTGCGATCCGGAGCAGAAGCGGCACCTCATCGGCGAGCAGTTCGTCGCGGTTCAGCAGCGGGTCTTGAGCACCGGCCATTTTCTGGATGGCCGGTGGATTCTGGGGCAGGGAACCATCTATCCCGACACCATCGAATCGGGGGGCACCGCGAGAGCCGACGTCATCAAGACCCACCACAACCGTGTCGCCGGAATTCAGAAACTGATCGAAAGCGGCCGGATCATCGAGCCGCTGTCGTCCTTTTATAAGGACGAGGTTCGCGAAATCGGCGCCGAACTCGGAATCCCCGGCGAGTTTCTGCATCGTCATCCGTTCCCCGGGCCGGGTTTAGCGATCCGGTGTTTATGCTCGGAAGCTGAAGCCCCGGTGGAGCGCCGCGAGCCTGGCTGGCTGTTGCCTATTCGATCGGTCGGTGTGAAGGGCGATTCGCGCAGCTATCATGCCGTGCTTGCGCTCGACAATCTGTCCAAAGACGAGATCGCCGGTGAGCTGGTGAATCGCATGCTAGATATTAATCGCGTGGTAGGCGTGGTGAAGGCGCGCGCGCCGATTTCAGCGATGCGGTCCACAGTTGGCTCACTGACCCGTGAACGTCTGGAGCGATTGCGCCAGGCCGACGCGATCGTGCGGCGACTGTCCGACGAAAGTGGATTCGAAAGCAAGGTCTGGCAATTCCCGGTGGTTTTGATACCCCTCGGCCTCGCCGGCGTGCCCGACTCCATCGTGCTGCGCCCTATTCATTCCGTCGACGGCATGACCGCCCAAGTCGTGCGTATGCCGGATGACCTGCTAAACCAGATGGCGGACGAACTGCTTCGTGTGCAGGGAATATGCGGCGTTTTTTACGATTTGACGCACAAGCCTCCCGGCACTATCGAGTGGGAGTAGGATTTAGATTCTGTGGAAGCTCTTCAAGATATCCCGCATTGAATACCGCAGCGCGATCGGCCGGCCATGCGGGCAACTCATCGGGCACTCGGTCGCGGCCAACTGCGTAAGCAGCCATTCCATCTTGGCGTGATCCAGCCGCATATTGATCTTGATGGCAGCGCGGCAGGCGATGCTGGCCGCCATTGCGCGGCGAAGATCGTCGAGTGAAACCTTACGCAGCTCGCTTTCCGCGATTTCCAGAATTTCAAACACCAGCTTCTCGATGTCGCCTGGACCCACGCCGGCGGGCGCTCCTTTTACCGCAATGGTGCGCTGTCCGAATGGCTCGGAATCAAACCCGGCGCGCTCCAGTTCACCAGCGATTTGAGCATATTCGATCTGCTGCCCAGCCGTGAGCTCGATCAGGATCGGCATCAGCAATTGCTGGCGCTCCACGCGGCCCTGCCCCTGTTGCCGCAGCACTTTTTCAAACAAAATGCGCTCATGGGCAACGTGCTGGTCGATGATCCAAAGGCCGTCGCGGCCGGCGGCAATGATGAAGCTGTCATGAAGCTGGCCTAAAGGGCGCAGATCCGAAAGACTCGCGAGACTTTGGGGCGGCTCGGCTCCCAGCGGCAATGGACCGTGCGTGTCGGGAACATGCGGCACAGGCATTCCTGCCTGTGAGACTGCCATCCCTGCCTGTGCAGCTTCACTGAAATCAAACCTACGCTCCGGTCCCGCCCCGGTCTTCAAGGTGAAAACCGGCAGATCTTCCGGCCGCTCCGTTCCCGCGTGGACGTCCGCAACCGGCTCGAAGCGCTGATTCTCGATGCGCTGCGTGAAATCGGAAAACGGAAGGTCGGCCGCCGGCTGCGGCTGGGTCGAGACAGGAATGCTGGAGGCCGGCCGCGCCGCGATCAGCCGCTCTCGAATGGCATCGCGGACAAAGTCATGCACGAAAGTACCATGCCGAAAACGCACTTCGGTTTTGGAAGGATGGACATTAACGTCTACTTCCTCGCAGTCACAATCGACGAAAAGCAGCGCGAAAGGATAGCAGGCCGGCGGCATCAGGTTGTGATACGCGGACGACAACGCGTGCAGCAAGACGCGATCGCGAATCAAGCGCCCATTCACAAACAGGAAAATCGAATTGCGGTTTAGCTTCTGCACCTGCGGCCCGGAGACAAGCCCGCGCAGCGCAAAGACGCGGTTTCCGCGCTCCTCGGCATCCACGACTTCGAGTTCGCGCTCGACAAAATCGAGATCGATGAGATCTTCAAGTGTCTGGTTGCCGAAAACCTGGTAGACTCGTTCGCGCAAAGTTTCCACCGGCGTGACATCCAGCAATTCGTTAGCGGCGTGGCGCAGTTGGAACGATTTCTGCGGATGCGCCAGGCTGTAGTGCGTGGCCAGCGAGGCGATGTGCGCCAGCTCGGTTTGATCGGAGCGCAGAAACTTCTTGCGCGCAGGAACATTGAAGAAAAGATCGCGAACCGTGACGGTCGACCCCGCCGGACCGGGATACTCATCGCAGCGCAGCAGCTTTCCGCCGTTGATTTCCACTGTTGCGCCGGTGGTCTCCTCCGCCGACCGCGTTTCGAGCACCAGGCGAGACACCGAGGCAATGGAGGGCAGCGCCTCACCTCGAAAACCAAGGGTGGCGATCGAAAGCAGGTCTCGAACATCACTCAACTTGCTGGTGGCGTGACGCTCGAAGGCCAGCAGAGCGTCATCGCGCAGCATACCGCAGCCGTTGTCGGCTACGCGGATGAGTTTTCGCCCGCCGCTTTCAACCTCAATACGAAGCTCGGTCGCCCCAGCATCTAGGGAATTCTCGATTAACTCCTTGACGACGGAAGCGGGGCGTTCGACCACCTCTCCGGCCGCAATCTTGTTAGCCACGGTATCGGAGAGGACGCGTATTCGGCCCACCGGGATCAGCCGCTCATCGAGGACAGGAACTCGGCGTTGCTCCGAGACTTGCCCAGCTTATCGAGCAGGAGTTCGATCGATTCCACAGGCGACAACGGGCTTAGAACCTTTCGCAATACCCACACGCGATTCAGTTCTTCGCGCGGCAGCAGCAGTTCGTCTTTGCGCGTGCCACTCTTGGTGATATCGATGGCCGGGAAGACACGCTTGTCCATCAACTTCCGGTCCAGGTGAATTTCCATGTTGCCGGTGCCCTTGAATTCTTCGAAGATCACGTCATCCATGCGGCTGCCGGTGTCGATCAAGGCTGATGCCACGATCGTGAGCGACCCGCCTTCCTCGATATTGCGCGCCGCGCCGAAAAAGCGCTTGGGGCGCTGCAAAGCGTTGGAGTCGACGCCGCCCGAGAGCACTTTGCCGGAAGGGGGAACGACCGTGTTATACGCCCGCGCCAGGCGCGTAATCGAATCGAGCAGGATTACGACATCGCGCTTGTGCTCCACCAGCCGCTTAGCTTTCTCGATCACCATCTCGGCCACCTGAACGTGCCTGGACGCCGGTTCGTCGAAAGTCGAGCTGATCACTTCGCCCTTCACGGAGCGCTGCATATCGGTGACTTCTTCAGGCCGCTCGTCTATGAGCAACACAATGAGCGAGACTTCAGGATGGTTGGTCGTGATCGAATTGGCGATGCTCTGCAGCAGCATCGTCTTGCCGGTGCGCGGCGCAGCGACGATCAACCCACGCTGTCCTTTTCCGATTGGAGTCAGCAGGTCCATGACACGGCCGGAGAAATTCTCTTTGGTGGTCTCCAGCCGGAACCGCTCGTTAGGATAAAGCGGCGTCAGGTTGTCGAAGAAGATCTTGTTGCGCGCTTCCTCGGGCGGCTCGAAGTTGATCGCGTCTACTTTGATGAGCGCGAAGTAACGCTCGCCTTCCTTGGGTGGGCGGATCTGTCCGGAGATCGTATCTCCGGTCCGCAAATCAAAACGGCGGATCTGCGAAGGCGAGACATACACGTCGTCCGGCCCAGGCAGATAGTTGTACTCGGGCGCGCGCAGGAACCCGAAGCCGTCGGGTAGGCATTCCAGCACGCCCTCAGAAAAGATGAGGCCGCTCTTCTCCGCCTGCGTCTGCAGGATCTTGAAGATCAGTTCTTGTTTGCGCAGGCCCGCGGTTCCGGTGACTCCGAGATCCTTAGCGATCTGGTTGAGCTTCTGGATGCTCATGTCCTTGAGCTCCACCAGGTCGAGCGTGCCATTCTTTTGATTGGCCTGTCCGGCAGCGCCACCATGACGCCGTCGCTGGCCGGGCTGATGGGCAGGGACTTGATCGCCGGGCTTGCCGGCCGCCTCAGACTTGGCATCAGACTTTTCGTCGGCCGCTTTTTCTTCCGAGGGCTTGTCACCGCCCGCGGAGGCATCGCCGGACTTCACGTCCGCGCCCTTTCCGTCGCCTTTGGATGGCGCTTTCCCTTCGGGCTTATTCTCCGAGTTTTCTTCGGTGGGAGCAGCTACTGCTGCTGGTTCTTGGTTTTCAAGATCGCTTGCCAAATTTCCCTCACTCCCCGGCACGTCACTGCCGAGAACGGCAGTGGCTCGTCATCCTGGAACTGCCGGATGGCAGCCGCCGATTGCCGTTGGTCTTTCTGAGTTCTCAACTTATCTGTCTTAGTGGCGATCACAATGTACCGCCGGTTATGGAACTCCAGCCACTGCTTGAGTTCCAGGTCTTTCTCCATCCAGCCCCGACGCGCGTCGAGAATCAGGAAGCAAAGCTCCAACGACCTTCGATGTAAAAGGTATTGTTCGATAAGCTGCTTCCACTGGAATGCAACATCCTTCGGGACACGAGCGTATCCGTATCCGGGCAGGTCGACGAAGTGGAATTGTCCATCGACCCGGTAAAAATTTATTAACTGCGTGCAGCCCGGCCGGGCGCTCGTAAATGCCAGTCCACTCTGGTGGACCAGACAATTGAGCAAACTCGACTTGCCAACGTTGCTTCTGCCCAGAAATGCAACTTCCGGGAGCGTCTCGGCCGGAAACTGATCCGGCCCTGCTGCACTCACTACAAACTCGGCGTCCATCAGGCCCCTGAATCCGGCGGAGCTACTGGTCCGCGCCCGGCCGCGGACACGCCCCAGCCATGCCTAATGTGAAATTCGTTCTTCGCTCGGTCCGCGCACCAGTTCCACTGGCGGCGTTGTGCTGGCCAGCGGCAGCGCAATGATTTCTCTTTCCAGAGCCACCTTCAACACTTCGTCCATCGAGGTCACGAAGTGGAGTTTCATATCCTTTCGAACGTTCTCCGGAATATCGGGGAGGTCCTTCTCATTATCCTTCGGAAGGATTAGTTCGTGAATCCCCTGGCGGTGGGCCGCTAGTACTTTTTCTTTCAGGCCGCCGATGGGCAAAACTCGCCCGCGCACCGTGATCTCGCCTGTCATCGCGAGATTACAGCGAACCGGAATGTTGGTCAGCGCGCTGCAGATACTGGTTGCAATCGTGATACCAGCCGACGGGCCATCCTTCGGAATCGCTCCCTCTGGCACGTGTACGTGAATATCCAGGTTCCGGTAGAAATCGCGCTGCAATCCGAGTAATTGCGCGCGCGACCTCACGTAGCTCATCGCCGCGTGCGCCGATTCCTGCATGACATCACCCAGCTTACCGGTGGTTTGCAGTTTACCCTTGCCTTCCATCACCGCGGCTTCGGTGGTCAGGATCGACCCACCCACCTCGGTCCAGGCTAGGCCAACTGTGGCGCCAACCTCGTTCTCCTTGTCACATTGCAGATCGCGGAATTTCTGCGGGCCCAGGAAATCGCTGGCGGTCTCGGGATTGAGAATCGCTCGGGCGGCCTTCTTCGAAGGCTTCGGCTCACTTTGGGCGTTAACTACTTTGCGCGCGACCTTGCGGCAAACGTTTCCGATCTCCCGCTCCAGATTGCGCACGCCCGCTTCGCGCGTGTAGGACTGGATCAAAGTCTGCAAGCCGTCATCGGCGAATTCCAGGTCATCTTTGCCGACGCCCGTCTGCTTCATCTGCTTAGGAACCAGGAACCGTTTCCCGATCTCGAGCTTTTCGTGCTCAGTGTAGCCTGAGAGGCGAATCACTTCCATGCGATCCTGGAGCGCCGGCGGCACGGTATGCAGCACATTGGCGGTCGCGATGAAAAAGACCTGGCTCAAATCGTATTCGACATCCAGATAATGGTCCATGAACATATAGTTCTGTTCCGGATCCAGCACTTCCAGCAATGCCGCCGACGGATCGCCGCGGAAGTCCATTGACATCTTGTCCACTTCGTCCAACATGAACACGGGATTCCGTGTCCCGGCCTTTTTCATCATTTGCAGAATCTGGCCTGGCAAAGCTCCGATGTAGGTCCTGCGATGGCCGCGGATCTCAGCTTCATCGCGCACGCCGCCTAAAGACAGCCGGACAAACTTTCGCCCGGTGGCCTTGGCGATCGACATTCCCAGTGAAGTTTTGCCTACGCCGGGGGGGCCGACAAAGCACAGGATCGATCCTTTTGGATTTTGCACCAGCCGGCGAACCGCGAGGAACTCGAGAATTCGTTCTTTGATCTTCTCCAGACCGTAGTGATCGGACTCGAGCACCTGTTGGGCGAACTTCAGGTTCCGAATCTCCTTGCTCTTCTTCTTCCACGGCACCGCCAGCAGCCAATCCAGATAATTACGCGAAACCGTGGATTCAGCGGACATGGGCGGCATGTTTTCCAGGCGCCGCAACTCCGCGATGGCCTTCTCGTGGGCATCTTTGGTCATGCCCGCAGTGTCGATCTTCTTCTTCAGCTCGTCGTATTCGCTTTTCTCGCCACGCCCCAGTTCTTTCTGGATAGCCTTGATTTTCTCGTTGAGGTAGTACTCTTTTTGCGCCTTCTCCATCTGCCGCTTCACGCGGCCCTGGATGGTGCGGTCGACATTCAGCTTCTCGATTTCGATGTCGAGCATCTCCGCTACACGCGTCAGCCGGTCCACCGGATCGAAGATTTCGAGCAGCTCCTGTTTCTCTTCGATCGTCAACTGCAGATTCGCGCCCACGGTGTCGGCCAGCTTGCCGGGCTCATCCACCCGGATGGCTGCGATCATAGTTTCGTAGTTCAGGTTCTGGCTGAGCTTGACATATTGCTCGAACAGGCCTGTGACGCGCGTCACAAGCGCTTCCAGTTGCTGGCCGGCCTCCACCTTGAAGTTGAACGTTTTAACCACCGCCCGGAAGTAGCCTTCGTCTTCGCTGACGGAAATGATCTTGCCGCGTTCCACGCCTTCCACCAAAACTTTGATGTTGCCGTCCGGTAGCTTCAAGCTCTGGACGATGTTGGCGACAGTTCCAACGTTGTAGATCTCATCGGGACGGGGTTCGTCGACCGATGCATCGTGTTGAGTGGTGAGGAAAATCTTTTTGTCCGCGGTCAGCGCTTCTTCCAAAGCCCTGACGCTCGAGTCCCTTCCCACCACGAACGGGGTCATCATGTACGGGAAGATGACTACATCCCGTATGGGCATCATGGGTAAGCGTTTAGTATCGGATTTTTCTTTGGAGGTAAGCATTCGGTTCACGAATCCGGAATTCAGCAGTCGGGATCTGGAAGACGGCAGAATCTCTGCCTTATTGATTCTAGCTCCTGGATTCTCTCTCTAGCCAGCCTTTTCGAGCAAGGCCATATTGATCTTCTGCGTCAGGACCATTTCCTTGGTCACCAGGAATTCCCGGACCTTTTTGTAGGACGGTAGATAATACATCAGGTCCAGCATTAGGTCTTCGAGAATCATCCGCAGGCCCCTCGCACCCACCTTCCGCTCCATGGCGAGCGCCGCAATGGCTTCGAGGGCATCATCATTAAACTTCAGTCTAACATTTTCAAATTCGAATAGTTTTTGGTACTGCCGGATAATGGCGTTCTTGGGCTTGCTCAGGATCTGCACCAGGGCTTCCTTGCTCAAGTCCTCAAGTACGGCCACCACGGGCATACGGCCTATGAATTCAGGTATGAAACCGAATTTGATGAGATCGACCGGCTGCACGTTTTCCAGCATGTCCACGTCCCGGCGGTTGGCATTGGCGCGGTGCACGCCCTCCGGACGGTGTTCTTCGGGGGGGATGAAGCCCATGGACTTGGTGCCGACTCGCTTGGAAATCACCTTCTCCAATCCAACAAACGCCCCGCCGCAGATGAACAGGATGTTGGTTGTGTCTACCGGTGTGAACTCCTGGTGCGGATGCTTGCGCCCGCCCTGCGGCGGAACATTGGCGATAGTGCCTTCCAGAATCTTCAGCAGCGCCTGTTGCACGCCCTCGCCCGAGACGTCGCGGGTGATCGATGGATTCTCGTCCTTGCGCCCGATCTTATCGATCTCGTCGATATAGATAATTCCTTGCTGGCAGCGTTGCACGTCCCAATCAGAATTCTGCAGGAGCCGGAGAATGATATTCTCCACGTCCTCACCCACATAGCCTGCCTCGGTGAGCGTCGTCGCGTCCACAATGGCGAACGGAACGTCCAAAATGCGTGCCAGCGTCTGCGCAAGCAGTGTCTTACCCGTCCCGGTGGGCCCAATCAATAGGATGTTGGATTTGGAAAGCTCCACCTCGGCGCCCCGCTGCTTGTTCATCTGGATGCGCTTGTAGTGGTTATAGACGGCCACCGCCAGCTTCTTTTTGGTAGGATCCTGACCAATCACATACTGGTCAAGGTATTCCTTCAATTCCAATGGTTTAGGGAGCTTGTGCGGCGCTCCGTAAGGTTGATCGTGACGATCGTCTTCCAGGATCGAGTTGCATACGGCGATGCACTCGTCGCAAATGTAAGCCCGAGGGTAATCGTTGGGGGAGGAGATTAACTTGCCGACTACGTCCTGACTTTTATGACAAAAGGAACAACGCAGCGCGTCGTCGGAACCAGCACGTTTCACGCGGATCTCCGTAAACTAAAGGATCTACACTCCATCCTGTAATCGGATGCTTCCTGAAACTTCATTATAACAGAACGCGTCTAAGTGCGCCTTGGAAACTTCACTTTTCATCCCACATCTGGTACTGGTAAAGTTCCCAGCCTTACGCGCTAACATTAGTATATCACCAGTATATCACTGGAATCGCAACAGATTATGGCGACGCCCTCCCAACGCCTACAGCCTTGCCGGTCGGGCCCCAATCTTCCTCCACTTGGGGAAGAGGGCCCTCTCTTGATTCGTACGGTACAACCGTACATACTAGGTCGTGTAGGAATAATATGCAATTTGTCCGCTTTCGTCACAAGGGGCTAAGGCAACTGCACGAAGAAGGGAACGCCAAGGGGGTTCCGGCCAAGATGACCGACAAACTGCGCAAGCTCCTACTCGCGGTCGAAACCGCCGAGACACTAGAGCAACTCAATCGGTTTCGGGCTGGAAGCTACATCCGCTTAAAGGCGACCTGAAAGGATTCTGGAGCCTGACAGTCACTGGAAACTGGCGGTTGATTTTTCGGTACGACGAACAGAAAAACACCGCCAGCGATATCGACTTGATTGACTATCATTAGGAGGCCTTCCAAAACGCCCATGAAACAGCCGCCCCATCCGGGCGACCTGATCAAAACCGAAATCATCGAAGCTCTAGGCCTAAATGTGTCGAAGGCGGCGGAGATTTTGAAGGTGCGCCGCGCCACCCTCTCCGACCTTCTACATGGCAAGGCAGCATTGACCCCCGAAATGGCCCTGCGCATCGAAAAGGCGTTCGGGCCGGACATGGACCACCTACTTCGAATGCAGCTGGCCTATGACGTGGCGAAAACGCGAGAGCACGCACGAGACATCTCGATTAAGCGGTATGTCCCGGCCTAAGCGAGCGAGGGAAGACGGGCTTCACTGTTCATCCTGCCACTGCCTTCCAGTTCTTCGCCAGATGCTCGGCCGTTCGCCAGGCCAGGGCCTGAATCGTCAGCGTCGGATTACGCGCCCCGCTGGTCCCGAACACCGAGCCGCCCAGCAGCCCCAGATTTGGCGACTCATGGGAAAATCCCCAGCGATCCACCACATTCGTCTCGGCGGAATCGCCCATCCGCGTGCCGCCATACGCATGCGTCGATAGCCCCGGACCTCGCGGCTCTCCCTTCACCACCTCAATCGCGCCCGCGGCGCGATACCACTCTTCCATCTTGTCCTGCGCGAAAGTCGCAGCCGTCGCCTCGTTCTCCTTAGGACCGCTGGTTACGCGGCAGACCGGATCGCCCAAGGGATCACGCGTCTCCGGATCGAGATCCAAGTACGTGTTTTGGTACGGAAAGCTGTTGGTCTGTAGATACGCCGTGCTCCAGCGCCCGGCATTCTCCCGCACGAACGCCTTCCATTTCGATCCCCACGCGGGCGCGCGGCCGAAGGTACCCATCGCTGCCGCCGCAATCGGATGCCTCTCCATGTAAGCGCACAAGCTGGATCCGCCGATAAATCCGAGGCTCGCGTGGTCGAATGTATCGTCCGCCCATTCGTCGATCACCACCCCCTGCGACAGCATCGCGCCATACCAGAGGTTGAGATCCATCGGAAACAACGCCGACACCCCTACACCCGCCTGCGCGTCCCAATGTCCGAAATAATGCTTGCCGACCTGCCCGTGATTGTTCGATAGTCCATTCGGATAAGCTTTCGATTTTGAAAGCAGCAACAGCCGCGTGTTCTCGTAAACGTAGGACGCCACCAGAACCACCTTGGCCGGCTGGAAATATTCCTTGCCATCGCGCAGGTAAAGAACACCGGTCACTTTTCCATCGTCGCCCGCCACAATCCTGGTAACGTGCGCCTTATCGAAGATCGTCAGATTTTTCGTCTTCAGCGCTTCCGGGATGGTCGTCACCGCAGTCGAGTTCTTCGCGCTGATGTGGCATCCGCCACGATCGCAGTAGCCGTGATATGCGCACGCCGGCCGGCCCCGATAGGATTGTGAATTGATCGCTGATGGCGCATGAAACGGCTTCCAGCCGAGTCTCCTGGCAGCAGTAGTCATATGGTCCAAATAGTCGCAAGTGCGTAGCGGCGGCATCGGATATTCGCGCTGCCGGGGACCTTCGTAAACATTGCCCGCCGGATCCAGCTTGCCTTGAATGTTGCCGGCCTTTCCTGACACTCCGACCTCGTGTTCGACAATGTCGTAGTATGGCTCCAGCTCGTCATAACTAACCGGCCAATCTTCCAGCGTCGATCCTTTCGGAATCAAACTTGCGCCGTAGCGCTTGGTCACTTCCGACCGCGTCTTGAAATCCCAAGGCTTCAGTCGCCAGCTCTGCGCGTGATAATGGATGGTCGTCCCGCCGATCGCGTTCATCATCGGATGGGTCGTGCCTCGGTTCGCGGGGGATGAAGGGCTGGTGCGAAACGTTGGAATTTCGTTCTTGGCCTTCGGAACGCTGGTCACCAACTGTCTCACGTTGTTGTGAATCTCGTCGGGCTTGAAGTCTTTCGCCGGATTCATCCAGGTGCCCGCTTCCAGGCCAGCGATTTTCAGTCCCGCGCGCGCCAGCGGCAACACCGCGACTCCGCCTGCCGCTCCCAAACCGATCACGGCTACATCGACCGATTTGAGATTAATGGCCATGGCCGTTTCCATAAGCCGACGCACGAAACGGCTTGATGGCGACGCCCATCTTCTGGTCTTCCGGCGAAACCGCCAGACGCGGCCCTGGATAACGGATCAGATCCCACCCGGCGTAGTTCCGGTTGCCGCCATAAGAGGGATCGCCGAACATCCCTTCCAGCGCCAGCCTTCGCACGCGGCCGAAAAACGCGCGCGCATCCGGAAATTCAGCGGCTGTGCCGTTGTCCATGGCTGTCAACAATGCGTCCTGCTTGTCAGCCGAGAGGTCGGCGAAGGCACGACCCTCGGTTCGGCGCGCGAATGCATCGGTCGCCTCGAGCCCTGCGATGAACGCCGCTTTCTCCGGAGCCAGATAATCGCCCAGCGAGCGACTGATGTAGACCGCCACTCCGCACTCGGTAGCTCCCGGCCCCAAATCGTCTTTGGGAATCAACCGGTCCACAAATGCTTCTAGCGTTCGAAGCTGCGCAGGCAACAACGCGGATTCGCCCGCTGCTTGCTGTGCCGCCGACGTGATCGCTGCCACCGGCACCAGCGCGGCGCTAGCGATCACACTGCGCCGGGAAATATTTCCAGTTTGCTTGTCGTGCTCAGCCATACCATCAACCTCTTTACTTTCCTGTGTAGCTCACCCGCCAGATCGCCCTATAACCGTCATCCGTGAAATAGAGCGCCCCGTCCTTACCCACCGCAACGCCGACCGGCCTGCCCCACGCATTTCCCTCGGGCGTGACGAACCCGGTAACAAAATCCTCGTACACACCGCTTGCATGCCCGTTTTCAAGCGGCACGCGAACCAATTCGTATCCCCCGCGAACCGCTCGATTCCACGAACCGTGCTCGGCAGCAAACAAATCACCGCTGTATTCCCTCGGAAATTGACTGCCTTCGTAGAATGTAAGGCCCAGCGATGCGTTGTGCGCCTGCAGAAGAATGTCGGGTACGATCACCTTGTCCTTCAGCTCAGGGTGTTTGCCGTCGAGGCGCGGATCAGGATGGCCGCCGATGTAAAAAAAAGGCCAACCGTAGAATCCACCCTGCTGAACGTGCGTAATATAGTCCGGCGGCAGCCTGTCTCCCAGTTCGTCGCGCTCATTCACCGAACACCATAGCTCGCCGGTTTGGGGATTGACGCCGAGCCCCACCGGGTTCCGAATGCCGGACGCGTAGACGCCGACGAATTTGCCTTCCGGCGTGTACTCTAATATGTCGGCGCGACGAAATTCCGATTGGTGCGTGTCCGGATCATCGATGTTCGATCCCGATCCGACCGCCACGAACAGCCGTTTGCCATCATTCGAAAAAACCACATCTCGTGTCCAGTGATATCCGCCTGAGGCAATATCTGTTACCAACTTTTCCGCCGGCCCGCTTGCCTTCAAATCGCCGTTCTTA
>Ga0210406_10001412_pt1 | contig 29288 bp, 19 predicted proteins | sample IncBWC30MmetaG_FD_155454 | JGI IMG/M metagenome (GOLD analysis project Ga0210406, IMG submission 155454) | Forest soil microbial communities from Barre Woods Harvard Forest LTER site, Petersham, Massachusetts, United States - Inc-BW-C-30-M | ecosystem: Environmental > Terrestrial > Soil >... | reverse complement strand
TGGAGCGCTTCCCGGTGACACCTTCGCCTTCACCTCCTCCACTGTCGCGACGCCTTCCTCTCCTGCCGGCGCCTATTCGATTGTTCCCGTCGCCACCGGCGCCAATCTCGCCAACTACAACGTCGTTTATGTCAACGGTGCCCTAACCGTCGACAAAGCCACCCTCACCGTCACGCCCAACAACCAGAGCATCGTCGCAGGATCGGTGCTCCCCTCGCTCTCTGCCACCATCACAGGCTTTGTTAATGGAGACACGCAGACCGCCGTCACCGGACAACCGGCTCTGACAACCACAGCAGCCTCCTCCTCTCCAGCCGGTTCTTACCCGATCGTCGCAACCATCGGAACTCTCGCCGCCGCCAACTACAGCTTTACCTTCGCGACCGGCACTCTCACCGTCACTCCAGCCGCTAGCAATCCGGGTGTCAGCTTCACCGGTAACGCAAACGCCGGCACGCAACCAGTCGTTGCAGCTACCGTGCAGCTCTACGCCGCAGGCACATCCGGAAATGGCTCTCCGGGAACCGGTCTCCTTACTAACACTTTGGCCACCGATGGAGCCGGAGCCTTCACCGTCCCCGCCGGCTACGCCTGTCCCGCAGCCTCTTCTCAGCTGTACGTCGTCGTCCTCGGAGGACATGTCGGAGGTGGCGCCCCCAACCCGGGTATCGCCCTCGCCTCGCCGATCGGCGCCTGCAACCAGCTGACATCCGGCTCACAATTCGTTATCAATGAGGTCACCACCGCCGCCACGGCATACGGACTCGCTCAGTTTCTAAGTGCCGGGGCCAACATCGGAGCCACCTCAACCAACACTCAGGGTCTCCGCAACGCCGTCGCCACCGTAGCCAGCCTCGCCAATCTGACAACAGGCACATCTCCCGGAGCCTCTTTCCCCCAAAACGCCTCATCGCCCGCTGCCAAGATCAACTCCGTCGCCAACCTGTTGAACACCTGTACCTCAGCAGCCTTACCCTCAGGCTGCACCGCCCTCTTTTCCGCAACCACACCTGCCGGCGGAACCGCTCCGAGCAACACCCTCGACGCCGCACTCAATCTCGCCCGCAATCCCGGAAGCAACGTCGCTGCACTCTACACCCAGTCGACCGCCAGCACCGCCTTTACTCCAGCCCTGACCGCCGCACCCTCCGACTGGACAATGTTCCTCAACTACACCGGCGGAGGGATGAACCTGCCCACCGCCGTCGGCGTCGACGCCACAGGCGACGTCTGGGTTGCCAGCTACTCTGGCGCCGCATCGAGGTTCTCCCCCACCGGCGCTCCAGCCTTTCCCAACGGCATCACCGGCGGCGGCCTCTTTCACTCCTATGGCCTCGCTATCGACCCCCAAAACAACGTCTGGATCCCCAACGAAGACAGCCCCGTGAGCGTCAACGGCGGCTACGGCAGCGTGACCGCCCTCAGTGCGACCGGTCAACTCATCTCCGGCCCCACCGGGTTCACCGCCGGAGGCATCGCCTACCCCATCGCCGTCGCCATCGACACCAACTCCACAGTTTGGGTGACCGACAGCCACAACTCAAGCGTCACGCTGCTCTCCAGCACCGGTCAGCCGTTGTCAGGGCCGACAGGATACCAGTGGCCTCAACTAGCCTATTCCTATGGCATCGCTATCGATGCGAACCACAACGGCTGGGCCGCGAGCAACGAAGATGACACCATTACCAAAATCTCTCCCGACGGCAGCCAGTTCACCAACTATGCCTGCTGCAGAGGGCCTGCCGCCGTCGCCATCGATCAGCGCGGCTTCGTCTGGGTAACGAATTACCTCGGCGACAGCATCAGTCAACTCGCCAGCGATGGCACTGTCATCTCGAGCGGCTACAGCGACGGCAAGGCCAGCATCTCGCATCCCCAGGGCATTGCCATCGACGGCTCCGGCCACGTCTGGGTCACCAACATCCTCGGCTCGTCCATCACCGAACTCGCCGGTTCCGCCACAAACTCACCCGGTCAGATCCTCTCGCCCACAGCAGGATGGTCCCGGGATGCAGGGTTGAACTACGCCTACGCAGTTGCCATCGACGCCAGTGGCAACCTGTGGGTGGTAAACAAGACCACCAATATCCTGACCGAGATCATCGGACTGGCTACCCCCGTCAAGACTCCCCAACTAGGCCCGGCGCAGTCGCCTTAGAGGTGGTGCCGGAGGCCTTCCCTCGAAAGCAACTCCCACCCATGAGGTACAACCACCTCATTCCCGCCGGTTTCGTCCGCTTCGTCCGTCCCCGTTCCGAGCCAGAAGCCAAGGACCCCTCCTCTCGCTGGTTTCACGCCTGTCCCGTTGAGGATTCACCCCTGAAAAAATTTCTCTTTAGCACTTGACAGCTCTTATAGCGAGGGAAGAAGCTTTGTAACGCACACAGGTGGTCTGACCTTACGTCGCCAAAATGAAAAAGGCGGGTCCCCCTCCAGTTACACGCTAAAAAAACGTTTTCCCGAAAGATTTTCGCGAGGTTAGAGTATGACGTTCGACAAGATTCCCAGCAAAATCCAGAGACAGGCCACGCTCCATCGTGGAACTTCCCACATCCGTGTCTCCTCCGGATTGCTTGTGCTCCTCACCGCCGTCCTTCTGCTATGGAGTTCCTCGGCAAGCGCCCAGCTCTCCGGCAAGGGCGAGATCAAAGGAGTCGTCACCGACTCGACCGGCGCCGTCGTTCCCAACGCAACCGTCACCGCCACCTCGGCGACGCAGGGCACCAAACTCACGCGAACGACATCGGGCAGCGGTGACTTCGATCTCACCCCGCTGAACCCCGACATCTACAGCGTCACCGTTGCGACCAAGGGGTTTCAGACCGTCACTCAGGAGAATGTGCACGTCAACGCTCTGGAGATTACAGACCTGAAGATAGTGTTGACGATCGGCTCTGAAACCCAGAGCATCGATGTCTCCGCTGCTCCGCCAGCCCTTGAGACCAGCAACGCAACGCTCGGCGCGACCATGGAGCAGGAGATGTACGCCGCGCTGCCCATCCAGATGGGCGCCGCAGGAAGCCCCGACCAGCGTCGCGCAACCGACTTTGCCGTCCTCATGCCCGGCGTGCAGGGCAACGAAACCAACGGCAACCTGACCACCAACACCGGCGTCGTCAACGGCTCCGGCAGCCGAGGCGCGGCGTCAGCCGTCTATGTCAACGGCATTCCATTCACCTCCGTAGCCGGCCAGGGCGACACACGCTTTGTCTGGACAGCAATCTCTGTCGATGCCGTCGATCAGTTCCAGGTCCAGACCTCAGGCTACTCCGCCCTCTATGAGGGCATGGGCGTACAGAACTACTCCACCAAATCCGGCGGCAATAAATATCACGGAGCCTTGTACGAGTACTTCCGCAACACCGCACTCGATACCTGGGGATTCTTCGCACCCTCCCTGCTCGGACCCGTCGATCCCAAGACCGGCCAGCCCGGGCCGCCGCACAAGCCGAGAGAGAACCAGAACGAATTTGGCGGGTTGATCAGCGGGCCCATCATAAAAGACAAGCTCTTCCTCTTTGCCAACATCGATATCTATCGCTTCGCCCACGGGCCGCTCGCCGCTTTTCAGAGTTTGCCGACCCAGGCGGAATACAACGGAAACTTTACCGACCAGCTGATCTCGCCCACAAACCAAAACGGTATTACCGGCGTTTACGACCCGACGTCGACGGTGTGCAACCCAACCGGCACAGCTTGCACGCGTAAGGCATACGCCAACAACACGATTCCCTTGTCGCAGCAGTCGAAGGTGGCGCAGTACCTGCAGCATTTCCTTCCGCAGCATTACACGCTGCCGACGACGATTGGCAATAACTTTGTAGGAGGCTATCCCTACGGTCTGAACAACTGGATGACGACGGACCGCGCCGACTGGGTCATCAACTCGAAAAACACCATTGCCCTTACCTTTGCAAAAGGGCGACAGGTAACTGCCGGCGGCCCCGCGGTGCAAACGACCGCAGGAAGAAACGTCACCCCCTTCGCTCCCTACAACTACGGCCAGGAGTTTGCCCCGAAGACAACCGTATGGACCTTGCAGGAGACCTACGTTCTCTCGCCGCGCTTCGTAAACCAGTTCAACTACGGTTTCGCCCGTTACAATGGGCCCACTTACAATCCGAATCAAGGCGGAGCATTCGCTGCCTCGGCAGCAGGAATCACCGGGCTGCCTGCCGGTCAGGCGTCCGATGGATTTCCGATCACCAACTTCACAGGCAACGGAAGCCTTCCAACCAGCTGGGCAGGAAGCGTTGCCAACGGTTCTATTGCCAATGCGTATATCGCTTCGGACAACTTCCAGATGGCGTTGGGCAAACACGCGATCACTGTGGGCGTTCAAGTCAAGTGGCTCGAATACAACTACACCATCAACTCGACCGGCACCAGTCCCTTGACGCTCAACGCCTCCTCGACCGAAACGCAGGGTTTCCTCTGCAAGTCGGGCGCAACAGGTACATGCACTCTGGCTAACTCCACGACAAATCTCGATACGAAGACCGGATACTCGTACGCGAGCCTGCTGGCAGGAGCCATCGACAGCGAGACCCTGACCGACAATCTCGCCATCGTCTCTACCGGCGGCCGCTTCCGCCCCATCTCCCCATACATTCAGGACGACTGGAAGGTCACCCCCAGGCTGACCCTGAACCTCGGTCTGCGTTATGACTACTACCCAACCTATCGCGAACAATTCAATCGCCTCTCCTATCTTGACCCGAATGCAACCAATCCGATCACGGGCAACAAGGGGGCCATTGGATTCGCAGGCAACACTGCGACCAGCGGCGGCTGCAACTGCACGACAAACGTGAACAACTACTTCAAGAACTTCGGGCCACGTCTTGGATTCGCCTTCCAGAGCGATCCGAAGACAGTTTGGCGTGGCAGCTGGGGCGTCATGTACACGCACGGCAACGGTGTTGGCGGTTCTGCCATCTCGAGGAACGGCACCGGCACGCTGGGCTTCTCCTCAACTCCAAAGCCGGTTTATAACAACGCAGTCAACTTCCTTCCGTCGCAGCAGCTCGACGCCGGCTTCCCGGCCTTCGCGCAGCCGCCGTCCCTCGTGGCAGGCTACGGCGTAGGCTTCAGCACGAATCTCGCCGCACCCTCCACCACCCCTCAAACAGCAAACTATGGTGACCCGTACTACGGCGGCCGAGCGCCACAGTACATCGGCTGGAGCTTCGGTTTCCAAAGAGCCCTGACAGATTCCATGACATTGACCATGAGCTACGTCGGCTCCCAGGGTCACTTCCTGATCACCGACGGCGGAAACGGTCGTGGATTCTGGATCAATCAGCTGGATCCAAAGTACCTCTCTCTCGGCGCTCTCCTGAGCAACAAGGCGACGCCGGCCACCATCGCAGCCGCTGCGGCGCAGGGCGTTACGCCACAGAACGGCTACGCCTCCTTCGACCCCAACCAGACCCTCTCCACTCTGCTGAAGCCGTTCCCTCAATACAGCGTCAGCGATTCCTACGGAAACATAGCCAACGCCAACTACAACGGCCTCCAGATCTCGGTGATGAAGCGGTACACACACGGCCTGACCTTCATGGCCAACTACACCTGGTCCAGGGCGATCGACGACGGAGGCACCTTCCGCTCCGGCTACGATATTCCCGCCCAGTATTCCGGCGACGGCAAGTTCCACAAGGCCGACTCGATCGAGCGTACGGTCTCCACCTCGAACCAGCCCCAGCACGTGGTGCTGACCGGCGTCTACGACCTTCCCTTCGGTAAGGGCCACCTCGGAGGCGGAAATACCTTCTCCCGAGCCCTGCTGAGCGACTTCAAATTCTCCAGCATCATCCAGATGTTCTCCGGTTCGCCGCTGGCGCTGACGGCATCCTCCTGCGGCACCAACGCCGCCAACGGAACCTGCCTGCCCAGCCTCAATCCTGCCTATACCGCCAGCAGCGTCAAGCTGAACGGCGACTGGGGACATGGAGGCAACGCGTCCACACTCAAGACCATGTCCTTCATCAACTCGGCCGCCTTCATTACCACGCCTTCTACGGCCGCCGTGCCTCTTTTCAGCAACGCACCACGCACAGCACCCTATAACCTGTACGGTCCCGGAAACTACAACATCGACATCAGTATTCGTCGCAGCTTCCCCTTACATTTTGAGAGCTCTCATCTGCTGCTGCAGGCCGACCTCTATAACGTCACCAACCACACACAGTTTGGCGGCATCGGCACGGTCTTCGGTAGCGCAACCTTCGGAACGGTAAGCACTCAGGCCAACAACTCGCGCGACGCGCAACTCACCGCCCGTTTCGAGTTCTAAAGGCTGCTTCGGCCAGACACAGTCTCCGGGTGTCCCATCCATCGCGCAGTTGCGATGGGTGGGATGGTAGAAGCTCGCCTCACCCCAATATGGCTGCCATTGCCACGCCCCTAAACTCCAGTTGCCCTCTCGTCATCCCCGAGCAGCCGCACAGCGAAATGCGAACGGGGATCTGATTTTGTTTGTTGCATTTGCGATTATTTTCAGCGTTTTCAGCCCAAAAAACACATGTCAAGTCCCAAAACTCACTAACTCTTTGTGAATCAGCAATATCCGCGTGGCATTTGAGTTTGGCTCCGTCCGGTATACTGGATATATAGGTCAAACAAGCAGGCCCCGGAGACCCTCCGGGGCTAATTTATTGAAACCAAGGACTTTATCCGTAAAGTATCTGTTATGAATACTTTGCAGAAGCCAGTGATTGCAAAGTACTGAATGCCAATACTTTAGTTGATTACCCGGGGGAGGGGGGGTACTCTCCCGGCGGGAGTTAGAATGCCGAGAACTGAATTCGTTAGATTACGCGGGTTGAAAGGGAATTTGTGATGCGCTTAGGTTTTTCCGCTGGACGAATGTTGTTCCTGACGATGGTGTTCACGATGGCGGCCTCTTCCGGGCTGGCGCTCGACAACGGCCTGGCCAGAACGCCGCCCATGGGTTGGAACAGCTGGAATAAGTTCGCATGCAAAGGCCTCAACGAGAAAGTAGTACGCGAGACGGCCGACGCGATGGCCAGCAACGGCATGAAGGACGCCGGCTACCAGTTCGTCATCCTCGACGACTGTTGGCAGACCGGGCGGGACGCAGCCGGAAACATCCTGGCCGACCCGGAGCGCTTTCCCTCCGGCATCAAGGCACTCGCCGACTATATCCACGGGAAAGGGTTGAAGCTCGGCATCTACACCGATGCGGGAACGCTGACCTGCGCCAAACGTACAGGTAGCATCGGACACGAATATCAGGACGCAAAGCAGTACGCCAACTGGGGTGTCGATTATCTGAAGGAGGATTGGTGCAACACGCTGCCCGGACAGAACAGCGAATCCTCCTACACCTTGATGCGCAACGCGCTCGCCGAATCGGGACGGCCTATCGTCTTCAGCATATGCGAATGGGGGTCAACCAAGCCGTGGCTCTGGGCCGGCCCGGTCGGCAATCTATGGAGAGCAACCCCCGATATTCAGGATTGTTGGGACTGCAAGAAGACATGGGGCGGCGGTGGCGTATCGCAGATTCTCGACCTGATGAATGGACTGGAGAGCTATGCCGGCCCAGGACACTGGAACGATCCCGACATGCTCGAGGTCGGCAACGGCGGGATGACCAAGGAAGAGTACCGGACACACTTCAGCATGTGGGCCATGTTCGCGGCGCCGCTGCTCGCAGGCAACGACATCGCCAACATGACCGCGGATACAAAAGAGATCCTGCTCAACAAAGACGTCATCGCGATCGATCAGGATGCGCTCGGACAGCAGGGACGAAGAGTGAAGAAGACCGGCGATCTCGAGGTCTGGTCGAAGCAGCTGCAGGATGGCGGCCGAGCCATTGCGCTGCTCAACCGAGGAGCGGCGACCGCAAAGATCTCGGTAGCCTGGACCGATATCGGCTACCCGGATACCGTCTCCGCAAACGTCCAGGATCTGTGGACAAAAAAGGATTCATCGGCGGTGAAAGGCGGCTATTCCGCCGAGGTCCCCAGCCACGGCGTAGTGATGGTGCGAGTGAAGCCATAGCATTCTTTATGTCGAACGCTGATCGTCTCGCAGACGTTTTTCATAGCAGAAAAAGCGCAGCCCAGGCCGGAACTCGAGGCCGATCTCCCCGGCAAGCTGGTAGCCCAGCTTCGGAAAAAGCCGCTGCGTCGCCGCGTTCTGCGTGTTGGTGTCGACGCGTAATACGAAGATGCCGCGTTCGGCTGCGACCTCCTCCGCCTTCTGCATCAGAGCGCCGGCTATCCCAGCCCCGCGAAATGCAGGGTCGACCGCAAGCCGATGCACCACCACGGCAGGTTCGTTAATGTCCCACCCCACCTGCGCATAATCCGGCTCCTGATCCATGGTGATCGCGGCCAAACCGCCGATGCCGCCCCCTGCGTCGGCAACCCAAAGTTGTCCAAGATCGATGTCGCGCTGAAAAACTGTTTCGTTGGGATAGGTCTCATCCCATTGCAGATTGCCCGCCGCGCGCATAAGAGGAACGACCCGCCGCATGAGCTCCATCAGCGCCGGAACATCCTCACGAATGGCGAGCCGTATTCGCATGATCTCCGTTTCACAATCGTTAGCGACGGTCCTCGTTACATAAGGCGAAAGGTTACCTAATGCGAAGGGTTACATAATGCGAAACCGCTCGCGCATGAGTCGCTGGAAACGTGGCCGCCAGATCAGATCATAGGCGAGTTCCTTGCCCGGAAACATAGCGAGCGCCGCCTTCCTGCTATCGGCGATCATCTGTGCCGCATCATCGATCGTCAGCGACTGGTCCTGGGCGATCACCTGCATCACCATGTTCATCATCATCTGCAGCCGGCGGATCAGCTTCTGCTCCTCCGCCCGCTCCTCTGCGCTGATCGCAACGACGTCTACGCTCGTCTCATTCAACTCCATCGACAACCTCCCCCGATCAAACTCTCACCTAATTAGACGCACCGACAATCTCACGGATTCCGCCGTCTCGGCCAAGTAGGAATGTAGTCAAGCCAAACTGATCCGTCCGGTACAGCTTAGTCCGAGCTTCAGCGATCCGTTCGATCACTTCATATCGGGGGTGCCCGAATGTATTCCCCCGTCCCACCGAAACCACCGCATCCTTCGGCGCAGCGGCATCGAGAAACTCCTGCGTCGTCGAGGTACGGCTTCCGTGATGCCCGACCTTAAGCAGAGTCACGGCAGCGACCCGGCCGTGCGCCAGCATCTCTCGTTCGCTCGGTGCCTCGGCGTCGCCCTCGAGCAGCACAGACGATTTGCCATACTGCATCCGCATCACGAGCGAGTCATTGTTCACCGGCTCCCGAGGATTGTTGTAACCGGTCTCCGGCGCAAGTATAGTCACCTGCGTTCCGCCCCAGGCAAGCTGGTTTCCGGCATAGAAATGGCGTATTTGTACTCCGAGGTCTTTGGCTTCCGACAGCAAGGCGCGGTACGCCTCCGAGTTGGGATCGATGCTGACCCAAAGCTCTCGTGGCCTGAAATTCCTCATCACCGCAGGCATCCCTCCCATATGGTCGCTGTGCGCATGGCTTAAGGCGAGCACATCGAGACGGCGAAACCGTCGCGACCAAAGGTACGGAGAGACCACCTCTTCCCCTATGTCAAAACGGCTGGTCGCCTCGGCGGCCTCGGTCACTCCGCCCACGGGGCCACCTGCGTCGAGCAACATGGTCGATCCATCCGGGCCAACGATGAAGAGCGAATCGCCTTGACCGACGTCAATTGCCGTCACCTCCATCATTCCCGGCGAAACGACGACCGGCTCGGGCCATAGCACCATCAGCGGAACAAGAGGCAATACGGCCACCGCGGCCCACGCCCATGCACGTGACCGGCGTACTGCCCAACAGCAGAAGGCCCACGTCACGATCGCCAACAACGCCACCCACCAAACTGGCGCCGGAACCCGCAGATCTGCGGCACGCACTGCGCTCACACGGCCGATAACCCCTGCCACCCCATGCAGCAGCAGGCCAGTCGCAGCACCCGGCAACATAGCTACCCACGGACTAAGGAGCGACGCACAAAATGTGATAACTGCGATTGGAGCCAGCACGGCGACCAGTGGCACACTCAACATATTGGTGGGTACAGCAAACATCGTGGCGCGATGGAAGTAGACCGCCATCGGCAGTACCATCACCATCTCCGCGACCGCGCCGATCAGCGCCAACTCCAGGGCCCAGAGGCTCCAGCGCACCACCAGGGGCGGCAGGCTGCGGGCCGAGTCTCCTGCGACACCTGCAATCGTTTCGCTCCACATGCGCAGCATCAGACGAAACTGTGCCACGCGAGGCGGCAATTCGATGTCCTCCCACTTGTCCCAGAGATGCTCGGCCGCGTGGGCATACGGTAGAAAGCTCCGTTCGGCCAGCGGAACCGCGATGCCGCCGATTGCCACAATTGCAAGAAAGGTCATCTGGAAACTCGCTTCAAACAGAGCTGCCGGCGACCATACCAAAACGCCGAGGGCCGCCGCGCCGAGAGCGTTCAGGACATTCCGATCCCGCGACAGCAGGCGTGCCAGCAGAAAGACCGCAGTCATAAAAAGCGCGCGCTGCACCGGGGCGCCAAAGCCTGTCAGCAGGGCATATCCGAATGTGAGCGCGACAGTCACGAGTGTAGCTAACCACTCCCTCAGCTTCAGTCTGCGCGCGAGCCAGAACACTAGACCCGCGAGCAGGCCTACGTGCATGCCGGAGACGACGAACAGGTGAAACGAACCCGTTCGCTCAAATCCGATGCGTTGCGTCTTGTTCAATCCGGCACGGTCGCCAAACAGCATTGCATTCAACATCCCCGCGTCGTCCTGGCTGAGGCGCATGATTGCGGGAAGTCCGCGATTTGCCCTGGAGTGGACATAATCGGTCACCCGTCTTGAAGCCCAACTCTGTGCGGCGTAGATCCGGCACTGCACCTGTGCTGCGCGACTGACGTGTGTTGAAGGGCTTACGCCTGATTCGTCGAGCTGGGTGATCTTCGAGGCTCGTACACTGGCATGAGCGCCTATGCCTTGCGCGAGAAGGTAGTCCGCATACTGCCATGCGCCCGGGTCGCGATATCGTTCCGCCAACTTGATTCTCAGCGGGGCTTCCACTAGGTCGCCGCATCGCATCGTGGGGAAGACTTGCCGTGCAGCCGCGCTGGGTGTTCCATGACTGGCTAGTTTGTCTGCGATCACATTCAGTCGCATACCGCCCGTCATGGGGAGCATTCGCGAGATGTCAGGCGTTACTTCCTCGATGGAATCGACCTCGATATCGATCGAGAGCACGCCCAAGGCCGCCGCTTCCTCGTCAGCCTCCTTCTCAGGCCACCAGCCTGTCTCTTTATCAAGATCGGAGTCATTTTGTTGAGGAGCCAGCTCGCGCACCCGGACAACGCGACCGCGAAGCTGACGGCTGAGGCCATCCGCATAGCTCGCCAAGGCGTGTTGGGTGGGAGGAGCAGGTTGCATCTCGGCACACCAACAACCAATCGCCATCCAGACCGCAGCCAGCGGCACGATCGCCATTCTCAGGGAACATCGCAGGGCGGCAAGTGTCAGGAGCGACAATAACAAAATCGCAATGAGCAGGACGACCGCCGGCTGCCGGTTACGTGAGATCGCTTCGCCTACCGCAAACCAGCACACCGCCGCCAACAGAGGAGCGCGCCGAAACTCGAGCGTGGGTATGCGTGCAGCCGCCTTCGGCCAGAGATCAGGATTCGGCGCGTTCACTCTTCCGGTCTTCAACGCTCTGCCTGCGGACCGCACTCACTAACCATTTCACCACAAGGCGACCGCGATCACCGGCCTAAAATCGTCACCGTTTCCAGATGAAACGTCTGTGGAAACATATCGACCATGTGAACCTCCGCGATGTTGTAGCCAGCCGCGACGAGCAGTTTCAAGTCTCGGGCCAGAGTTACTGGATCGCAAGAGACGTAGACGATCTCCGGCGGCGAAATCCGCGCCAACAGGGCACAAACCTCCGCTCCTACGCCCGCCCTGGGAGGGTCCATCACGATCAGTTCCGGTCGCTCCCGCTGCACGACGGCGTTTCGCAAAAACTCCACCGTCGTAGTTTCGACAGCGCGCCTCCCTGGTCCCTTGAAAGAGATGGACAGATCGTGCCCCGCAGCTTCAACCGCGACGACTTGCTCAAAGGTTCTTGCGAGCGCTCGAGAAAACAATCCGACGCCAGCGTATAAGTCCCATGCGACAGCGCCCCGCCGCCCCGCGGTCACAATTCGGACAAGCTCATCGACGAGGAAACGGTTGACCTGGAAAAAGCCGCCCCGACTGATCCAATAACCTTCATCGGCTACGGTGTAGTTCAATCCATCTGCGCCCCAGGTCTTCAACGGACGCGGACTTCGTACTCGCCGCTGCGGTTCCGAAGAGGGAAGCAGGGAGATGCCCGCTCCCACGATCTCAGGCACCAGCTCCTGCATCCGTTCGCAAAGCGCCTCAAACCCCGGCTGAACCTTCCTCACAAAGAGTGTCATCTGCAGTTTCTTTTCATCACCCGTGGTGAAGAACTCGACCTCGCCCGCGCCGCGAAGTAAACGCCCTGCCGCGGAACCTTCTGCCGCAACTGTGAGGAGTGCCTCGGCCGCGCGCCATACTAAAGGCGCCGAGATTGGACACTCGTGAACGGCAAGAAACTCATTAGAGCCGCGCCTGTTGTAGCCAACTCTGAGGGTTGCCTCAATCTCTGCCATTCGTAGACGCGTTCGATTTCTGTAGGCCCAGGGTTCGCCTGTATGCGTCTGTATTGCTGGCAGCGTCGATAATCCCACGCGCTCCAGAGTCTCCTGCAGAATCGCAACCTTCATTTGCACCTGAGCAGGATAAGCTGCGTGTTGGTAGTGGCATCCGCCGCATTGCCCGAAGTGAGCGCAGCGCGGCGTTACGCGATCTTCGGAGGCAATCAGAACTTGAAGCAGTGAAGCCTCTCCAAACGCATTTTTTTGTTCCAGAAGGCGCGCTTCGACGATCTCTCCGGGTAGTGTGAAGGGCACAAAGATGGCCTTGCCCGCACCTTCGCCTTCGGTTTGATGGGCCAACCCTGCCCCCCCATAGACTGCTTTTTCAATTTGTAACCTCATTCGTGGCTCATGTAGAAGAGGCTGAGCCTGGGCAACTTGCGCATCTCGAGCATTCTTTTTTGGAGAAACTGTTGCTGTACTTGTTTAATCTGAACAGCCTGCATCTTCCCGCGATAGGGTGCCAGCTCTCTTGCCGCCTGTTCGCGCAGTGCGACAAGCTCTTCCTCTGGCGTTGACGTTAGGAGAGCCGCGAATATCTTCTCCTCAAGCACACTGAGCGTGCGGTCGAGCTCTTCAAGCGGCTGCATTGGTTCGGCGCGCAAGCCCACAGCCAAAGCCCGTAATCGGCCTGTGACTTCAACAGCCACGGCATCGGCTGGAGGATTGAGCGTCACAGCCTCTACGACACCGGCGTTTTGTTCCAGATATCGGCTAACCCGTTCGGCTTCAAATCCGCTTTCCATAGCCTGGGCTCCGGCGGCTGGAGCAGTGCCGATCGACGCTTCCATCGCTTGTTCAACGGCTTCCATCACGCTCTGGGCACACCATGCCAGACCATTCACCTTGCGGGTTCTGCCGGAAGAACGGAATGCCTTCGCATCATGCTTGTCAAAAGCGTTGTCGATGCCGCGCAGCACCGCCTCCAGCGGAACACCCGCCTCGCGCCAGGTTTCGATCAGAGCCCAATCCAGCGTGGAGAGCATTAGCAGGGAGCCGCGCCGTTGCTGAAACCGCTCTTCGATCTCGGTAAAGTAGTTGAAGTAGTTCTGCATCGGCTCTTTTACACCTTAAGCCCGCGCAGTCGAACGCGTCTAAACTACGCTCCGCGCTTCCTGTGCCGGTCGAGATTGCGTTCGTAGATGAGGCGCAGCCCGGTCAGGGTTAACATCTCGTCCACTGCGTTGATGTGTTTGGATCCACCTGCGATTAGCTTCGCAAGACCGCCTGTGGCTACGGTCTTAGTCCCGGGGCCAAGTTCTGCGATCATGCGTTCGAGGATCCCGTCGACCAGCCCGATGTAGCCGTAGTAGAGGCCGATCTGAATGTTGTCGACCGTACCTGTTCCGATGACCTTCGCAGGCTTCTTGATATCCACGCGGGGCAGACGTGCCGCTCGGGAGAACAGCGCATCTGCGGAGATGCCAAGGCCGGGAGCGATTGCGCCGCCGAGAAACTCCCCTTTCTTTGAGAGCGCATCGAACGTAGTCGCGGTGCCCATATCGACCACGATGCACGGGCCTCCAAAGCGTTCGAATGCCGCGACACAGTTGACGATCCGGTCGGCGCCAAGCTCCGAAGGATTGTCCGTCAAGACGGGTATGCCGGTCTTAATACCGGGTTCAACGAACATCGGCTTCACTTTGAAATAAAGCTCGCATACCTGCCGCAGAGTCGAGTCCAGTGGCGGCACGACCGACGAGATCGCAATGCCATCCACAACGCCAATTTCTAGACTTTTTAGCTCAAACAGATTGCGCAGTAGAACGCCGAACTCATCGCTCGTCTGCGCCGAAGAGGGCGTTGTGATGCGCCAATTCGCCACCATCTCAGGCCCAGAAGCGGGTTCTGACGACTCGTTTGCCAGCCGGTAGAGTCCAAGGACTGTGTTGGTATTTCCTACGTCAAGTGCCAATAGCATTGCTGCCTCTCCCGTGCCGATTACTTCGCGCGAACCCCACCGGAGAGCACAGTGTGCAGCATGCCATCGTCTCCGGCAACACGCAAAAAGCCGCGTTCATCAAGCCCATCCGTCACGCCAGTATATCCGCCGGCCTCATCCACGCTGACGTGTTTGCCACGAACCCAGCTTGAAGATGCCGCAAATCGCTCCAGCAGCCTCGTCTCAATGCAGGTTCCGCACAACTCGGCTTCGAGCGATGCGCTCTCCTTATCCAGCGCCCGGAGAAATTTGATAAGAATCGTCTCACGCGCCCAGGTTCTTCCGCTTTCGCGCCGTAGAGAAGTGGCAATGGCCTCCAGTTCGGCAGGGAAACTCTGCTGATTTACATTGACGCCAACGCCGACGACTGCATAGCGCAGCATCGTTGGTGCGTCTGGTTGCGAAACGACAGAGGAGGTTTCCACCAGGATGCCGCCGCACTTCCTACTACCGATCAAAATATCGTTGGGCCAGCGGATATCGGGCGCGAGGCTTGTTACGGTAGCGATAGCTGCCTGCACCGCCAACGCACTCGCGAGAGATAGCCATAAAGCGTCGACTAAGGTCATCCGCGGCCGCAGCAGCACGCTGACATACAACCCATCACCCGCAGGGGAGTGCCAGCTATGGTCGCTGCGCCCTCGCCCCGCGGTCTGTTCGTCGGCGACCCACACGCTGCCATGTGCGGCTCCCGACTGTGCTGCCTCCAACGCCAGCACGTTGGTCGATCCCACAGAGGCAAGGTGTTGGAAGTTGTTAAAGGGGGTGCCTGTTAAAGCCGTTGCGACGCCGGGTAGATCGAACGAATCGGCCAAGCTGTCCTCAGTAGATATCTGCTGTGATTCGCATGCTCAGGTCCGCGGCTGCGGCTGAGTGGGTCAGGGCACCAACGGAGACGAAGTCCACCCCGGCCAGCGCGTACTTCCGTACCGTTTTCAGATTCATATTGCCGGATGCTTCAATCGGAACCTTGGGCAGCTTCGCGCGAATCTCTTTGACTGCTTTCTTGACCTGGGACGGTGTCATGTTGTCGAGCAGGATCGACTCTGCGCCGCCGGCGATGGCTTGCTCCAATTCGGCCTGGGTACGGACTTCAACCTGGATCCATTGTGTGCTCTTGCGATTTTTCAGTGCACGTTCGAGCACAGCGGGAAGGCCGCCGCCGAGGGAGATGTGATTGTTTTTGATGAGGATGCCGTCCTGCAGATCGAGGCGGTGATTGACGCCGCCGCCGCAGCAGACCGCGTATTTATCGAGCACTCGCAGGCCGGGGATGGTCTTGCGGGTGTCGAGGACTTTGGTTTTTGTGTTGGCTACGGCTTTTACGAACTCGTTGGTGAGGGTGGCGATGCCGCTCATGCGCTGCATCAGGTTGAGGATGACGCGCTCGCAGGAGAGGATGGCGGCGGCGTTGTGGCGGATGACGGCGAGGGTCTGGCCTTTTTTCACCTTGACGCCGTCGAAGATCTCGGGGTGGCTGACGACTTCGAAGCGGCCCACCGGCGTGGCGGACATCTTCGCGAAGATGTCTAGAAACACAGGGATACAGCCGAGACCGGAGACGACGCAGGCTTGTTTGGCGATGATGGTGCCGGAGGCGCGCAGGTTGGCGGGGATGGTTAAGGCGGTGGTGATATCGTTGGCGACTTTGTCTTCGGCCAGTGCTGCTTCAAGGATGGTGCCTACCCGTTTACTCTTCCAGTCCATTTAGTCATCCTAAACCTGTTTATTTCAGAAAAAATTATTGGCGGCGGGAAAGGGTGGTTTTTGGTGTTTTGTGGGCGTTTTTTGAGGGGGGTCTCGGAAAAGCGGGTGTTTTTTCGTGGTGTTTTTGTGGTGAAGTTGTGGTGATTGCGTGGTAAATCGTGGTTGGTTGATGGTCGATTTTGCACGATGAAAAACATGCCACACTTTTGAAATAATTCTGTGGGAAAGTTACACCGTATCTTTTACCGCCAGCGTGGCAGCCGGTTTCCTCGCTCGCGTCGTGGTAATTACCAGTACGCTGATCAGAACGAGCATGGTTCCTAAGATCGTTCTCGAGCCCAGGGGTTCGCCGCCGAAGAAATATCCCAGCACTACGGCTACAACCGGGTTCACGTAGGCGTAGGTGCCGACTTTGGTTGGCGATTCATGATGGATGAGCCATACGTAGGCGGTAAATCCAATGATGGAGCCGGCGATGATCAGATAGATCAGTGAAAGCCACGCTCCCGATGAGACCGTCGACGGATGAAAGTTATGAAATTCTCCGAAGGCGGCTGCGGTGAGGGTAAGCATGATGCCGCCGGCGAGCATCTGTGCGCCGGAACTCATGACTTTGGACGGCGGCAGCGGCAGCCTACGTGCGAGCGCGGTGGCGATCGACCAGCTGATCGATGCGATAATCAATGCCACGGCGCCCGGTCTGTCGATTGGGGACCCGCCGAGGTTGAGCGAGTGGCTCATCAATACGGCCACGCCGCCGACGCCGACCAAGAGTGCGAAGGCCAGGCGAACGGTCAGCCTCTGGGTTCGGAGGAAGAGGATCTCCGACAATGCGATGAAGACGGGGATGGTTGCCAGCATGACTGCGGCGACACCTGAGGGCACACGCTGCTCGGCCCAGAAGAGGAGGCCGTAGTCGATGAGGAAGATGAGCAGCGCGAGCAGGAGTACGGACATCCACTGACGGCGGGTCGGTGAAGGCTCTCCGCGCGCGGTCATCCATCCGAAGAGGACGAATCCTGCGACGAAAAACCGCATGGCTGCGAAGAGAAGCGGAGGAACTTCATGGACACCGATTCGAATGGCGAGAAAGGTGGATCCCCACACGAAATAGATGATTCCGAAGGCCAACAGGGTCTTCCATGCCGGGCGATGGGTTTTGGAGTCCATAGGAAATTTCTAACAGCTCAGAGGATTCCCGCCTAATCGCTATCGCACTGGATTAGGTAGGACGGATAGGGTGTCGGCAGAAAGGGTCTGAGGGTTGTGGGTGAATTGAATTCTTCGGGGTCCTTCACTGCGTTCAGGATGACAGCAAGAACAGGCAACGGCAGCGGCAACAGTAACTGCAACTACAACTGCAAAGACAAAGACAAAGACGACAGCAGATCCCCTTCGGGGATGACAACCAGAAAAGCAAAAGCAAGGGCAAAAGCAAGGGCAAGAGCAAGGGCAAGGGCAACGACAACGACAACCGCAGGCCCCCTTTGGGGACAACAACTAGAAAAGCAAGGGCAGCGGCAGATGCAATGAGCTAGAGTTTTTGGGTGGGTGGGGAGTCGAGGTATTTGATGAGGATGGCTTCGTTGCCGATTTCGTTGCGGATCAACTCGTCGACGGTGCCGCTGGCGAGAAGAAGGCCGTAGCCTCCGGGGCGCATGCCTTCCTCTTGGCGTTGTCTGATGTGGGCGGTGGGATCGTCAGTGGAGTTTGCAGAGGCTGCGTGACTGAGCGATTCCTGGCGGAAACCGGCGCCGGGGTCGCGTACGCGAAAGACCATCGCCCGTGCTGTTCGGATGGCGGTGACCTCGATGGACTGGTCGGGGTTGAAGGCGGTGCCGTGCTCCATCGCGTTGAGGAGGATCTCGCGGAGGGCTTGCAGGAGATCCTGCTTGGCGTCTTCGGGGAGTTGGGCGCTGAGCTCTTTGGCGAAGGTGAGGAGACGATCTGCGGTAATGAGGCGGGAGTTGACGCGGACAGAGACCCAGCCGGGGCGGGCGGAGAGGATCTCGATGTCTTCGCCGATCTTGCTGTCTGTAGCTGCCTGCCTGGCGAGGTTGGCGATCTCATAGGAGTCGAAGGGCGGAGTGAAGCAGGCGAAGACGCGAGCGCGGAGGGCGGCGATGACTTTGTCGGGAGTGCTGTGCTCAGCGAGGACGATGCACTTGAGCGCTGGGCGGATGGAGCGCATCTCCTCAATCAGTACGAGGCTTTCATCGATGGCGCAGTCGGCGCTGGTGACGACGACGCCGAAGGCTCGGATGCGCAGTCGCTTCAGGGCATCGGCGTTGCCTGCGGAATATTCGACGGGCAAGCCGGCGGTGCAGAGGGAATCGCCGACCTCGCGACCTACCGGGGCGTGGCTTCCGATGATGAGAACCCGGCTCATGGTGTGCTCCGAGGATGGAGGGACGAGTTGATTTTAGATCATTGGCTCGTCCGAGGCTTTAAAGCAGTGACAAATGACCGGTTAAGACTGCGCCGGAGCTAACGTTCGGTTAAATCAAAGGGCGCTAAAGTCCAAGGGCGTCGAGGGCTGATTTGGTTTTGTCGTAAAGGATTTTGGTTTCGGCGGCTTGCTTGCGGAGGCCGTCGACGATGTGTGCGGGGGCTTTGGCCATAAAGGCTTCGTTGGCCAGCTGGCGTTCGGCTGCGGTCAGGCCTTTTTCGTATTTGGCGAGGTCTTTGGTGAGGCGTTCGCGCTCGGCGGGGATGTCGATCTGGCGCTCGTAGAGGACGGCTACGTCGAAGTCGGCGCTGGAGCGGGCGTTTGCACCGGAGAGTGGGGTGGTGGCGAATTCTATGGAGGCGACGCGGGCCATGCGTGAGAGCATGTCCTGATTGGCGTCGGTGAGCGCGACGATGCGGTTGCTGGCGTGAAGTTGGATTGGGGTTGATTCTTTTTCGGGGACACCGAGCTCTTTGCGCAGTGCGCGGATGGTGGTGATGAGATCCTGCATGGTTTGCATTGCGCTTGCGGCTACGGGATCGGCGGGGAAGTCTGCGGCCTGTGGGTAGCGGGTGAGGGCGATGGATTTTGCGGGGGTTGCGTAGTTGTAGAGGGCGTGCCAGATCTCTTCGGTGAGGAAGGGCATGAAGGGCGAGAGAAGGCGCAGAGCGCTTTCGAAGATAGCCACAAAGGTTGTGAGTGCCGCAGCGGCAACTTGTTTATCGTCATTCTCGCCGAAGTTGAGTCGGAGTTTGACGATCTCCAAATACCAGTCGCAGAGGTCGCCCCAGAAGAACTGGTAGATGGTGTTGGCGGCTTCGTCGAAGCGGTAGTCGGTGAGGGAGTTGTCGACGGCGGCGCAGGTTTGGGAGAGGCGGGTTAGGATCCAGCGGGTTTCGAGTGTCTCCAAGGGCGCTTGATCGAAGTTGCCTTCTGCGTCTCCGGTAGCGCGTGCGGCTTCTCCTTCTGGCGTCGACGCTGCGATGATTTCGGCTACTTTGGCGGTGACGCTGGGCTCGAGAGCTATTGGGTCGGTGGCGGAGGCCGGTCGAGCTTCGCTCGATAACCCACCCTTCGCAAACTGCGCGAAGGATGGGGCACCCGTATTTGTGGAGGGGTCGATTTGGATGCCGGCTTCGCGGGCGCGGTCGATGTTCATGAAGAGGAAGCGGGCAGCGTTCCAGATTTTGTTGGCGAAGGCGCGGTAGCCTTCGGTGCGGGCTTCGGAGAAGGCGATGTCGGTGCCGGGGGAGGCCATCGATGCGAGGGTGAAGCGGACGGCGTCGGTGCCGAAGCGCTCGATGATGTCGATGGGGTTGATGACGTTGCCCTTGGTCTTGGACATTTTCTCGCGGTTGGCGTCGCGGACGAGGCCGTGGATGTAGACCTCTTTGAAGGGGACTGCATTCGCGAGATCGCGCCTGCTGCCGTCGGGCATGGGAACGTCGAGCATGAAGTGGCAGCCGAGCATGATCATGCGGGCGACCCAGAAGAAGAGGATGTCGAAGCCGGTGACGAGGAGGGTGGTGGGGTAGAAGTTGGCGAGGTCGGGAGTACTGATGTCCGTTCTCAGTTCTCCGTTCTTAGTTGCCGGCCAGCCAAGGGTGGTGAAGGGGAGGAGGCCGGAGGAGAACCAGGTGTCGAGGACGTCGGTCTCCTGTACGATGTCGGCGGAGTTGCAGGTGCCGCAGTGGGTGGGGGTGTCGCGGGAGACGGTGATGGCGCTGCAGGTTTTGCAGTGCCAGGCGGGGATGCGGTGGCCCCACCACAATTGCCGCGAGATGCACCAGTCGTAGATGTTCGTCATCCACTCGAGATAGATTTTTTTGTACATCTCGGGCGTGAAGTGGATGTGTTTTTCGGTGACGGCGTTGATGGCGTTTTGCGCGATGGTGTTGCCGCCGGTGTTGGGGGTCTTGTTGACGGCGAGGAACCATTGCAGGGAGAGGCGCGGCTCGATGACGACGCCGGTGCGCTGCGAGAGGCCGATGGAGTTGGTGTGGTCTTTGATGGATTCGAGGAGGCCGGCTGCTTCAAGATCGATAAGGATGCGCTCGCGGGCGTCGTAGCGATCGAGGCCGTGGTAGGGAGAGCCCGGAAGCGCGACGTGGGCGGTCTCGTCGAGGATGCTGGGGCTGGGGAGGTTGTGGCGCTGGCCGATGGCGAAGTCGTTGGGGTCGTGTGCGGGAGTGACCTTGACGGCTCCGGTGCCGAACTCGGGTTTGGCCCAGTCGTCGGCGAGGATGGGGACTTCTCTGTCAGGGCCGCCGTTGACGCCGGTCATGGGGACGCGGACTTTTTTGCCGATCAGCGCGGTGTAGCGTTCGTCGGTGGGGTTTACGGCTATGGCGGTGTCGCCGAGCATGGTCTCGGGGCGGGTGGTGGCGACGGTGATGTGGGCCGTTCCATCGGGCAATGGGCCGTCGGCGAGCGGGTAGCGGATGTGATAGAGCTTGCCGAGGCGTTCTTCGTGCTCGACTTCGAGGTCGGAGACGGCGGTCTGGATGCTGGGGTCCCAGTTGACGATGTAGGCGCCGCGGTAGATGAGGCCCTGCTCGTAGAGGCGGACGAAGGCTTCCTTGACCGCGACGCTGAGGCGGTCGTCCATGGTGAAGTACTCGCGGGACCAGTCGACGGAGGCGCCGAGGCGCTTCATCTGCTCGAGGATGGCTCCGCCGTAGAGCTTGCGCCAGCACCAGACGCGCTGGACGAAGGCTTCGCGGCCGAGGTCTTTACGGGAGGTGCCTTCGGAGGCGAGCTGGCGCTCGACCATCATCTGAGTGGCGATGCCGGCGTGGTCGGTGCCGGGGATCCAGAGGGCGAGGTCGCCCAGCATGCGGTGCCAGCGGGTGAGGATGTCCATCTCGGTCTGGTTGAGCATGTGGCCCATGTGAAGGCGGCCGGTGACGTTGGGTGGGGGGAGGAGGATGGTGAACTTTCGGGTTCCGTCCTGCGTACTTTCCGGGGTTGGAACGTCAAATAGACGCTCCTTGACCCAGTACTCGGCCCAGCGCTCTTCTATGACGGATGGATCGTATGCTTTCGGCAGGTCTTTTGTGAGTTCGGGGCTACTGGGTTTTTCGCTCATGGGTGCTTTAAGGGTAGCATTCACATGCCGTTGCGCGCTGTCCCCCGATGGAGTTCGGAGGAATGAGCCGCCCTACGGATCAATTCAAGTCGTACACTAGCCCACGAGGTTTCTTATGACCAGATTGCTCCTCGCCGTTGCACTTCTTCTTGCCTCCGCCCTTCCTGCGTTCGCCAAAGGCAGCGAGGACCGCGCCAGCGTTGGTAACGACATTACGATTGCCGAAGGGGAGACGGCGGGTGACGTTGCGTGTGTGTTTTGCTCCGTTCATGTTCATGGAGATGTGAGGGGAGACGTCGCGGTGCTGTTCGGGAGAATTGAGGTCGATCCGGGGCACACGATCTCGGGCGATCTGGCGGCGTTGGGCGCCGACCTGAAACTGGGTGAAGGGGCGACGGTGGGAGGCGACGTGGCGATTGCTGCCGGAGAGGCAAATCTGGCCCCGGACGCGATGATTCACGGCTCACGCACGGTGCTTTCCAACCGAATGTGGCTGTTGCTTCCGTTTGCTCCCCTGCTGATCCTCATCGGTGTGATCTGGCTGATCGTGTATCTTGTGCGGCGGAACCGGTATCAGTTTCCCGCGTATCCGCAGGGCCGCGGGTTTTAGATCGTCTGCTGATGCCAAATGTTGAAGAACCTGACGGAACCTGCCTGGGGAAATCCACGTATCCAGATCAGGAGTTCCGGGTCAGGAGCTCCAAATCTGGAGTTCCAAGTCAGGGGTTCCAGGTTAGCGGTTTGACTTTCAAAGGGGGACATTTTGCGGGCACGCGCTCTGAGTAGTTTCACTCTGCCGTTTCTGCTGGTCGCCGGAGCACTCGGCCAGTCCCCTGGGAGCCGCACGTATGTGGGGCAGGACATCTTCGTTGCCGCGGGCCAACAGATACATAACGCTACCTGCCTCTTCTGCTCGGTGCAGGTGGAGGGCGATCTGACCGGACACGCCTTCGTTCTCTTCGGGAGTTTGAATGTCAGCGGTCAGGTGCGCCAGAGCGCTACGGTGATTGTGGGCAATGCGGTTGTCGACTCGCAGGCCAGAATCGGCGGCGACACGGCGGTTCTAGGAGGCAATGTGGTCTATGAGACCGATGAATCTCTCGGCGGGAGTGCCTATGTGCTGGGTGGACACCTCTCGCATGTCGCGAAGGCCGGTGCCGAGCGCCGCGGACATCGGGTGACGGTGAGCCCGCTGTTTTTCGGGCTGCTGGCTGTCGTTGCGCTTCTTTTGTTGTCCCTTGTCCTTGCGCCGCGAGTTCGCCGCCGCGCGGCGGTTAACCAATCCATCTGACTGGAGAAACCGAAGAGTCTAGACAGCAGAAAAAAGGGGATGCAGCCGACGGCCGCATCCCCTTTTCGGTTTTCTGTGATTGCATTCTGCTAGAACGGATTCAACTTGGAGAGACCCTTCTTCTTCTTGTGCTTGCTGGAAGATTCGTCGCCCTTGTCGAACTCCGGCTTGGGATTCTTCTTTCCGTTGGCGTTCGGAGCCTGTGCTGCAGGCTGCGGTTTGGATGCGACGTCGTTGACCGCGTCCGGAGCCTCTGAAGGTTTTTCGGCCGCCGGGAGAGGCGTTGCGTTTTCGGGGCCGACGGCCTTGAGTCCACCGTTAGCGTCGGCCGGCTTTGCGGCTGCTCCGGTAGTAGCTCCAGGGGTGAGAATCTCTACACCCATACTATTTCCGCGGGCTGCAGGGGTGCTGGGAGTACTGCCCGCTTCGCTGGTTACGGCCGAGCCGCTAGGTGCGGCTGCGTTCGCCGAGGGCACATCCTGAAGCGCGAGCGGCGCTGCCGGCGGCGCAGGGGCTGCGGCCGTTGCCGGCGCGCCTGCATCCGGAGCGAGGGCAGTGCCACCTGCGGCGGGGGCGGCGGCACTCGCTGTTCCAGGGTTTATCGCTTCGTTGAAGTCGTTTGTGATCTTCTTGATGACATGCGGAGCAAGCGTTGGGGTCGGGTCAACCAGTGTCGGGTCACCGTCTCTGGCGGCCAACACCACGTCCGGTTTGTGCATGACCAGAAGCGTCGCCCGGTCCTGCAGACGGTACTGCCTGCGGCTGTTTTCCAGCGCAACACTTGCCGCGATCTGCTCAGGCGTCGGCGTTGGGATCGGCACGTTCATCGCATCCAGCCGGTCGCGCGCATCCTCTACGTGGGGAGCGGCGGAGTGCTCGAGAATGACCTTGGTGTACGCCGCAATCGCCGCGTCGTCATAGGTCTTTTCCAGCTTGGCCTTGGCTGCTTCAGGAAGCTTCATGGTCCGGACGAACTTCGCTTCGGTCTCGTAGGCGTCGCCGAGTCCGATCAGTACATCGTCCATATGGCTGTACTGTGGATAGGTGTCGACGACCGTCTGATAGCGGGCGATCGCCGCCGGATAGTTGTTGGAGTGCGTGGCGTAAAACGCGGCGATGGCCGACTCTCGCGTGGCCATGACCTCCTGCACCTCGCGCAGCCGCTGCTTGGCCTGCGGCACCAGGGTCGACTCGGGAAACTGCTGCAGCATGAGGCGGTACTCTTCCTGGGCGTGCGTGGCCTTGGCGTAGTCGCGGTCAGGCTTATCCATCTGACGGAAGTAGATGTCGCCGACACGCATCTGGGCCTCGGCGGCCTCGGGCGCATTGGGGAAGAAGGTGATGAAGTCCTTGTACTCCTGCTCGGCCTGAGTGAGGGCTGCGGTGCCGCCCTCTTTGTACCAGCTGTCGGCGATGGCCAGCTTGGCCTTCATCTGATACTGCGAGTCGGGATAGGTGTTGAGCAGGGTCTGCAGGTCGAGGCGTGCGACATCGAAGTGGCCGCGCTTGGTGGCATCGAGCGCTTTGTCGTAGAGCACCTTGTCAGGGAGGCCGGCATCAACCGGAGCAATCTTCTTCTCCTTGGCCATCTCCTTCTTGGTGTCTTTGGACTGAACAACCTTCTCGCCCTTCTTATTCGGAGACGCGGAGAGGGTTACGCTCTGCTGCTGTTTCCCGTTGGCGTCGGTTGTGGTTTGCGACGAACCGGTCACCTGGGCGATTGCACCCAGGGAAGAGATCATAAGACTTGCGATCGCGAGGCCAGCCAGCGAACTGGCCCTAACACTTGGAAAAAAGGAACGCTTGTTCATCCGCTATAGATCCCATCCGCCTCGCGTCCGGGTGAATCGGGGACGCTCAGGCTGTGCCTTTTATTCTAAACTTCCCGTCCGATTTGTGCCGGGGAAGCCGTTCGCGCCAGTTCGAGGAATTCCCTGGCGTTTCGTTCGGTTTTGCCGGGGGCGAAGATCGCCGACCCGGCCACTAACATGTCCGCTCCTGCTTCGACCACGAGAGCGACGGTATCGTGAGCAATGCCGCCGTCGACTTCGATGCGAAAGTTGAGGCCCATCTCCTCGCGGAGCTCGGCGAGGAGGGAAATTTTGTCGAGAGCGAGGGGGAGAAACTCCTGGCCGCCGAAGCCGGGGTTCACGCTCATGACGAGCACATGATGCACCATGGGAAGGACTTCGATGAGGGTGTCGACGGGCGTTGCAGGGTTGATGACGACGGCGGGCTGCATTCCGTGGTGTGCGATCTGCTGGAGGGTGCGGTGGAGGTGGCGGCAGACTTCCTGGTGGACGCTCATCATGTTGGCGCCGGCCTCGGCGAAGGCTTCGATGAAGTCGTCCGGGTTTTCGACCATCATGTGGCAGTCGAGGGGGAGCGTGGTGATGGGGCGGAGGGCCTTGACCATGGGCGGCCCGAAGGTGATGTTGGGGACGAAGTGGCCGTCCATGACGTCGACGTGGACGATGGTGCCGCCGCCGCGCTCGGCCGCGGCAACTTCGTCGGCCAGATGGGCGAAATCGGAGGCGAGGATGGAGAATGCCAGTTCGATCACTTGCGGTCTGCTCCTGCTGCAAGTCTATCAGCGCATGGCGTAGGTGCTGCAGCCGTTAGTTCTCCGACGGCCTTTCGACATGTTCGATGACGAACGTATCCACGGGAGCTGTTTGCTTTACCAATTTAAGACCAAGCTGATTCTTGAGCGCCTCGGTAAATGTCGGTCCGGGTGCCTCCGGTATGTCGTCTGTATTGGGTGAACGAGGACCCTTTGATTCGGGAAGGAACTCGATATTGAAATCAAACCTCCCGGGGAGCCCGGTTTGATCTAATACGGGTCGTTGGTCCATCCCTCCCTGGCCCCCTCCCATTGCGGCGAAGAAGGCTGCAATTTGACCCATGGTCGCATCGACCATTCGAACGTGACGCTGGTTATTCACTGCCCAAGCCTGAACCGCGCCGCAAAAAGACGGAGGCTCCGAGACGATACCTGCTGGCGCAGGTTTATTGGCGCCTGCGCAGGGCACGTCGTCAGGATGCGGCTGGAGTTGTGGTCCCGGCATTCCAGGCTTGTCCAGAACGAGCGCGTAAATCGGAAGTTGCCGGGTCTCGGTGTGAATCGCCAGTTTAAAGCGGTCCGCAAGTAGAGACTGCATCATCAGGCGCATCTGGTCTTTGGTCGGGTTGTGGTTTTCCGCACGTGCCTGAATGTCGAACTCCTCCGTCTTTGCCCACTGCGGCAATTGGTTCGTAAGAGACGGAATTTGGCTGGTGTCAACAATCTTGTAGGCAAAGATGATGTAACCGAGCAAGTCGCTAGTCGTTGTGAGGAGACCTCCCGTGGGGGGATAGGCGGCCGAAAAATCCAATTCGCCGTTGTTGCTAACCTCGGCGCCGAGTTTGCTTTGCCTGATAGAAGCGACCTCGAACGACATGGTGCCGCCGGCTGCTCTCTGCCATTGTGGGATGGATGGAGATTGAGCAAATGCGACTGTGGCGATCGAAGCGGCTGAGAGCAACAGTTTGAGCGCCGTGTGTCGGGTCATGGCCAAGGTAGTCCCTGAGGGGTCTCCAGATAGACGGTTGAATCTTTCGATTGCACCGAGTTCTACGGATTTATTTGCCAGACGATGGGGCGCTAGTGATTCTTCGGCACCACAGGCACTTCTCTTACGACGTCGGGGCGGCCTTCGTGGAGAATTTTAGTCTTCGCTGCTTTGGCGCCTTCGCGGTTAGTGTCGGCCATGGGCTTGGGGTCGCCAAGGACCATGCGGGCGGCGCCTCGGAGAATTTTTCGAATAGGCCAGGTGCCGTCTTCGTTCGCAAAGAAGATTTCGCCGATGCGCTGCTTCTCGGGCCGGTAGTACCAGCGCCGGAGCAGAGAGAGGTGGTCGCTCAGGAGGGCGAGATCGTTCGGCTTGCCTGCTTTTTCTTCGAGTGCGGATAAAGCGTGGGCGGCGCGTTCTTCCGGTGAATTGGTTGGGCTGTCAGCGACGGGTTCGCCTTCGAGCGGGACGGCCTGGAGCATCAGCGGCTGGGCGAAGAGAGAGCTGCCGACGCTGGTCTGCTCGCGTACGGCGCGAACGCCGAGGGTGGAGAGGCGCTCGGGGCCTACGAGGCAGCCGCCTTCGAGCAGGAAGAGCGCTGCTTCCTCCCTGTGGTCTTCTTCCGGCGCGGCGGCCTGCACGATCACCGCGCGCAGTTGGGGGACCGGGCGGACGATCCAGTCGGCGAGTGCCTGCACGGCTTTTACTTTTTGCCATTGCGCGTGGAGGGCGGCGGCCTTTTCGAACTGCATGCCGGAGGATGCCTCTTCGCGTTCGAGGCCGATGGCGATGATCATGCTCTCGCCGCGGGTGTCGAAGAATTTTTTTACAGCGGCGGCTTCGACGGCGTACTGCTCGGGCGTGCAGGCTTGTTTGCATGGCGCGATGCACTTGTTCATCTCGCCGTAGACGCAGCCTGGATGCTCGGGGTAGGGCGCGAGCTCTTCGTGGCAGCGGCGGAGCTTGAAGAGATCGAGGACAGCGTCGCAGTAACGCTCGGCGGCGAGGCGGGAGGGGAAGGGGCCGTACATCTGCGTGAGGCCGCGCTTCGAAAGCTTGTTGGTGGAGTAGACGCGGGGGAAGGCGTTCTCCATCGTCATGCGGAGGAAGTAGGGGGTGTGGAGTTTGAGGCGGCGGCGGGCTTCGGTGTATCCGAAGAGGGCAGCGGTGGCGTCGTAGAGGACGAGGGAGGATTCGAAGGCGGAGCCGGTGATGCAGTACTCGATGCGTGCGACTTTGTCGCGGAGGTTGAGGCGTTTGGATTGCGACTCGGGCGGGTCGAGGAGACGACGCATGCGCCGGCGGAGGTCGGTGGTTTGAGTGAGGTAGGGGGCGTCTTCGGCGCGCGGGCCACGGAGGGCGAAGACCCCGGGTTGTGCTGGGATGGAGCGGAGGATTTCGTCGGCTCGCTCGGGGGCGAAGGGGAGGGTGTGTTCGAAGTGGAAACTGGTTGCGGCCACAGAAGGATTGTAGTCGCGATCAGTTGCTGTTGATTCGTTGAAGTACTCTACGAACCGGCGATGGTCATGCCTTCGACGCGGATGGTGGGGGCGGCGCTGGCTCCACGGAAGATGAGGTCGTTGCCGATGGCGGTGATGTTTTTGTACATGTCCTTGAGGTTGCCGGCGATGGTGATCTCTTCGACGGGGTAGGCGAGTTCGCCGTTCTCGATCCACATGCCGCTGGCGCCGACCGAGTAGTCGCCTGTGACGAGGTTCACGCCGTGGCCCATGGTCTCGGTGACGTAGAGGCCGCTCGTCACGTCGCCGATGATCTGTTCCGGTGTCAGGGTTCCGGCCTCGAGGTAGAAGTTGCCTGCGCCGATGCCGGGGTTTCCTGCGAGGCCGCGCGAGCCGTTGCCGGTGGACTTCATGTTCAGCTTGCGCGCGGTGTAGGTGTTCATTACGTAATTTTTCAGGATGCCGCGTTCGACCAGCACGGTGCGGCGCGTGGGCAAGCCTTCGCCGTCGAAGGGGCGCGTGCCGAAGCCGCCGATGGCGTCCCCGTTTTCACCGCGAAAGACCATGGTGCCGTCGTCGACGACGGTGATGTTTTCGCCGGCGACCTGTTCGCCCAGCATGCCGCTGAAGAAGGAGGCGTGGCGATAGATCGCGTCGCCGTTCGCCGCGTCGAAGATGTTGCCGATGATCGACTGCGCCATCTCGTCGGAGAAGACGACGGGGGCCTTCTGGGTCTTCACCTGGCGTGCGCCTAGGCGTTCGAGCGTGCGCTGGGCTGCGATGCGCCCGATCTCTTCGGGATTTTCGAGTTTCTTTACTGTGCGCGCGTTCGAGAACCAGTAGTTGCGCTGCATGCCGCCCTTTTCATCCTGGGCGATGGGAGAGACGGAGAAGCCGCAGTAGCTGCGCCGGTACTCGCCGACGAAGCCGCGCGAGTTCATCATGATCTTGTGCGAGGTGGCGGTGTCGAAGTCGCCGCCGCGTGAGTTTTGAATGCGCGTGTCGTAGGCCATGGCCGCGGCCTCGGTGCGGCGTGCG
>Ga0210406_10001410_pt1 | contig 29305 bp, 23 predicted proteins | sample IncBWC30MmetaG_FD_155454 | JGI IMG/M metagenome (GOLD analysis project Ga0210406, IMG submission 155454) | Forest soil microbial communities from Barre Woods Harvard Forest LTER site, Petersham, Massachusetts, United States - Inc-BW-C-30-M | ecosystem: Environmental > Terrestrial > Soil >... | reverse complement strand
TGGGCAATCCCAGTCAAATGGCCCGCTTTACCTCCACCGGTCAGCTGGATACCAATTTTGGCAGCAGCGGCACAATCAACTTGGCGTATCCAAGCCCAACCCAAATCGCTGTGCAGCCGAGCGGCCGGATACTGGTCGCTTCGGGCGAGGCTGCAAGACTTGTAAACCAGGCGCAACCCGCTCCGCAAGCTGGAACCCTCACCCGCTACAACTCCAACGGCACGCTTGACAAGACTTTTGGTTCCTCTGGAACGGCGGCCTCAGTGGCCTCGGCATCGGCTCTGTTGCTGCAAAGCGACGGCAACATCGTGGTCGCCGGTTCACTCACCGGCAAGCTCAGTGCGCCTCCCACCGCAAACGATGTCGCCTTCGGCATCGTTCGCTACAGCTCGAACGGCGCCATCGATGGGAGTTTCGGGACGAGAGGAGTTGCCATTGCGGATTTCGGGCGGAATGCCCCGGTTTCAGGCGCCTTTGCCCTCGCCATCCAATCCAACGATGAGCTGGTCGCCGCAGGAGCTGCCGGAGGCACGATACTGGACAACAAGATCGTGTCCTCTTTCGGCCTGACTCGTTTCACCAGCGCCGGCAAGCTGGACACTACGTTTGGATCGAAGGGAACGGTGATCACCACCGTGGCCAGTGGTCAATATTCATGGGTGGCCAGTCTGGCGATTCAGAACGATGGCAAGATCGTAGCCGCAGGCACGTCGCAATTTAATACCGACAACAGCAACGCCTATGTGGCTCGATATCTCGCCCAATAACAAGAACGGAGAGACAGCGAGATTTCTCCGGAACGGACGCGCCGCAAGAATTAAGGAAAAACGGGCTGGCTAGCCCGGCCCGGCACTTGCACTCAAGCACCCACCCTCACAAGCACGGACGAATCCACCGACGATACTGCCAATTTCGAACGCGAACGTAGGCTTTGTATTCGGATCGTGGAGAGAACTCCTCCTGAATGACGGGCAAACCTTACCTTACCGATTAGGGAAGGGTTGCCGACAATCCGCCCGGTGGCGAGCCGATTCCCAGGTGGTGAGTGCCATGACGATTTTGCAACAGTAATCCGAGCAGTCGCGGAGGGAACACACCTTGATTCCCCTGATATGAGCAGTCTTGCTCAGACACACAAGTCGCTAAGGCTGGATTATCGTCCAGATGGAGCTGCGTTGAATCTAAACCTGATTGAGCTTTGCAGGATTAGTCAAACCCCGTCCACCCGAGCAAGGAGACTCCAATGGATATTTCCAGGTTCCGCTTTTTAATAATAGCCTGTACGCTCACCGTCGCGGCGCATCGGGGGCAGGCGCAAACCCAGCCACCGATGAAAACAGGGTTGTGGCAAATCCACATCGAAAGCGAAATCAACGGGAAGAAACCCCCGGATATGGCCGAGCGGCTGAAGAACATGAGTCCCGAGACCCGCAAGAAAGCCGAAGCCGCGATGAAGCAGCAGGGCGTCGACGCCGGTGACAGCGGCGGTCGCAGGGTTTGCTACGGCCGGGAGATGATTGAGCAGGGTCGTTGGGCCGAACAGCCGAACGGCTGCAAGACCGACTACAGCAGCCGTACCACCAGTTTGTGGAAGTGGCATTCCAGTTGCCCACAGATCGGCTTCGAGGGCGACGGCGAGGCCATTTTTCCCAATTCCGAGAATTATGTCGTCAAGTCGTCAGGCGTTATAACCGACGAGGGCAAGGCCAACACGACGCGCTCGACCATCACAGCCAAATGGCTAGCTGCCGATTGTGGCGATATAAAGCCACTTGAAGTCAGACGCTAAGCAAATGAAAGGGTTTTTTAACAGCACATGCGATAGCACTCACAACCCAGTCGAAGAGCGCTATGGAGGATGAACGTCCGGGCTTTCTGAAAAAGATTCACTTTAGATTGCGTTTTATTTCGGCTACGAGTGCTTGCAACTTGGCTTGCTCCGTTGATTTGATGGAAACAGAAAAGATGATGCTTCCCTGACGGTAGGAGCCGCCTATGAGGCCGCTGTCTGCGGGTGGCGCAGACCCAGGACTTTTGAGCATGACATCCGCTTGAGGTCCTGACGCAGTCTCGGTGAGGATCGTGAATTGCCCACCCGAATCTGCCGGGCCTTGATAGAAACAAGACGTCTGGTTGGAGCCCGTCTTATCTAGGGTCGCCTTATAGCCCATGATTTGGCTGAATTTTTCCGCCGTCAGCACTTTGCACGGGTCATTACCCGCGCCAGAGGCAACGGCTGCGGCAATCAGAAACAGCGGGGAAATGACTCCTACACTCAGGCGGAAAGCGACCTTCGATAAACGCACGATTAAACTCCTCAAATTTCAGACCTTCAAGTTCACACTGTACGTTGCAGAATCAGCGGTCGTCTGGTCAAAACTGCACATTCCGCACCAGCGGGATTCTCGGAGACCTGAAGTAGATCGGCGAGTCAACAGGACATGGCGCTCACCACCCGGAGTGGCTGGGGGTCGGATTCCGGTTGGATCACGGGCAACCCTGACATAATCCGGTAAGGGAAGGGCCGCCGACGACTGATCCGGAATCGCGTCCCGCAAGTGGAGCCATGCAACAAGATATCCGGATGAACGGTGCCGGGCTTCCCCAATGACTCCACCACTGGCGCGCCGTAACATGGCGGCACTTTCGCGATCAAAATTCGCCCCGGTCAAAAGTGGAAAATCAGATCGCTAGCCACCGTAACCTGATTATGCCGGCGACCGCTGTCATAAGCTTGCATATCCCAGGCACGCTCGAAACGCAACTCCGGACGGATCTGCACCGTTGTGCCGAACCAATGACACCACATGATCGTGTTCTCTGAGTATCTGGTCGCGTAGCCCGTACGCTGGCCTTTCTTGTCGTCGAGAAAGTCACTGCGAAATGACAGGAAATCATGCGATGAGAGTTCCTTCTGCACGAAATTGACGAGTGCATATTCGGGAGCGGTGCAACGCTGTTCCCCTGTCAGGCAATACGCGGCATTCGCGCCTGTTTCCGGCTGAATACTGCCTCCCAGAGCCGGCACGTCGCGTTCATACATATACCAGGCTTCGGTTGCCATATGCACCGTCTTCGAGAACTTGTGATACCAAGTGGCGTCATACTGCTGCAGATTGTTGTAAGCATACTTGCCGTTATTGATCCCGTTGGCACAGATGTAGAATTTGTCATTCACGGACCTGGTGGTATAGCTGAGGCAGGCCGTGCCGGAAGGCTTCGCATCCGGTGTCCACAAGGCAACATCGTGGCCGGCGGTAATCCCGAGTTGCACCAGCCATTGGTCGTTCAGCTTAACCGTCGCGATCAGACCTGTGTCGGTAAACGGGTCAATCGCATAAAGCAGCGAGTGGCTGAAGATGTAGTTATTGGGCGCCAGTTGCGCCTCGATTCCTGGCACGGAGATGAAACGACCCAGCCTCAGATTCATGCCTTGCGCAACCTGTGGAATGTAGATATCGACATATTCAAGGGTAGGATCAAAGCCATATTGACGATGATCGTTCAGCAACTGTCCGCTCAGATAGCCCTTCGCTATCGTGAAGCGATAGTCGGTGCCGTAGAGGGCGGTCAGATGGTAGCCCCAGTCGATATGATCGCGTTGCACGGAATCCGGCAGCCGCTCGGCATAGAGAACAAGTTGGTTCATCTCAAATCGATTCGAGTAGACGTCGTTCGCTTCGGGCGCATTGCGATCTGCGGAAGTGCTGAAGTTTAGCGTCGGATCGATCCATCCATAAAGCTTCGTCCGACTGCGGGCTCGGTTGATCGCGGTCATCAGCGGATAACTGTTCGTGTCCGCTTCTCCAATCACTGGCGAACCACCATACGACCAATCTGAGTTAGGAAATGGCGGCGAATCCAGCGGAGACGGAAGGCCACGTCGCTGTGGCGGTGACGATGGAGCAGCCGTCCCCGACCAGTCCCTGCGGTAGAACTCCGCCCAGCGGGCAAAGAAGCTTTTCGACTCAGCAATGCTCGCCTTCGGTGCGTCAGGTGGCGGGTCGGTCTCTCTATCCGCCTGTTGTCCCGGAGACAGAGCACACGATAAGAAGATGCTGCACACCATTAGAGGGCAGAAGTATTGACAGCGGCGTGAATTACTTCTTGGGCGCATAGAATGACTTGCCACCCAAGTTTACAAGCTCTCGCTCCAACACTTGCTCGCGCGTGCCAAAGTAGCCCAGCAGGAGCTGCGGCGCATTTCTGGCATCTCCTCCGGGTCATGGGTCAAGTGAGCGACTGTTTGTCCCGAGTCACGCTAGCGTTTTATCGGAAGCGCGCATTCGAGACGGAGTCCGTACAGCGACGATGCTTTGGCACAGCCAGTCCGCGTAGTCGTCGGCAACCGCAATGTTGGCTAGCGCCAACTCAATCAGGTCCGTGTCCGAATCAATTCCGGTGCGCTTTGTTGCCCTGGTCACGAGCGCTTCTGGCATTCTTCCCCCGGACCACCTGGGTGCGTTCGCCATGCAGTAGTCCCTCCCTTCTCGGCGATGACCATTACGTCGCGCAACTGGCCTCTGTGTCGGCGCCGGAAGTTTGGTCTCGCACCTACCACGTGAAGAACATGCATGAATTATTGCAACGATAAATATGGAAGGAGAAAAGCTCAAGATGCTTATCGACCATAAAATATTACTTTGATGACGTTCTTCAATTCGTGGAAACCATCAGGAAAGACTATCTGCGGTTTGTCACTTCGGCGAGGCAATGAGCGCTAGAGGGTGGGCTGCACACCCTTCGTTCTATTTACTTTTTTCCTTCACTCGTGCCAACAGTCGATGAACATATGCGGCCCCGTCCTTCTCGTACTCGCTAATTCCACCTCTTAGAAAGAGTTCGCAAATCTGGGCAACACTTCGGCCTTCCTTCCGGGCGATCTGCAGTAAGGCAGTTTTGACGTCGGCGTTCACCCTGAATCCGATGCGTTCGTCTTTCACTGACATCATTTGTCGCGGATTTTAGATCTTCGGGCTAGGTCTCGTAAATGTTTTTTATCTTGACCCAGTGTTGATTATGGTTCACAATGTTGAACATTGGCATCTATTGTCCACCGTGTGCGAATCGCACTTGGAAGGAGCTCGCAATGAAACATTTCCGAAAGCACGATCTGGCCGCAGAAAACTTACGTTTTGCTAAGCGATTTATCTCCAGTAACCTAACGCCTCCCTTGGTCCAGCAACTGCGCGAGCTGACGTCTCGATTTTCGCTCTCGCTGAAATTCGGTGATTTATTACTCCTGGACGGGGGTTGGTATGTTACACATGCCGGTCTCATTCGTTTAGCTGAACGTTCAAACTGTTCCGGCGTGCAGGTACACTCGGTTCGCCACCTATCAGACCCGTCGTCTAGACGGTATGCCTTTCGGGCCACTGTTTACAAATCATCGCACTGCCGCGGCTTTGTCGGTTACGGCGATGCCGATCCGTCCAACGTTTCGTTCCTTGTTCAGGGCGCCGAAATGCGAGTTGCGGAGACGCGTGCTGTGGATAGAGCGCTGCGCAAAGCCTACGGGATTGGCATCTGCTCCGTCGAGGAGATCGGTTCCCACACGGAACGGTCTACATCCCCTCCCCAATCGAAGAAGCTTCCTCCCCAACCGACTAACGGAAATTATGGTGGCCGAACAGTGCGTGACCACCTCTGCCAGCTTATTCGCCAACATCAGCTAGACGCCACCTTGGTCAAGTCGTACGCCACCGACTTCTGCGGGGTCAAAACTCTTCGGGAAGCCACTCGCGAGCAGGTCGAGACCTTCGTCGCGCATTTGGCTGATTGGGCTGATAAGAATCGCGATGCTCTCCTGTGCCAGCTCAACAGCTACCTCGGTGCGAAAGAAGGTGTCGCGTGAGACACCGCATCCAAGGCCTGCGCGACGCCGATCAATCTGCTGCATCCCACGTTCGCGATGGTCTGCTACTCGTTCGGGTTGAGCGAGCTCATCATCGGTGGGATGCACGAAAACCGTTCTATGTCGTCCGCTTCTCAATTCTCGAGCCCAAAGAGCTCGCAGGGCACTCCGTTGCCGGCCGCCTCTATTGCACGCACAGAGCGCTCTGGAAACTGAACTGGTTTCTGCGCGACTTCGGTTACGACGCCGAACTGCTCGACCGGGACGAGATCGACGAGAAAAGCCTGATCGGGCTCCGCGGTGTCGTGAAAATCAGCCACACGGTCGTAAACGGCACTTCCCTGCTCAATCTCGATGGCTTCGCGCCTGCGATGCAGTGGGAGCAACTTTCGAGCGCGTCGCCCGCGAGCCCGGCCGTATGGGAGGCCTCAAAGTGACCTACAGCTATACCCAGATCAGCCAGTACTTAACGTGTCCTCGCCGCTATCGCCACCGTTATCTCGATGGCTGGCAAGAAAAAGATACTCGAGCCGCCATGCTTTTCGGGCGTGCCTTCGAACAAGCTTTGTCCGCCTACTTCCTGCGCGAGGACGCTGCAACCGTTCTGTTCCGCGAATGGTCGCGCTGCCAGAACCAGGGCTTGCACTACTCGAAGGGTGACACCTGGGATCGAATGCTGCAACAGGGGATTCAGCTTCTAGATCGGTTCTGCCAGGATGACCGCATTCGTATTCGTGAACCGCGCCGCAAACTGCAGATTAAGTTCACACGGCCGGTTTCTGGGAAAAATGACTTTGTAGCTTACGTTGACGCGATCGGAAAGCTGGATGGAGAGCGCTGCCTGATCGAGTGGAAAACCACATCGAGTCGCTACTCGGAGGAACCGGATGGGCTGCTCGCTCTCGATCCGCAAATCGTTTGCTACTCCTGGATGACGGGAATCTCTGAAGTTGCCCAGGTCGTCTTTGTCCGCAAGCGATTGGTCGAAATCCAATACTTGCGTACGACAATCACGGATGAACAGCGCCGCGAGTTTGGCCAGTTGGCAGAAGACACGATTGGGCGAATTGAGTCCGCCAACTTTTTGCCTCATAGCGGGGTTCGCTTCCCGCAAAATCCCTGCAGCAGTTGCCCTTATGTCGGGCTTTGCCTCGGAAAACCCCACACGGCCGAAACGCGCCTCGTGCGACGTCCCGGAGCAGAAAACCTTGGTTGGCTTGACGAGCTTGGTTACTAGGAACCCGCCTGTGCTGCCGAAGCTGAATCACCGACGAGCGCTCTTCGTCCTCACGAAGATCGACGAGATTCTGTCATGGGAAAAGAAGAACGAAACGGAACGCGACACGCGTTTCGTGGAACTTGGGCGCTATCTGGGCGAGGTGCGGGCGGGGCAGTACTGGCGAGTGGAAAAGCTGGCATCGTTCGACGATTTCCTCACGCGACGATTTCCGGAATCGAGAAGGAAAGCCTACTACCTGATGTCGATCCACGAGCACCTACCTCCGCAGGCGCGGCGGGGATTAAAGGAGATCGGATGGACCAAGGGTCTGGAACTGGCCAAGCTGGCACGCAGGGACGGGGAGGAGTTCGATTGTGCAACCTGGATGCACAAAGCTCGCGAGATGCCGAAGGAGCAGTTCAAGCACGCGGTCGAAAAGGAGCTGACGGGCCAAGACACCGAACCGTCAGAGCTGATCTATTTCAAGCTCTATAAGAGCCAGATACCGGTTGTCGAGCAGGCGATCGAAACGGCCGGCCTGATGCTGGGAACGGATAAGTCCCGCGGCTACTGCTTAGAGATGATTTGTGCCGACTTTCTGGCTGGTGCAAACCTCGAAAATGGTAACTCGCATATCCTGCTGCAATCGATCCTGCGTCTCCTCAAGTTTCTTCCGGGTGAAGAAAGAAAGACATTCTTGAACCATTTTGCAGAGAAAGCGTCGTGAGTTGCGTCGAACCGAAACGGCCTCGCCTGCGACTTGATCCCGAGATGTATGAACAGCTCCGCAACCAAGTGCTGCGCCGCGATGGCTGGAAATGCCAAGCATGCGGAGTCATGTCCAACCTGGAAGTTCATCACAAGGAATTCCGAAGCCACTCTGGCGACGATTCCGCAAGTAATCTTATTACGCTTTGTGCTGGATGCCACTCGAGTCAGCATTACGGCTAACTCGGTGACACTCTAAGTTCATATTGAGGAACTGCCGATGTACGCACTTCCGGTCTAGTCCTGTTTCGGACTAAGACGGGGTCCGAGCGACGGTCGGCATGGCCCATCGTGATCTACGTATAGTGCCTAACCGTACGTAGAGTTAAGGCATGGGCACGCGCCACAAACACATCTGTAACCGAGTCGCCGCCGCTGATTACAGTCAGTCGAATGTTGCACTTGCGGCCCTTTTGGCATTGGTCTCACTCGCTCTAGGGTGTGCCGGTCTATCGAACGGGAAGACCAGCACCAAAAACACGACCGCAACCGCGCCGACCATTACGACCGCGAGTCTGCCGAATGGCACTGTGGGCGTTGCCTATTCTTCGACGCTCTCGGCAACGGGCGGAACAGCACCGTACACGTGGGTAGTCTCCAGCGGAAGTTTGCCGGCTGGATTGAGCCTGAGCTCCGTGGGCAAGATCTCCGGAACACCGTCCGCGGCCGGCGCGACGAACTTCACGGTGCAGGTCACGGATGCTGCTAAGAGTTCTGCGAGTGCGCAATTCGCTCTCACGGTCAGAGCGCAGGGCTCGGCACCGACAGTTGTTACGTCCGGTCTGCCTGGCGGGACGAAAGGTATGGTCTATTCTTCTGCGGTTTCCGCAGCTGGTGGAACTCCGCCCTACAGCTGGGGAATCAGCGGTGGCAGTTTGCCTGGTGGCTTGAGTCTTAGCGCCGAAGGCGAGATCTCGGGAATACCCTCCGCGGTCGGCCCCGCGACCTTCACGGTGAAAGTCACAGACGCAAGCAAGCATTCCTCTACAGCGCAACTCGGCATTGTAGTCGGGTCCCCAGGTGCTCCGGGCGACACACTCACCGTTTTTGAGGTCGACGGCGTTACGCAGACGAATCGTCCAGTTAGATTTGGACGGATCTTTCAGCAGGGCGAGATCGCACAGTGTCCTCAGCCGGTGAGTGAAGGCGGCCCGGTCAGCGATTACCAATCGGACGTAAAGAACCGTTGGCCAGATGGCAGCGTGAAGTTTGCCATCATCAGTTTTATCCAGAATCTGGCTCCGAGCAGCGCGGCGGAGTTTTCGTTTCAGAACACCGTCTCCTGTAACAACACAGGCTATCTCGGACAGGCACAGATGACCGGGTTCAATGGTGGGAACTGGGGCGGCCAAATAGTAGTCACGCCCGCCGGTGGCACAGCCGTCACAACTGACGCAAAGACGATGCTTGCGGCGAGCGATCCTAGCTCGAACGTCTTCGGAGATTGTAAGAACGACTATTGGCTGCAAGGCCCAGTCGTAACGGCGGTTATTCTGCAGGACTGCACAAGCGCCTCAGCCCACGATTTTGGTTGGACATGGAATGGCAGCACTATGACTTCTCCCGTCACGGGCAATGCTTCGACCGCCAGCCTCCACCCGATGTTCATTCTGTACTTCTACCCGTCGATTAATTCAATTGAAGTGTCGGCAATTATTGAAGACCCCTGGCCAACCCGGATTCAGGACCAGAGTGTTTCTCTTGCGATTAAGACCGGTGGGACGCCGACGACAGTGTGGTCTAAACCAACCTTTACCATGAATCCTGGTCAAAGATTCCGCAAGACTTTCTGGAGCGGAACCGCACCCGGAAAAATCCGCACGGATCATAACTTCGAATATTTGAAGTCCACGCGGGCGTTCCCCAATTATGATCCGAACGTTACCGTCAGCACTTCGAGTGATTACGTTTACGATGGCGCGACCTCGTGGAGCACCTGGTCGGCGGGCGACCGCGGGGACATTGGTGGCAACGGCGGTTTAAACGCGATCAGCCAGGACTTTTCCTCCAACAGCGAAGGCGCTCCAATTCAGCGGGAGGACTTGCTCTATCTCTACAACATGGGGAGCTGCGGCACGGCGAATTCAGAATGTGCCAAGGCGTGGGACATGCTGACCGGCGAGATCGGCGCGATCGACACTAGTTTGAGCGCGGGATCAGTTCCCGGGGGAGCGGGTACGTGGAACAACGTCGGCAATATTCCTTATCACATGCGCGAGTCGCGCCCAGCGGCGGACGGCGTCCAGAGCGGCAGCACCAACTGGTTTTACTGCGACAATTTTGCTGAAAAGAACGCGCGAACGGACGGCACCAATCCGGTCACGGGAGTAAGCGGATGTGGCAACAATCCGGCTGGCGAGGCATTTGGCAAGCCCTTCTCGAAACACACCCATTCCGACGATCAGTGGGGTGGGCCGGGATACTGGGGTGGAATCATAAACTCCGTCATCGTCGGAACGGCCACGACGGGGGGATGGGCGATTGGGGGCTGTAACCATTGGCAGGACTGGAACTACGCTGCGTATTTGGAAACTGGGGACTACTACTATCTCGAAAACAACTATCAAGCAGCATCGTTATGCCTGATGGATTCGAACCCAGATCCTACTGACCCGGCAGGCGGTGCTCGTTTCTTCTCTTACATGTCGCCGCAGGGCGCTGTACTTCGAGAATGGGCTTGGGGGATTCAGGCTGTTGAGCGGGCGGCCTTCGTTGCGCCCGATGGAACATCAGAGGCCAGTTATTATCTCGCGCAGCTCAATTCGAATTTAGAAGCCGAAGAAGGCTTCATGGGAATTACCGGAACAGCCTCGACACCCTCTGATACAACGTGTTCGGGCGCGACCTGTAACCACAATCCAACTTCCGCGAATCGCTGGAACTGGGGTCGAGCGACAGGAATGTCACAGTGTTTCACCAGTGGAAGCTGCACGACAATTCCGCTTGCGCTGCACATGTTCAGTCCCGGCGCGTGCCCACTCAGCGGCGCGGCACCTTACGTAAGATCTTCCGTTACCAGTGCATTTACTGAATACTGGTTTTACAGCTATATCAACGTCGTCCTTGCGGAGTTGCGGGAGTCCGGCTATACGCAGGCGCAGTACGTATCCCAGATGATGCAACAGGGCTTGGAAGAGCGCGTCCTCGACTCGACGTTCAATCCCTATCTGGTCGCCGCCTATGGCGATCCAGTCAAGAACGCCGCCGGAGGAACCAGTTGCAACGGGGCTGGCGAGAATACCGATCCATTTATCGCAACATACGTCCTTCTGTTGTCAGCCTACGACACGAGTATCACCAGTCAATGCACGTTTAACGCTCCAGGCAATAACAACAATCTTGGGTCATGCGGCTCAAACTCTGGCTCAGCATGGAATCAGCAAATTCCCTGCGGCGATCACGGGTATTCTCTCTTAGCTCGGGCGGCAAGCTCATTCCTCCAAGAGTTCGGAGCCTCCTCAAACGACGCCAACTGCCCCGGCGGCACCTGCACGGCAGCGGCCGCGTGGGGATGGCTCGATTCTCATGCGCCATTCTTTTCCAACGCCGTCACCAACAGCCAGACCTGTTCAGCTTATTGGGCGATTCCTGATTCGCAGATTAAGTATGCGCTGGCGCCACGGTAGCGCGGTGTGATCAGGGCAAATCTTCTTTTGTCGCCCTACGATCATTCCGAAGTAGTTCACCCAACCCCTCGACGCAACTCTGGATTCGAAGGCAGCACTTACTTGTTTCTTCTGCTCCCCGTCCATATGGATCCGTGATCTCCATCGACCTGGCGTCGGATCGCTGCGCAGAGCCTTCGCCCAAGAGAAACACTTTCCTCGCCGCCTGAGGGAAACGGTGCAGCATCACCGCCGCGTTCACGAAATCCATTACGAAAATGATGTCATATCCTCCGAGCATTTCGGACGTTACAGCACGGCTTCGATGCTTATCCAGCGATATCCCGATTTCGCGTGCTGCAATTACGGCGGCGGGGTTAGCCGGGCTCCCTACTTTGGCGAACAGCCCAGCCGACGCAATGCTCATCTCAGGATAAGCGCTCGCCCGGCGAGTGAACATCTCCGCAGCGATTGCACTACGCATAATGTTACCCCGGCAAACGAAGAGAAATGACTTGGAACCTTTAAGGGCAGATTTCAGATTGTGGCCTCTAATGCCGAGTCCGTAAGCGAGGTTCAAGTACGTGTGTCGCAAGCCTATCCGTGTTCCGTAATCCCGATATATTCTGATCTCGCTCGCCAGTCTCTTAGGCAGTAATTTGGCGATCGCTCTCGGACTTAGTACCGACTTTAGAATTCGCGTGTAAAATTCCGACATGGCGGGTAGGGGATCGCGCCAGCTCCAGATTGCATCTGGAACAACTGAACAGAAGTCGGCCAGGAAACGCCCACTCTCTTTGCAAAGGGTCGCACAGCGCTCCTGCCCTGATCTCCAGCGCACAATCAGTGACGTTAGGCGTGCCAGGTCCCCTATACGCCAGAGTGTGCGGAACCCCGGCGCGTAAGCTCCAAAAATTTGCGGCTCTTGTTCGTGAGCCATCTGCCACTCGTAGAATGGAAACTCGACACCGGCGTTCACCGAAAGTGCTAGTGACCCCCAGTAGCGTCCATTCACTTCCATGAGTACCGCGCTATCAGTTCTCGGATTGTACCGGAATTCAACCATTGCGACGCCCTGCCATCTAAGTCTCCGCAGCAGACGTGTGGAGGCCTCCACCAGCGCTGGGTTTGGTTGCTGCGCTTCCGCCAGGATACTGACCCCTCCAGCGACTGGAAATTCTTTAATCCGTCGGTGCTGAAATAGAGCGCGAACTTCGTCATCCCAGATCAGCACTTCGACTCCGATGCCGAATCCCTCACAGTACTCCTGTAAAAGATAGTTATGGCCAAACCCAGGATCTCTAAGAAGTTCCTCGCGCAGATGGTCGATCGTGCCAAGCAGCCGTACCGGAGTGTTCGCTTTTATTGCTTTGCTGGCCGGCTTAATCAACAGCGGAAAGCGCAGGTCGTCGCGTACCGCGTCCAGTTCGGTGAGATCGTGTAGAAGATATTCGCGAGGAACGTCGATTGTGCACTCGCGTGCAGCACTTAGCGTGAGCCGCTTATCAAGGACGGAGCGGACGATGTCGGGTCTCGGACACCCTGGGTAGAGCTTCTTGGACACATCGTCGTATAAGGGCGCCAAGGCAGCCAAAGATTCATCAGTGGTGGGGACGAGAGTATCGTACCCCCCCCGCTCTATGAGGTCCATGAGATGGCTGGCAAACATATCGGGGATGACTGGTGTGGGCAATCGATACACGTTTCGGATGGAACGCGATGTAATGTGCTCTTTCGCTGACCCGGGTAGCTGTAGAACATCTACGTCAATACCATGCCGCTGGAGGCAACGGCTGATCGTGACCACCACGCGGGCTGTGCCAGCGAGAACGAGAACAGGTCTCACGCAGGGGCCTTTCAAGTACGTAGGCCGCTGGCGCGGCTCTCAAAAACGGTGGGCGGTTGATGACCGGGAACCACAATGCGACTGAAAGTAAAACAGTCCTTTCTGACTGTAGCGTATGCCCCGGTCAGACTGAAGGCAATATCATAGCCGGCGCAGCGGGCTGCTACTTGCACTTCGTTTGAGAAGTCGGATTTTTTCCCGTTCGGATACACGAGGCACGAGCACGTCGTTCCTGTTTCTGTTTCTATACATGTCTTGCTTTCTTTTAGCTCGTAGTCGAGTTGTTGTGAGTCGATTCGGCTCAGAATGGGATGACTTACGGTGTGAGAAGCGATGTCAAATCCCCCCTTAACGAGAGATCTCACATCATCCCACGAAAGAAAATCGAACAATTCTCTGTCTCGATCTTCCAGGGTGTGGCACGGCACCTCGCGCAGGACATTCAGATATGCTCTACGGATTTCGTCGGAGACATTCTTGCAAGCGGCGCGGATACGGTCTGCTAATTCAATCCGAGCGGACATCTCGGGAGGAACCTGAACCCCGTCGAAAGGGCAGAATGGCAAGGGATAAGGAATGGCTGCGAGCGGCCAACCCAGAACGCGCAGATTCACCTCGTCAGGCCATAGGACGTCGGAGCCGCCGACATATCCAGTCGTAACGGCGAACATAGCGGGGACACCGTATTTTGAGAGAAGTGGCGACGCGTTCCTAAGATTATTGTTATATCCGTCGTCAAATGTAACCAGCGTGGAGCGGGGCTTCAATGCTCTGCCTGCCCGGACAAAATCCATTAGTTCGCGAATTCCGATCGGGTGAAAGTTACGCGTTAAGAACTGGAGTTGCAAACCGAAGTCTCGTACAGACACTGTATTTCGATATAAAAACTCTTCCGGCGAATGGTCGTCAGCGACCACTCCATGGTAGCAAAGGACAAGCACCTTGTTCCTGCCGAGAGTAACACGGAACGCGCGGTTTACACCGGTGTATCGGGCAGCGGAGAGCATCGCGCGCTTCACGAACACTCGTGTCAGCGACATAAAGACGAACCCTTACGAAAGCAATCCAGATTTAGGCTGCGAGTATAACTTACCGGAAACGCTGATTCCATACTGTGAGAAACTGTAGTTATGCCAGCACCAAAATCTGCCTTGGCGTTGAAAGCGGCATTACAGCCGCACCTTTTGGCTAAGGCTCTGATAACGAAATTCTCGCTCGGTTCGTTCGAGTTCCGTTTAGCGCTCGACGCGCTGCGCCGGCCCTGGTATGGCTATGGCCTATACCATGCCGCCCTATTGGCCGAGCGTCTCCGCATTCCGCGAATTGTCGCACTGGAGTTCGGAGTTGCGATGGGGGAAGGTCTCGTGGAAATGGAGCGATTGGCCGGCGAGGTGTCGCGAGTTTGCCTGACGCAAATAGAGGTTGTGGGATTCGACACTGGTCACGGCATGCCCGAACATTCCGACTACAGAGACTTGCCATATATTTGGAGAAAAGGACATTACCGCATGAATTCAGAGGCGGTCCGGCGTCGACTTAAAACTGCGGAACTGGTTGTGGGTGATGTCGCTGACTCAGTGCCTTCGTTTCTTTCACGACAGACGGATGCGGCGATCGGTTTCATCGCTTTCGATCTCGACTACTATTCTTCTACTTGTTCGGCGCTTCGAATCTTCGATGGCCCCGATGAACTATATCTTCCGCGCGTACTGTGTTATTTCGACGATATCATTGGCAGCGACGAGCAGTTGCACTGTGGAGACGTTGGTGAACTGCTGGCTATCGAAGAATTTAATCGATCGACGGCGCGAGCGCACCGAATCCGACCGATTCATGGGTTGGCTTCCAAACGACCTTTGGCGTCGTCCTGGTCGCCGCAAATGCTGGCGTACCACCGATATGACCATAACCGCTATTGCGACTATATCGGCGAGGAGTTAACGCCGAGATGAAATGGATTGTTTTCTTCGCGCTGTCCATTTCAGCCGCTCTGGGTGCGCAGACGCACGATAATGTAACGATCTACGAGGTGGACGGTCAGCCGCAGACTGACCGTCCCGTCACCTTTGGAAGAATTTTCAAGCGGGGAGAAATCGGGCAATGTCCGCAGCCTGTCGTTTCCGGCTATCCGGTCGCGAGCTTCCAGGCCGACGTCAAGAACCGGTGGCCAGATGGCAGCGTCAAGTTCGCCGTCGTCAGCTTCACCGCCAATCTGGCGGCGAGGGACTCGATCGAGGTGGGCTTTCGGAGCGTGGCCTTCTGCAACAATACCAGCTACCTTACTCAAGCCCAGATGGCCAATTTCAATGGCGGGCATTGGGGGGCCCAGGTTGTGGTTACTCCCGCTGGCGGAGAGCCGGTGGTGACAGAGGCAAGGACGATGTTGAGTGCGAGCGACCCGGGGGCAGATGCCTTTGGCGATTGCCGGAATGATTTCTGGCTGCAAGGTCCGGTTGTGACGGCGGTCATTGTACAGGATTGCACCAGCACGTCGGCTTACGATTTTGGCTGGTTGTGGAATGGCAGCGTCATGGCCGGCCCTGCGACCGGGAATGCCTCGACGGCAAGCTTCCATCCTATGTTTATCCTGTACTTCTATCCCGGCCTAAATGCGGTTCAGGTCGAGTACATCCTGGAGATTCCGTGGTCGGGACGAGTGCAGGATCAGCTTGCTGACATCGCATTCAATGCTGGTTCTCCGCCTTCGAGGGTATGGAGTCATTCGGGAGCACGTCTGCTCACGGATTTGAGAACGACGAAAGGTTCGAATACGATTACCTCGGCTGCGGCCAATTTCACGGCAACCGATGTTGGGCTGCCCATTGCTATTTGCGGCGCGCAAAATGGCTGCTCGTACAACGGCGCCGGCACTGCGTGGTACACGATTGCCTCGGTCAAGAATCCCACCACCACGGTATTGCACTCTGCGTTTCAAGGGCAAACTGCGACGAATCTTAAGGCTTACGTCAACCTGCAGGTGGCAGGCACGCGGCATCGCCACACGTTCTGGAGTGGAACTGCGCCCGGGCATATCCGAATTGACCACAATTTCGCTCATCTGAAAGAGACCATGGCATTCCCCAACTACGACAGCCACGTGAGCGTCGATCCGGAATCGAATTGCAATTCGTGCACGCCGTACAGCACCTGGAAGACCACGGATAAAGGCGACATTGGAGGATACGGAGGTATTGGAAGCTGGGCGCCGGATTATGCGGACAACGGGGAAGGTGCACCCATTCAGCGTGAGGAGCTGCAATACTTATACAACATGGCGACTTGTGGCCGGCCGAACGGCGCGTGTGCCAAGGCGTGGCAGGAATTGACGGGTGAAGCGGGACTGCTCGACACGAAGCTCACTGAGGGCAATGTAAGCGGCGGAGGCGGGGCGTGGAATAATTTTGGCAATGTCCCGTTTCATCTGCGCGAGTCGCGCACGGTCGCCAACGGCAATCAGACGACAACCAATTTCTTTTTCTGCCCCGGCTTTGCCGACAAAAATGCCGCTGGCAATTCGACCAACTGCAAGAGCGGTATCGGAAACGCCGTGGGCAAACCACTGTCGCGGCATGCACACTCAAGTGATCAGTGGTCGCCGGGAAATCCGCCAGTGGCGGCTGTGGGCACGATATCAGTGAATGCGGGTGGGTGGTCTGTGGGCGGATGCAACCACTGGCTCGATTACGCCTACACTCCATACCTGCTCACCGGCGATTACTACTATTTGGAGAACGAATATCAGAGCGCCTCCATGTGTCTCGAGAGTGCGAATCCCGATCCGGCCGCGAGCTGGGGCAGCAACCGGACATTCGCGTATATGAATCCCGCGGGCGCCGTTCTTCGTGAGTTGGGATGGGGATTGCAGACGGTTGGACGGGCCGCTTTCATTGCACCCGATGAAACTCCGGAAGAGAATTACTACCTGGCCATGTTGAACTCCAACCTGGAGGTTGAGGAAGGCGTGATGAACCTTATAGGCACGCCGCTGACCCCGACCGACACGAGCTGTTCGGCCGCGTCCTGTAGTTATATGATCGCCACGGCGAACCGGTGGAACTGGGGTCGCGCGACCGTCATGTCCCAATGTTCTATTAACGGGACGTGCAAGCCGACGCCTGTTGCGTTGCATGCCGTCGCGGCTGGCTCATGTCCCACGAGCGCTCAAAAGCAATTCGTCGATGACGCAGTTACCAGCTCGTACTATCCGCCCTGGATGTTCAACTTTTTGTCCATTGCGCTATCCGAGTTACGGGAAATGGGGTATTCGCAGGCGGCGGCGGTTTCTGAACAAATGCAGCAGGCGCTGGAAGAACAGGTTCTGGATGACACTTACAATCCTTACCTGGTCGCGGCTTACGAAGAAGGTGTGAAGGAAGCTTCCGGCGGAATGGGTTGCAACCCCAACAGCTCTATGAGCGCCGGTCCGTTCATTAACAATTATGCGCGCAAGAAAAAAGCCGTAGCTTCGACGATTCAGGCCCAAGCCACATTTAACGCCGGCGGCCCTGCAGCTTGGCAGAACATCCCCTGCGCGGATCACGGATATTCACTAGTGGCGCGAGCGGCTGCGTCTTATCTCGAATACTTCGAAACGTCATCCAGCGATGCTAATTGTCCGAAGGGAACCTGCGCCGCCTCCGACACGTGGAATTGGCTGAACACTCATGTGCCCTACTTCAGCAATTCTCCGGCGGGCAGCCACAACTGCGTGACGCCAAGCAATTGGCAAGATGAACAGATAAAGTACGCGCTCGCGCCACGGCGGCCGTGACCAAACGATTTTTTGACTCTCGAAACCGATTCCAGCTTTCGGTCTTCGCCTCGGTAACCGCTGGTGGTACGGCGGGATGCAATATATACTTCTACGCTGCGTCGCCTGTCCAACGAGATCCGGGACTCATGGAAGACATTAGAGCTATTCTCGCTCCGGCATTCTTGATCGCCGTGTCTCGCTCACCGGGCATCGAGCGAGCTTGCGAGTGCTGACTGATTGCGGCTTTAGGGTAGTGGATCATGACAGGAGCACTGTGCACCATGATGTCATGCATCACTTCGTAAAGCCGTGAACTTGGTTAAGTTTCCACATTAACTTCTGAAGGATCACACTTATTGGTGAGAGGCCCGAAATCTACTGCCTTGCTGATGCGATCAAACCCTTTGCCTGCGGGCGTTTGCGCTCGAATTCAATTCTTGCTTGCGTTCCCGGTACGTGTGAGAGACAGAGAACGAAGGGCTACGGGGCGGCCCTCGTGACGCTTAATCCGAGCCAAGCGTCCGCGCTGCAATCCCGCATCCGTCACGCCTATTTTTGGACGATTGTTGGCAATACTTCGCGTTACGCCGCTACGCTTGGCATCTCTCTCCTCCTGGCGCGTATGCTAAAGCCGGAAGATTATGGCTTGATCGGAATGATCATCGTTTTTACCGAGTTGCTGGGCAGCGTCCTTGACAGCTGCGTAGGGCCCGCGGTCGTTCATTTTGATGAGCGGAATGCTGAGCAGGAGCGTTCGACTTACTTTACGGCCTCGTTAATCCTTGGTGTTCTGTTCACAATCTTCCTATTCGTCGGCGCTCCCCTCGTCGCGCATTTTTATCGTGAACCCCGCCTGGTCCCATTGCTACGTGTAATGAGCGTGCTACTAATCGTGGGTAGTGTCAAAACCGTTTCTGGAGGAATCCTGACGCGGGAACTTCGATTCCGGGAGCTGTCGTTCAGCGACATATTTGCTTCTCTGGCAGGGGGTTTCGTTGCCATTGTGATGGCGTATCGCGGGTTCGGCGTATGGAGCCTGGTGGCAAACCAGTTCCTTTTTATATTGCTCACTTCGCTTGCGTACGCTTGGTGGGTTCGTCCCCAGTTTCGACTTCCATTGAACCGCGAGATTACTGTTCGGCTGTGGCGTTACGCGGCTCCGCTGACGGGCTCGAGCCTGCTGTTCAAGTTCTACGACAACGCAGATTACCTGGTAGTTGGGCGGGTGCTCGGATCGGAAGCGTTGGGTTTTTATTCCGTGGCATTTCGTCTGGCCATGCTGATCAATGAACGGATCTCGTCCGTCATCAATCGAGTTGCATTTCCTTCTTTTGCCAGCCTGAAGGATGAGCCGCCGCGAGTAATCGGGCACTGGTTTGCCGTGACCAAGCGAGTCACACTGCTCACATTCCCAATTCTCGTATGGCTCGGGTTCAATGCGGAAGATTTCATTCGCGTAGCATTGGGTTCACGATGGCTGCCGGCTGCACTGCCCCTCCAATTTCTATGTGTCATGACCGCGATCAAGATCTTGACCAACATTGTCGGACAGGTACTGATAGCCGTTGGTTACCCGGCAGTCTCCTTTCGGTATGACTTGCTGAACGCAATTGCTCTTCCCGCGTCCTTTCTGATTGGGTGCAAAATGGGTGGATTGCTGGGGGTGGGAATTGCGTGGTGCACTGTGTTTCCGCTGCTCCGCTTTTTCTTCTTCCTCGGAGCAAGGCGCAAGTTGCACTTCAGCTTACGGGCATATGCTCGGAACCTGTTTGATCCGATTGTCGTCTCGGTCGCCTGCGGTCTCCTGATGGCGCCAGCTGAGTGGGTGTTTCAGAACGGTTGGGTTCGGTTGTGCGTGCGCTCTCTGCTGTGGTCGGCCGGAGTGCTGCTGTGTGCAGCGGTAAGCCGCAACGTGCGGAACCTGATCGCCAACACCTTCACGATTTTCTCTTCCGCAAAATTATCGCAGTCGTAACACACCCCAAGGCTCCGCAATCGACTCAAACGTTGGTTCAAGCGGGGCTGGCCCTACAGGCGCCGAATCTATGGTGACGGCTTGCGCTTTCTCAGCAAGTCCTTCAACGCAGAAACTCAAAGTGACGAGGGCATAAACAAACTCCCGATGTGCCAGCCCGGTCGTGAAACCCTGAATCACGATTGCTAATAAACAACAGAAAGTCCCCTTATATGCAGCGTCATAGTAGGAAAAGGATTGCGGTTCTCGAGTACTGAAACGGCGAACACGCCAGACAGCACAAAGTCCTGCAAGAAGCGTTGTGATGTAAACGAGCAGCGCCGGGACGCCGACCTCGGAGGCGATTTGCAGGTAAGCATCGTGAGGTGAGTTTGGCGCATACAGTGTGAAGTTGTCGGGGCCGACGCCCAGGACAGGATGCTCGCCGATGAGCTTTAGTGCGATTTGCCAAAGATCCAACCGATCGGTGGCGGAACGATCCTCCTCGTAGTGTGCAACGGTATTGAGGCGATCCCAATAACTTTGTGGTGCGAGGAGTGAACCGCAGCCAACCAGTACGAGACCCAGGACCGCATTCTTGATCCTAGCTTTGCTGATGAACCACAAGAACAATAAACCGATGGCCAATGCGAAAGACGCGCCACGTGAATTTGCCCGAAAGAAAACGTAGCCCGCACCACCAGCAAGAGAGAGCAATATAGCCCTTTGCCAAACCGATCTGTAGAAAGCCATCAGCGTGAGGCTGAGAAATATCGTGAGCACCATGAAGAGCGCGAGATAATTGCTATTCCCGAACAGGGTCCCTCCCTTCGCAATGGCCATGCGCTCGAATTGTTCTCCGCCGATCTCCTCGACAATGTGACTGGGATTCCGGATCACTCCAATTACAACATAAGCACCCGAAACCAACAACATGGCTATATAGCCACGTAAGCGCTTTTCGGTCGTAACCAGCGCTAAGGTTAGGACGCAGAGGAAGATGACCGTCGTAAAGTCATACAAGCGACTCTTGGATAACTCTGTCCAGTTGTTGAGCGCCGAGATCACCATCAGCGCGTAGAGAACCAGGATAATTTTTAGGCGTTTTATTGCGGCCAACACGGCTGGGGCCGACGAACTTAGCCGCATCAGCATTCCGACAGTGATGGAAATCACGAGTATCATCGGAATGTGTAGATCCGTTACGTTGGGACGATCGTCCTGAGGACGACCAAAGGTGACAAACAAAAGCGCGAGGAGACCGAGGTATGGATACCCCGCTGCGCCGACGGCACCGGCGATCTCGATGATAAGAACGACGACTATACGGAACGGCATGATTCCTTGGCGAACGAAGTTGTCGCCTAAACCCGATTTGGCATCTCCTGGGGTACGGATTGAAAAATAGTTTCACGGTACGCGCAACTGTCGTAAAGCCTCTCGTAGTCAGAAACCATCCGCGCGATGCTGAATCGGGACACCACTTGCTTGCGTGCGGCCAATCCCAAACTCTTTCGGCGCTCTGGATCGCGGCACAATTCAGCCAAAACTTTAGCCAACATTTCACCGTTGCACGGCGAAACCACGACTCCATCGCGGCTAGGCTCGAACACCTCGCGATGAGCGGGTAAGTCAGCGCAGACCACGGGTAAAGCGCTGGCCATCGCCTCTAGCACGACGTTTGACATGCCCTCGTACTTTGAAGGCAGCACAAAGATATCGAGAGCCGTTAGAAAATTCTCGGGATCGGGGCGCCAGCCGAGAATTGATACGCGGTCTGCCACTCCGAATTGCTTTGCCTTTCTAAGCAATCGCTCGCGGCACGGACCGTCCCCAAGCAAAGACAGATGCAAGCTGGGAAATTCGTTCGCGATTTTTGCGAACGCGACTAGGAGTACTTCGTAGTTCTTGAGTGCGTCCAGTCGGCCTATACCGCCGATCAACAAGTCGCCTTCAGGCAAGCCGAAGCGCAAACGGCATTCGATCTGGTCGGTTCGCGGGCGGAACCGTTCTGTGTCCACGCCATTCGGTATCCATTGAATTCTCTCCAGAGATACGCCATAGCTCGCCCACTCGGCGGCAATGGACTGGCTGACCGTCACCAAGCGATCGACCCGGCGACCGAGCAGCGACTTCGTCTGGCGTTTCAGCATTCCGATCGGCTCCAGGTCGTTCTGCGTCTTGCCGTGCTCGCCGTGAATAATGGGAACGCGAGCCAGCTTGGCCGCAACAACCGAGTACAAAAATGTTCCCCAGTTGTGAGAATGAACGAGATTGACTTTTGCCCGCCGAAACAGGCGCGCCAGACTCCATATTAGATTCCAATCGATTCCATCACCTCGCTTCGGCAGAAGGTAGAATTCGGAATCGGGCCGGCGGATCCGCCCCGAAAACGTTTCTTCCGAATCCAGCGCGCAAATCGAAATACGATATCGGTCGCCGGGCAGGCGATTGGCGACGTTGACAATTCCGTTCTCCAATCCGCCCCCGGCAAACCCGCGCCGTACCACGTGCAGGATACGGAGGCGCTGCAGGCTGGGCGAGGGTACGGTGTCAGCCATGATGCTCCTCGGTTTCAGTAGCGGGCACATTTTCCGAAGCCCGACCGAACAGTCCAGACCATGCGTCCCTGGCAGCCTGTTTCGCGAATTGGAAGAGAATTTCTCCCGTGAACATCCACATAGTGCGATCGTTCCCCAGCCGAGGCAATCGCAATCGATCAGCGCCCTGCGTGACTAGACCATTTTCGCTTGACAGCGCACAGGTATACCTGGTCTGGAGCAAGTTTCGGCGCGTTGCTTCGGACAGCTTGCCATAAGGATACGCGAACAAATTTACTTGATGTCCGAGATTCTTCTCTAACAAGTATTTCGAAACCCGCAGTTCGTCGATTTGCTTTTCGTCGCTCTCGATGGCCATGTTGCAATGGGAATGAGTGTGCGATCCAAACTCAACTCCGTCCCGGGCCATCTGGCGAACTTCACCCCAGTTCAACATGGCGAAGCTGTCTTCTACGGACTTCGAAGGTTTACTAGAAAGGTCTCGTAGCGCCGAAAGTATCTGGGGCAAATCAGACGATGGCCGCTCTCGTATTTGTCTACGGAGTTCGGTCATTTCCTCCTCTCTGAGCATTCCTTCCGACCAGCGCCAGTAGATTTCGTTGAGCGGCATCCAACGGCCAGTCTCAACACATGCTGTGGCAACGAACACCGTAAAGGGCAATCTTAGAGCGTTGAGCAGAGGCGCCACGACCAGCAGGTTGTTTCGATAGCCATCGTCAAAGGTCAGTACGACAGACTTCTGCAGGCGCTCGCCGCGGACTAAGCTTGCAACAACATCGGCGAGCGACGCTATCCGATACCGGCGCTTTAGAGCGCGCATTTGCCGTTCGAAAACATTCTGGGATACGTGAAAATTAATGTGTTTGGGTATTGGCGCCCGGTCGCAAACTCCGTGATACAGCAAGACCGCGACGGCACGGGCAGGGATCAACCGCGCCATCAACCACTCCACTCCGGAGTAGTAGAGGCAGAAGAAGGCCGCCGATTTTAGCCAGCGTTTCATTTTCTAGCGCTAATCGAAACCTCTTTTAGCCAGCAAATTTCTCATGCCAGAGAAGATAGCAAAGCACCGACCACAGCTTGCGATCCAAGCCGCCAAATTCACCACGCTCGTGCCGTTCGAGCAATTGCTGGCAGTAATCGAGACGGATTACATGGCCTGCCCGGCTGGAGCCGATGACTTGGCGAACAAACGGGTTTAATTCTCCCCGCAGCCAAGAAGAAATGGGAGCAACAAAGCCCTGCTTTCGTCGCGTCAATACGGAACTCGGAAGTACCGGCTGCGCGGCTCGTTTCAAAATGAGTTTGCCCTCGGTTGCGTTCCACTTCCACTCACGCGGAAGGCCGGCGGCAAATTCGGCAATCCGGTAATCCAACAGCGGAGCTCTCAGTTCGAGAGAGTTCGCCATGGACATGCGATCAACCTTCACCAGAATATCGCCGGGCAAATAAGTTTCGTAATCAACGTAATTAAGCAGCGCTGGGGCCATACCAGCCGGCCGGAAGTGATCGAAAGACTGAAAAATCTGGAAGCCGCGTTGCTCAATCTGTGTTTGCGCGGCAAATTCCGATGTATACAGCTGACTCAGTTCCGTGTCGGTAAATATACTGCGGGAGTGAAGCCAGGCCTGCTCGACCGGCAATTCTGTTTCTTGAACAAAGCGTTGGACTCGTTTGCCGAGATTGCCGATAGATCCATTCAGCTTGCCAGCCGCACTCCGCAGAACGGCACGTAGAGGCGCAGGAACCTTTCGGTACTTTTCGGCGACAGCGTGGTAACGGTACGAGTTATATCCGCCGAAAACCTCGTCGCCGCCGTCCCCACTGAGGGCCATGGTCACGTGCTTCCGCGCCATTTCGGAAACCAGGTATGTGGGAATGGCTGAAGAATCGGCGAAAGGTTCGCCGCAATGCGCGATGATCTTGTTCACTAACTCGATCATCGAATGCGGCTCTGCAACCAGCGTGTGATGTTCAGTGCCGAAATGCTTGGCCACCGCCGCAGCATCCCGCGATTCGTCCAGCGCCTGGTCGGAAAACCCGACTGTGAAGGTCTGCACCGGCCGATCCATGAATTGGCTCATCAGGCCGACTACGAGACCAGAATCTACTCCTCCGCTAAGCAGCGCCCCGAACGGGACATCGCTATGCAGACGAATCCGCACCGCGTCCCGCAGAAGACTCAGCAATTCTCCCGCTGCTTCCTGTTCGGAGCGTCCATCCGAGCGTCGGGGCTGAAGCCTCCAATATCTCGCGGTTTCGGCTCGGCCCGATTTCCAAAGCAGGAAGTGTCCTGGCTCGAGTTGCCTTACCTGCTTGAAAATAGTGAGGGGAGCAGGCACGTAACCCAAGGCGAAGTAATTATCCAAGGCAATCGGATCTATGTCGCGGTTGATCTCCGGGTGTTCGAGTAGACTGGCCATCTCCGAACTGAAGACCAACCGGCCGCCAATCAGGCAGTAATAAACGGGCTTTTTACCAGCCCGGTCGCGTGCCAGCAACAACTGCCGCTTTGTACGGTCCCAGAGGGCGAATGCGAACATCCCGTTCAGTCGCGCCAAGCCTTCCGGACCGTGTTGTTCGTACAGGTGGACGATGGCTTCCGTATCGGACTGGCTGGAAAAACGATGCCCTGCTTTGATCAACAGATCCCGAAGTTCAAGGTAGTTGTAGATCTCGCCGTTGAAGACGATTGCAATCGAACCGTCTTCGTTAAACATCGGCTGGTGGCCACCCGCCAGATCAATGACCGCAAGGCGGCGCATGGCCAGGCCGGCGGATGGGTCAACCCACTCACCGCCCTCGTCTGGTCCGCGGTGCAAAAGACACGAATTCAAGCGCGCTAGAAGGGCCGGGTCTATCGCCTTATTTTGATCAACAATTCCGCAGATACCACACATGCTCTTCGCCCCAGGAACCTACTTCCGTTCGGTGCCGCCAATATCAAGGCGGTCCTGCGCGCTAGAAAAAGCGGTGCCGCAACCCGTATCTTGTAAATACCTGCAATTTTTGCACTAAAGAACGGTGAATCAAAATGCAGGAACTTTCTTGGGAAGTACCGATCATGGGGGACTTTGCTATTATACGTATTTTACACCACTTGAATCGCTATTCAGCTATCCAAACGTTCGCGGCGCCGGGCCAGATCTTACACCGGATGCGGCCTTTTTCACCCGAAGCTCAATTGGCAGTTCACGGTATTGTGCAAGCTGTCGTGGGGAGTACGCTTTGGCGCTGAGGACATGGTGGTCGTTGCTCGCCCAGCGCACGCGTGAAAATTCATGGGTTGTCGACTCCGCACTGGTTCTGTTCGCGGTTTGGGGCTTTGTTCAAGCGCTGGCTGGAAAACGGGGGGGCGCGGTGAAGACGCTTTCCCAAGTCCACCGGACCACTCGTTTGCCGGTAATGCGGCGACTGGTGGAAGGCTACGTTGTGGCAAACCGTGGCGTCCTCTATCAGGAACCGCCGCCATCGGAAACGCCGAACCTCAAGAAGTACTTCGGCAGGCGACTCCTGGTACTGAAACCTCCTCTTGCAGGAGGCGAAAAGGGCGTCCTGTTCGTCTCCTTCAGCGATATGTTTCGACTCTTGTATTCATTCATGGACGTAGAGAAGCTTTTGCACGATTACACTTTCGTTTTTGAGCCCTCCTATCCAGGATTCTGCCATCCGGAATTGCTGAAATATACACGTTGGTCCGAAGAGATTTTCGTTCTCGCCGGCGAGGAGGGCGATTTCGATTTCTTGGCAAGGCTTAACTCTAACTTAGTCCCTGTACAATTGGGACCGGCCGATTGGGTTGATCCGAGGATCGCCGAGCCGTATCTCGGTCAGCCAAAGCAGTTCGACATTGTAATGAATGCTGGTTGGATGGCCCTGAAACGGCACTACGTCTTGTTCCGCATGCTGGCCAACGCTAGGAGAAGCTACAAAACCTTACTGATCGGATTCGGCTATCCGAGAACCGAGATCGAAAATCTAGCCGCGTATTATGGGGTCCGCGAGCAGATCACCATTGTTGAGGACGTCCCTTACGAGGTAGTGATGGAGCTGACGTGCAGGGCGCGAGTTTCGGTTATTTTGAGTCTCAAAGAGGCTGGGCCACGTGCCACGGCCGAGAGCATGTTTTGTGGTGTTCCGACGATCGTTCTATCGAATTTGATCGGGGGGATACGCAAGAATATCGTTCCAGCAACTGGGTTGTTTGCGAAAGAGCTGGATCTTGAGGCTGCAATTGAGACTTTAGTGCATGCCGAACTGAGGCCCCGTATGTGGGCTCTTCAGCACATCTCATGCTTTAAGTCGTCCGAAAACCTGAACACAATTCTGCAAGAGCATGCGCTAAGGAAAGGCCGGCCATGGACCGAAAACCTAGTCTGCAGGTCGAACAGCCCCGATTCAACCTATGCGTTCGCGGGCGACAGAGAACGCCTGAACCGATGGAATGATGGCCTGTCTGCATATCTTTCTTGATTGGACCAAAAGGCTTAAATTGCATGGAAGCTCCACTGCTACGAGTTTTGAAGGTTAGCCGGCTTCAACACATTCTTGATGCCATGCTCCTCGCCGCCCTCGAAAGGAAGGGCCGTAAGCTGCGGCGCTCAGATGTACCTATTATCGCTGCTAGAGTCAACGATGAGGTTGGACATGAAATTGCGGTCCAAGGCTATTATGAGAGGGATCTGTTGTCCGCAATCGCAACGTTTTTAATACCCAGAGCAATTCCAGACGCGGGCTCAGCTATCGCCGTCGACGTCGGTGCGAACATCGGTAACCATTCGATTTTTTTCTCCCGATACTTTGAGAATGTCATTGCGGTTGAACCGAATCCCAACGCGGCTGCACTTCTTAAGGCCAATCTGGACGCCAATAGCATCACCAATGTCAAGATGATGTGCGTTGGCTTGTCGGACGAAACCGGGACACTGCCCTTCGTGGAACACCGATTCAACCTGGGTGCCAGTAGATTCCGCCCCGATGAGCAGGGATCCGATCGACATCACGCTGTATTACCGGTAATCAAAGGGGACGAAGCCATAGCTTCGATGGGTCTGACGCGACGGATAGCGCTCATCAAAATCGATGCTGAGGGATTTGAAAGGCGGGTAGTTCTCGGCCTTAAGGAAACGCTGGGAAAGCACGCACCTGTTGTTTTGTTTGAGGCTCTCAACGGCAAGGCTGCCGTGGAAGTCGCCGACGCGCTCGCCGCGAATGGATACCGTTATTTCTACAACCTCGACAGGCGCCGCGTACAGACCTCTTCTGTGTGGTTTCGGCGAGTTTATCGCTTGATTGTCGGCTCCAATCTTTATTTTCAGCAATTGGTCCACTTTGGGGATTGGGTTCATCCGTTGATCGTCGCAACCGTCTCGCCAATCTAAACAGGGCCCGGACAGGAATGCTGACAATTAAGTAACTTTCCCGACAGCCACACAGGAGATTGGGGGGGAACTTCGTTTATTTTGTTCAGCGAAAATATTCCGACTGCTGCAGTTTCAACGGCTGTGGACTGGGTCCTGGACTGGTGACCAGGATGGCCTTTGAAAAGAAGGTCCATCTAAAGCCAGATGCCTTTGATATGATAACCAGCATCCCTTCCCCTGCGCCTTACTATGTTGTTTGACACACCAGTATTCTTTCTCTTTCTGGTCGTGGTTGTGGCCATTTACTGGCGACTTCCGCGCCGGGGACAAAACATCTTCTTGTTGATTGCCAGCTACTTTTTCTATGGCTGGTGGGACTACCGCTTTTTGCTGCTCATGGCTGGCAGCACCATTATCGACTTTGTCGTCGCCCGCAAGCTGCAGTCAACGGAAAGCCAGGTTCGACGGCGAACGCTGCTAACGTTATCGCTGGTGCTGAACTTCACCTTTCTCGGAATCTTCAAGTACTTCAATTTCTTTGCAGACTCATTTGTTTCCACTCTGCACGTACTGGGTTTCAATGCCGCTTCGATTTCGTTCCTGCGAATTATCTTGCCTCCCGGAATTTCTTTTTACACTTTCCAGGAAGTCGCTTACATCGTGGACGTCTATCACTGCAAGCTAGATGCCGCGAACTCGCTGATCGAATATGCTCTCTTTATCAGCCTTTTCCCACACCTGATTGCCGGACCAATTCAGCGTCCGTCACACCTCTTGCCTCAAGTGCAGGGCACGCGACGATACGACGCCGCACAGTTTTTCGGCGGCCTAATGTTGATCGTATTAGGCCTCTTTCGCAAATGCGTGATCGCGGATAATTGCGCTCTGCTGGCGAATGCCGCGTTTAATGGACGGTTTGGTCTCCCCAACATTCCAGTCGTGTTGCTCGGAACCTATGCTTTCGCCTGGCAGATTTATGGTGATTTCAGCGGGTACAGCGACATTGCTAGGGGCTGTGCGCAACTGATGGGCTTTCATTTCATGGTTAACTTCCGCCAGCCCTATTTGGCCAGCACGTTGCAGGATTTCTGGCGGCGATGGCATATCAGTCTCAGCACCTGGCTACGCGATTATCTCTATATTCCGCTCGGTGGCAGTGCGCACGGCGAGCGGCAAACTTACCGCAACCTGCTTTGGACCATGCTGCTCGGCGGCCTGTGGCACGGTGCAAATTGGACCTTTGTCGTTTGGGGCGGCATTCACGGCGGAGTGCTGGCAATTGAGCGTTTTGTCCGGAAGGCGCTCGCGGGCGGTGAAAAGCAAGCAAAGAGCAACGCCGCTTCACTGTGGAATGCCTGGTTCAGGCGCATCTTCATTTTTAA
>Ga0210406_10001409_pt1 | contig 29306 bp, 21 predicted proteins | sample IncBWC30MmetaG_FD_155454 | JGI IMG/M metagenome (GOLD analysis project Ga0210406, IMG submission 155454) | Forest soil microbial communities from Barre Woods Harvard Forest LTER site, Petersham, Massachusetts, United States - Inc-BW-C-30-M | ecosystem: Environmental > Terrestrial > Soil >... | reverse complement strand
TCGGCATGCCTGCTTGCCACATCTGGACCCTCTGAACCTCACGCGAATCTCCCTCGCCTTCTCCTCTACACCCAAATCCATCACAACACTCGGGTTCCCGCCTTCGCAGCCTCTCGCTTGCGGAATCGCTGATACCAAATCCCCCGTATTGGTAACGATGCTCTGCCGGAGTAGACTTGGCGGACCAGGGAAAGAAAGTCTGTTCGAAGGAGAAAGCACCATGAAGTGCAGGCTGCTGATTTTGTTCGCCACTTTGTTCACACTCGCCAGTCTGGGCACGGCCCAGGACGCTCAACCCTCCTCTAAGTCCCAGATGCGAATCATCAAAGAGGTGCGCCATGAGCTGTTGATGCTGCCCTATTTTGGAGTGTTCGATTACATTGCCTTCAAGGTGGACGGGAGCTCGGTCACTCTACTCGGCGACGTCGTACGGCCCGTCCTGAAATCTGACGCCGAGAACGCGATCAAGCACATCGAAGGCGTGGAGAAGGTCGATAACCAGATTGAGGTTCTTCCTCCATCATCGATGGACGATCGCCTCCGAATCGAGCTTTTCCGTGCGATTTATCAGTATCCGGCACTGCAGCGGTACGAGCTCGGTGTGCAGAAGCCGATACGTATCATCGTCAAGAACGGCCACGTGAATCTGGAGGGAGTGGTGGACAGCGACGGCGATAAGAATCTCGCCGGCCTGCGTGCCAACGGCGTTCCCGGGGTTTTCTCGGTAACCAACAACTTGCAAGTGTCGAAGTAAGAGTGAAACCAAACTTTGCCGGGGAGGCGTTCTGGCGCCTTCTCGCATTTCCATGGCCGTTTCATGACGGCATCCTGTGGCTCAGCCCGCCCTCGACTCTCCGGTCAAGCGAAGCGCGACCGCTTTAATGCGCGGGCAAACTGAGAAACAACGCAAATATTTCTGACTCAGATTCAAAGCTGTCGCCGCGTATAATGCTCCCGGATTCGACTTCCGCCTCGACGCGGAGCAATCGGAGGAACGCTATCATGAGTCTGCATGCCATAAACCGCCGCAAGTTTATTGAAACGGTAAGCACCGTCACCGCCGCTACTCTGTTGACCAGCCGACTGGGTTGGGCAGCCGGCGAGCATAAGATCGAAAAGGTCGGCCTGCAGCTTTACACGGTGCGCGACCTGATGAAGGCCGATTTCGACGGAACCATCGCCAAGGTCGCCCAGATCGGCTACAAGGAAGTCGAGTTCGCCGGATACTTCGATCGCACTGGACAGCAAGTCCGCGCCGCGGTCGAAAAGAACGGTCTCTCCGCGGTCTCCACCCATATTCAATACGATGAACTCGATGAGAAGTTTCCTTCTGTTATCGAGACCGCCAAGACCATTGGCATGAAGTATATTGTCTGCCCCTGGATCTCCGAGGACTTGCGCAAAAATCCTGACATCTGGAAGCAGGCCGCCGCGAAATTCAACCACGCCGGAGAGCAGACGAAGAAGGCCGGCATCCAGTTCGCTTATCACAATCACTGGTTCGAATTTCTGCCCGTCAATGGCAAACTCCCTTACGATGAGCTTCTCAAAGAGTGCGATGCCAGCCTGGTGAAGATGGAAATGGATCTTTGCTGGATCACCGCGGCGGGTGGCGATCCGGTGAAATATTTCAATATGTATCCCGGACGGTTCCCGCTGGTTCACGTCAAGGACCTCAAGAAACTTCCGACCATCACGACTGGCGGTTCGCAGAGCTTCGGCGATACCGTGGACCTGACCGCAGTTGGTAGCGGCCTGATCGACTGGAAGAAGCTTTTCGCGCAATCCGACAAAGCTGGGATCAGACATTACATTGTCGAGCACGACAAACCCAGCGACCCGTTTCAGAGCATCACGCAGAGCTACCAGTACCTGACAAAACTGCGCTGGTAATTTGAGCGTGAGACTTGAACGTGGAATGCTTGCATCGATCACATGACCTCGATCACTGCACCGGGATCGACCGCGGGCGGGCGAGCCCTCGCCGCGTTGTTGATGGCTTTCGTCTTGCTGGGGACATCCTGCGAGAAAAAAGCGGCGCCACCCGCTTTGTCCAAGGCCCGCTCTACGATGCCAGCAGGCAACCGCGGGGAGGCCCTCAACCATTTCAGCGTCGAAGGTGGAGGCGGGGGTTACGACCAGGCGCCCGCCTCCGTCAGCGTCGCCCTCGCCTCTGCCCGCCAATCCGACACGCTCGATGCCCGCAAGATCATCCGCAACGGATCGCTTGATCTGCTGGTCAACGATGTCAGCCAATCGATTGACAAGATTGGATCCATTGTCACCGGCGTAGGAGGATTCGTCGAGAAGTCGACCCAGACCAACAGCGGCGGCCATTCCGCTTCGGTCACCGTTCGGGTTCCCGCTGCTCGCCTCGACCCAGTCATCGTCCAGATCAAGGCCTTGGCTACAACCGTTGACCGCGAGAGCGTTGAGGCGCGCGACGTCACCCGCGAACATATCGACCTGGATTCCCGTCTGCGGAACGCTCAAGCCGAAGAATCGCAATACCTGCAGATTCTGAAACGCGCCACGACCATTAAAGACACCCTCGACGTCACCGAAAAATTGAGCGACGTACGCGGCCGGATCGAACAACTGCAAGGCGAAATGAAGTACCTCACCAGCCAGATCGACATGTCGTCTCTGGAGATCTCGCTTCGAGCCGAGGCCGACGCAGCAGTGGCCGGATTCCATTGGCGGCCACTCCGTCAGGCAAAGATTGCTACGAGTGACATGGTTTCGGGACTTGCAGATTGGGCCGACTCCGTGGTCGCATTTCTTATCAATCTGCCGCTGATTGCTGTCTGGTTCTTGTCGGTGCTTATTTTGATCGCGGTTGCACTTCGCATACTGCGTTTCTTGTGGCGGCGATTCGCGCCGAAGACCGGCTGGCGGCTGCCTTGGAAGCGCCCTGCCCCGCCTGCCTCTACGGCCTCTACGCCGGGTACGGGCTAACGGACTATGTTTATGTTATAAAGCGGAAAACAGGGCAATGCCGCAGTTCGGTTGACCCGGAGCGCCTGTTCGCGCAACGGTTTTTCTGACTGCACCCTGCTCTTCGCTGTTCGGGGTTCGACGAATTGCCACAGAGGAGGTCCATGCAGGTTCGGCGCACGCCCAAGGCCTATGACGTTTGCATTATCGGTTCCGGCGCCTCTGGCGGCACCGCCGCCAAGGTGCTCACCGAGGGTGGTCTGAGTGTCGCGCTGCTCGAGGCCGGACCTCCGCTGGTTCCCGAAAGAGACTACAAGGAACACGTCTGGCCGTACGACTTGCCGCATCGTGGCGCTGGCGTCGGAGGCCGCGCGCTGCATGGCCTCGAAGATGAATTCCTCGCTCCCAACGGCGCCTGGGAAATCGAAGGCGAGCCCTACGTTTCCGCTCCCGGTTCAAAGTTCCGCTGGTTTCGTTCGCGCATTGTCGGCGGACGCACCAACCACTGGGGACGCATCGCTTTGCGCATGGCCCCGGTGGATTTCAAGGTGCGCTCCCGTGACGGCATGGGCGACGACTGGCCCATCAGCTACGAGGACGTGGCGCCCTACTATGACAAAGTCGAGTCCTACATCGGAGTCTTTGGGACGAAAGAAAATATTCCCAGCGCTCCCGATGGAATTTTTCTGCCGCCGCCCACGCCACGTTGCACTGAAACGATCATCAAAAAGGCATGCGACACGCTGAGCATCCTGTGCGTGCCTTCGCGGCTGGCGATCCTGACGCAGCCACTCAATGGCCGTCCCGCCTGCCACTACTGCGCGCAATGTGGTCGAGGATGCATCACCGCGTCGAATTTCAGTTCGAGCCAGGTGATGATTCCGCCTGCGGAAAAGACCGGACGCCTGACGATGGTAACTGCTGCGATGGCACGGGAACTTGTTGTGAGCAAGAACGGCAAGGTCGAAGCGGTTTCGTACATCGACAAAGCAACCCGCGAGGAGAAGCGCATTTATGCGCGGGCTTTCATGGTTGCGGCTAGTTCTTGCGAATCGGCGCGGCTGCTGCTGAATTCCAAGTCCACGCTTTTTCCCGATGGGCTGGCCAATTCCTCTGGAGTCGTTGGCCGCAACCTGATGGATAGCGTCGGCAGCCAGGCGGCCGGATACTTTCCCGCGCTGGAAAGAATGCCTGCGCACAATCACGATGGCGTGGGTGGCATGCACATGTATCTGCCCTGGTGGAAGTTCGATCGCAAGAACGAATTCCTTCGCGGTTATCACACCGAGTTCGGTGGCGGACGCGGCATGCCCGGGGTGGGGGACTACCATGCGGTGTGCGATGAATTCGAGGGCTATGGTTCCGCTCTGAAACGAGAGTGCAAGAAAAAATACGGCACATACATCGGATTCTCCGGCCGCGGCGAGATGATCCCCAATGAAAACTGTTATTGCGAAATCGATCCTGCGGCCGTCGATCAGTGGGGGATTCCGGTATTGCGCTTTCACTGGAAGTGGAGCGACAACGAAATTAAGATGGCGAAGGATATGCAGGAAACTTACCGCGAAATTGTTGAAGCGGCCGGTGGAGTTTTCATATCAAAAGCGCGTCCCGACGGGCCGAACCCCTATGGCATCGCCGATGGCGGCGTGATCATCCACGAAGTGGGAGCAGTTCGCATGGGTGAGCATGCCGCTACGTCGGCCTTGAACCGATACTGCCAGGCGCACGATGTGAAGAATTTATTTGTGACGGACGGAGCCTGCTTTGTCACCAATGCCGACAAAAATCCCACGCTGACGATCATGGCGCTGACCTGGCGTGCCTCGGATTATTTGCTGGACCAAGCCAAGAAAGGAAATCTGTAGCCCTGTTCCCATGTCCATTTCACGACGCGACATTCTGAAATCGCTGACCATCACGGCCGTCACCGGGTCGGTGCTGCGTGTGATCCCACTGGAAGCGGCGGAGTATGCGCATCGCCTGGTGCGTGCGGAAAGGGACGCCGCGAAAAACCAGGCATATGCGCCGAAGTTTTTTTCCCCGCACGCCTACAAGACGCTGCAAGCTCTCTGCCAGACAATCATTCCCTCAGACCAAGACGCGAAGGGAGCGCTCGAGGCGGGCGCGCCTGAGTTTATCGACCTGATCACGAGCGAAAATAAAGACTACCAGGTCGCTCTCGGCGGAGGATTGATGTGGCTCGACAATACTTGCATCGATCGCTACGCCAAAGTCTATCTCGACTGCGCGCCGGAGCAACAGAAAGAGATTCTCGATCTCATCGCGTACCGCAGGAATGCCAAGCAGGATCCCAGCCTGGGTCAAGGCGTCGAATTCTTCGCTTTTTTGCGCAAGCTCACCGCCGATGGTTTCTTCACCAGTGAAATCGGAATCGAATATCTAGGCTACATCGGCAATACATTCCTGAAAGACTTTCCCGGCTGCCCGCCTGTCCCAGGGCTGTAGCGCTTTCCGATTTATGCTTTGCCGAACGGTTCTTCCAACGACAACGGCTTTGGCGTGAACAGCTCCGCGCCGTTCTCCATGATGTGCATGTCGTCTTCAATCCGCACGCCGAATTCGCCGCGAATATAAATTCCCGGTTCGTTGCTGGTGGTCATGTTGGCCTGCAGCCTGGTTGGATTGCCGCGGACAAGATATGGCCACTCGTGCCCATCCATGCCCAGGCCGTGGCCCAGCCGGTGCGTGAAGTAGCTGTAGTCCGGACCATACCCCCCATCGCTGACCACTTTCCGGGCCGCCGCATCCACCGAACCACACTCGGCTCCGGGACGCGCCGCCGCCAGTGCTGCCGACTGCGCACGCAGCACAATGTCGAACACGCTGTTCATCTTGGCGGAAGCCTTGCCTAACACAAACGTGCGCGTGATATCAGACTGGTATCCTTCCACTGCGCATCCGCCATCCATGAGCACGATGGTGCCTTCGTGCACGACCTGCGGCGTCACCGAGCCGTGAGGAAACGACGAAAATTCGCCCACCTGCACGTCGGCGCCGCCGGTGAAGCCCAGGCGTTCGTGCGCCTTCTTCACTAGTTCCTCCAGTTGCGGTTGCGTCATCCCGTCTTTGACCGCCAGATACGCCGCCTGATAGGCCGCCAGCGTCACCTGCGCCGCAAGCCGCATCAGTGCGATTTCGTGAGCGCTCTTGATCATGCGACAGCCGGCGGTTACCGGTGTCGCGCTGGCAATCGTAACCTGGGGCGCGCTTTGCGACGTGGCTTTCGCAATCCCATCGGCGAAAACGAAGCGCACCGTCTCCTCGAGTCCTAGTTTGCCGGTGGCTATTCCGCGATCTTTCAATCCCTGCGCGATGCGCTGGTACGGGCTCTCATCCTCCTGCCATATGCGCACATCGGGCTGCTCGCCATCGGGTGCGTTGGCGATCTGTTCGCGCGCTCGCCCTTCTTCAAATGCCGGGCACAAGTAAAACGCCGCGCCTTTTGCGGGAAGGATCAGCGCGAACGTGCGCTCCCCGCCCCACCAGCGAATGCCGGTGAAATATCGCAACGATGTGCCTTCCATCAATAAAATTGCGTCGAGAGAATTCTCCTGCATCAACTGGCGGGCGCGCTCCTGGCGGGATTGACGTTCCTCGCGCGTGATCGGCGTAGGCTCGTTCTTGCGCGACTTTAATTTCGCCAGGGACGGCGGCAGGGAAGCGTCTGCATGTTCCGCAGCGGCAGCGGTCGCCACAGAACGGGACGCCGCCATCCCAGCCGCCACTGTACTCACTGCAAGAAACCTGCGCCGCGAAATCATGAATCCTCCTTACGTTGCCGATTCCAGTCCGGCATTATATGAGGTCTGGGGTCTTTGTTGGGTTTCAAGATCTGAGGTTTGGGGCGATCCATCGTTCCGTTCATTCCAGTTCGGCGGTGATGAAGAACTGCTGCGACGAGGTGTCGTACTCGACGCGCAGGACATTTGGCTTGCAGCAAACCTGGCAGTCTTCGACGTAGTTCTGGCGGCGTCCGGCGGACTGGTCAACGGAAGTAGTGTTCCATTCTCCGCAGGCAGCGCATTGGAAACCGGACTCCATCGACTGACAGAGCATACCTCAGAGCCCCGTCGGCTGAGGTCGGAGGTCGGAGGCGAAATGCTCGCACTCCCCTGCCGCTCGGCGCTATAGTTACTGGCGTCACAGAAAGGCTGACCGCAATGGCAACCGGCTACAGCGCTGGGAGAATGGTGGCTCACAATATGGTGACCACCCAGTTTGAACTCGACGGATTCCGCGTGACGCGCACGCTGGGCGTAGTGCGCGGCATCGTGGTGCGTTCGCGTTCGATTTTCGGAACGATCGGTGCCGGCCTGCAGACGCTGGTGGGCGGCAACATTACGCTGCTGACCAACTTGTGCGAGAAGACGCGCGCGGAGGCCTTTGACCTGATGCTGCAACACGCCGCGGAGATCGGCGGCAACGCCGTGGTGGGCGCGCGCTACGACGCGACCGAGGTCATGCAGGGCGTCACCGAAGTGCTGGCTTACGGCACGGCGGTGTTCGTCGAACCGACGAAATAGGAATGGCAGCTAGAACGAGGCGCGGCAAGAGTCGCCGCGGCCATGGACGGGTCGAAGTCTCGCTCCCCCACAGACAGTCTCCGCAGACAGAGCGTTGCCACGCCGAATATCCCCAAACAGAGCGAGAATCAGAGAACTATTCTTTGTAGAGAACGCCAGCGACTAACGCCGCCATGATGGCACCCAGCCACATTTCAACCATCCAGCCAAACGGAAGAGCGCGGCCGACGGCGGACCAGGTGGCCTGCGCGAAGTTGCAGGGAAAACCGGCGAAGAAGCCGGCCAGAAAGCCGATCTTCAGCGCCGTGCCCGGCCCGGGCCCCAAGCCGGGACGCGCCCAGGCGTAGAGATGCGCGATCGCGATCGCCAAAATAAACAGCGTGCCGATCCACAGTCCCACAAAAAAAGGAAAACGCGGCGTTTTCAGGAAGTGCCCGGCATTCTGGGCCGCCACGTAGCGGGCGTCGGTGATCACGTAACGGCCCAAAATAAAGCTCCACAGCGTCCAGACCACGCCTCCCGCCAGACCGCCTAACCAAATTCTGCCACGATTGAGTTTCATGCAGCGCCTCCTCGATTGTGGAATGAGAACCGGGCCCTGGGACAAGATGCGCGGAAGTGTACACCAAATCGCTGGCCCGCATGTTGACGTTCTCGCGCCCCGTTCGCACAGCCGAGGCGGCTGGGGCTACGGGAGTGACGCTACGATCGGAGTTTTGGAAGGAGTTGCCGATGCTGTGCGCCACACTTGGGGCAAGGCCAAAGCGGGTCCGACTCCTGAGCGGTGGAGGTTGAGCACGACCTTAATCTCCAACCCCCACAGATCCAGCCTTGCCAAGAACTCGGCCGAGGAGCCAGCCGAGAAATGTTCGATTCCGAACATCGGCTTTCGAATCTGAACAATCTTTCGTTCTTGAACCAGGTTTCAGGCTTCAGTTACAAGGAGTTGTACGGGATACTGACGGCGACAAGGTTGCTCGTGGTCACGAGGAAAACCATGCTCAAAGGGAGAATCAAATGCAGATCCTGTTGCAAGACACTCGTTACGCGCTGCGGCAACTGCGCAAGAGTCCCGGCTTCACCGCCGTAGCGGTGCTCACGCTGGCACTGGGCATCGGGGCGAACACGGCCATCTTTAGCTTAGTGAACTCGGCGCTATTGAAACCGATGCCTGGCGAAAATTCGAATCAGCTCGTGTCCATCTTCTTCGGCGACCCCGAGGGGCACGGTCTCAGCAACCATTCCTATGCCGATTACTTGGACTATCGCAAGGAGTCCGGTGATGTGCTGTCCGGACTGGCTGCATATACGACGCTCCCTGCGAACCTCGTCGTGGGCCAGGCTACCGAACGCATCAACGTTGGGCTCGTCAGCGACAATTATTCTTCCGTGTTGGGAGTGATACCAATCCTTGGGCGCGCATTCCTCCCAGAGGAGAATAGTAAACCGGGTGGCGACTTTACTGCGGTCATTAGTGAGAGCCTGTGGCGGCGCCTGTTCGGTGAGAACAGGGCTCTTGGCGGCAAAACTGTATGGCTAAACAATGCAAGTTACAACGTGATTGGAGTCGTTCCTGAGCAGACCGCACGCATGACGAACATTGTGAAAATCGACGTTTTCGTGCCAGCCGTAATGGAGGGAGTGCTCGGCGGCGATACAGACTATCTGTCGAAACGACAGAACAAGGAATTCATGGTTGTTGGTCGGCTGCAGACGGGAGTGGCACTCGGACAAGCGCAAGCGAAGTTCAACTTAATCGCGGATAGACTACAGAAGCTGTACCCGGACGCTTGGACAGAGAATGGACACGCTCACGCGTTATCCCTGGTTCCATATTCCTCTGTGCCATTCGAACTGCGGGGCCTTATTGTCGGCTTCGTAGGACTATTGATGGGCGGAGTGGGAGTTGTTCTTCTTATTGCTTGCAACAATCTTTCTAGCTTTCTATTGGCGCGAGGAATTACGCGGAAAAAGGAGATCGCGGTTCGCCTCGTGCTCGGAGCAAGCCGTTGGCGCCTCGTTCAACAGCTTTTGACAGAAAATCTAGTGATAGGACTACTAGGAGGAACGCTGGGCTTCCTTCTCGCGCTTTGGACCAAAGGGCTCCTGACTAGGTTTACGCCGAACATCGGCGTTCCGCTGGTCATTGATTTGAGCCTCGACTATCGAGTGTTTGGATTTAGCATCATCGTGACGCTGCTTACGACCGTTGCTTTTGGGCTCGCACCGGCGCTGCAATCGACCAAGGCTGACGCGAACCAGGGCTTGAAAGAGGCAGACCAGGCCCAGACTGTAGGCAAAAGGCGCGCGCGCCTCCGCAACTGGCTCATGATAGGCCAGGTAGCCGTCTCGCTGGTGCTCCTGATGTGCGCGAGCATATTTCTCAGCAGCGTCTTCAAACTTCGTACTATCGATTTAGGTTTCAGGCCCAACAATCTCGCCCTCTTGTCGGTCAACCCTGCCATGCAAGGCTATTCTCCTCAACGGAGCAGGGAGTTCATTCTGCAAGCCAACCGACGATTGAAAGCTGTGCCGGGAGTGCAGGCAGTTGCTGCTGCCTCGCGAGTTCCAATGGGGCTAAGCAGCGTTCGAGACCAAATTCTGCCCTACGATTACGGCAGTTCGCACGTGCCAACTCCTGCCTTGGTGGGTTCGAACAGCGTGAGCCCAAGCTACTTTGAGGCAATGCGCATTCCGCTTTTGCGCGGGCGCTCCTTTGAGGCGCAAGACCGCGAGGGAGCGCCGCCGGTAGCAATCGTGAATGATGTTCTTGCCAGAAGATTTTGGCCGAACCAAGAACCTCTCGGTAAGCGCATACGGAAGTTGGACGGACGAACGTTCGAAGTCATTGGCGTTGCCAGGACAGGCAAATATGACACTTTAGGTGAGGAAGCTCTGCCTTTCGTTTATCTTCCTCTTGACCAAAGCGACGGCTACCGTTCGGAATTGACGTTTCACATCCGGACGACAATTCCACCCGAACCTCTTCTCGATACTTTCCGGCGGCAACTGGTGGTACTGAATCCCGAGCTAACCGTCTTCGACGTGGAGACGATGAACGAACATCTTGCGGACTCACTGCTGCTGGTGCGTATGGGAGCCATCCTACTGAGCGTCTTCGGCGCTTTGGCATTGGGTCTCGCCTCGCTCGGCCTCTACGGGTTAATAGGGTACCTGGTGAGGCAGCGTACCCGTGAAATGGGTATCCGAATGGCTCTTGGCGCGAATCCCCGCGACCTGCTGAGGCTCGTTTTGAAGCAAGGGATGAAGTTGACCTTAAGCGGGGCCGCAATCGGATCAGTATTGGGCTTCGGTATTAGCGTTCTCATAGCAAGCCAACTTTACGGCGTGACTGCAGTCGATATCGCCACACTCGCTGGCGCGGCGTCGATCCAGTTTGGAGTCGCTCTGCTTGCATGCTGGTTCCCGGCGCGGCGGGCGATGCGCGTCGACCCAATGCGAGCGCTACGGACCGAATAGGGGAGGCGATCCGATGACTGCGGAAGTGCTTGGCAATTGCCCTGAGATGTCCGAATGATGACACAGCATCGTGCATAAATAAGTTGCTTATTTACAATAGTTTACATTCATACGCAGCGGACTTAAGGAAAACCTGAGGGCTCGCCTGGGAAACCGGCGATGTAGCATTGCTCAAATTCGGGGAAACCTCAAATGGCAATCCCGAGCCAAGCCCGGGCGATGTAGTCCAGCGCCGGGAAGGTGTAGAGACTACCGAGGAGCGCCGGTTCCGGTGACCTCGGCCCGCTTGCTTAGTTCGCCGTCTGGGATCACCAATGCCACCCAAGGTGTTTCCGTCGAGACGAGGTGTGCATGCCAGATAATTTCTTTGCGAGTTCCCCCCGAAAGGTGGACATTCTGCGTCATCGCACCCGACAGCACGAGATTGTCGCTGCGAATCGAAAATGTGTGATCCCCAGCGCCCCTGGCTACGGTACGTATCACGATTGCATTGTGCTCGGTAGCGTCGAAGGAAACCTTGAAATCTAGAAACTGGTTGGCGCGCAGATCCAGTGAGTAAGTGGTTCCGGGAAGTACAGTGAGACTAGTGTGGTCAGATCCATGTTGAACCACGTAACGCCCCTCAGGCAGGCGTGCGCTGAATTCACTTCCTGCCGGGCTGGGCGCCGAGATCAACTGCCCGCTTTGCTCTTCGCGGAATTCGATCGGTTCACGGTTTGCCGGATCGGTGAGGCCTCGAACGGTGGCAGGAATGCTGAGGTCGTCCATCAGCCAGATCCATTGTCCCACCGGAGCGGTCCAGACTTCCTTGTAAGTCCAGCAGATCTGCGTCGGCCAGTAGGGAGCATCGTTATAGCCCTTAGTCTCGATGCCCACTGGAAGTGCGCCCACCATCTGGCCAGAGCGAACGCTATAAAGGGGTGTCCAGTCGTAGCCCTCGCCGTACATCAGACTTGACGAGAAAGGATTTCTGCCAACAAGCCACTGCGCTTGTCTCTGGGCCAAGTCTTCTGCATCCAGATCTCGGCGCAGTTTCGCGGCGGAAGATAGCGCCTTGGCCTGAGACAGCAGAACGCTGGAATTGCCGCGAAAGTCGAACCAAACCGGAAAACGGCGCAGGTACGAATCCTCACCGAGGCGAACTCCGCGATGGACCTGCTCGATATAAGCGTCGCGATCGGCGGCGCGAAGAGGAGTCCAATTCTTCGTTTCAGGGATGAGCCGCGCTTCACTTTCGCGATAGACTCCGGCGGGCAGCACTCCATAAGGCAGATCAAAAGCAGATGCCGGCTTGAGGTAGTACTGCGAATGGAGGACAACAGCGGAATACCACTTCATCCAGTCGGCGTGGTCCGGAAACGCCTCGCACAACTTGCTCAGGGCGACAATCGGTTCTTGCTCCTGCCCTATGTGGAAACGATGAAACAGATTTTCCCGCTTCGGCCCCGTGTAGAAATATCCGGTTAGGGGAGTGGTCCAAGGCTGAAGTTTGCGCTCCTGAGATGCCAGCACCAAGGCTCCAAGTGCAACGGCTTCATCTTCGTACTGTCGATCACCGGTCGCTTCGAAAAGTTCGACGGATGCAACTACGCCAAAGGAAATCCGTTCCAGTTCGTCCGATGCGCCGTAGACTTCCGGAAGCGGAGCCGCCATTTTCAGTCCATCTACCGCATACTTCCAATCCTCCTCGGCAATGACCAGGCTGCGATTCGCCAGTTCCGGATCGCTCTCTTTCAATACCCGTGACGCCAGCGCCTCCAGCGCGCTTACGCGGAAGTTCCACTCCGGATTATTTACCGCCTCACCGTGACGATCATCCGTCGTACCCATGATTCCGTCTGTCCAGTAACTCACCAGTTGACCAGTGCTCCGATAACCATCGCCAAACCGCGTTTTCAGAACCCAGTTCAAGCCCCATCGGGCTTCCTCAAGCAGACGGTCGGTCAGGTCGGGATCTTCACCTTGACGCTTCAGACTCTCGGCCATGGAGAACGCTGCGTACGCCATCGCCGGGGTGTGGCCCGTCAGGCTTAAGTCTCCAGCATCGTGATATCCCCCATTGACAACGATTCGCTGGTCGCCATGCGAGGTGTAGATGTCCTGGTGACATCTGCCGTGGATGCCCGGAACCTCCGTACCACAACGCTCGCTGTACATGAAATTGATCGCCTTCCAGATGCTGCTCTTCCATGTGTCCTCGCCGATGCGGAACGGGTGAGTTAGGGTGTCGCCCGCGCGGATCGCGTAGCTGCCGGACTGGCGGACTTCCGAGAAATCGAGAACCTGATATTTTCCGAGGGCTGTGGTTACTTGCTGGATTGCTTTGGTCAGAACGATTTGTCCAGTTTGTTGGTCAATAAGAGAGAACTGCGATGCTTCCAGACCACTCGCAATCGCCGATTTTGAACTTCCCGTCGCGTATCCGCTATGGCTGAATGCAATCTTGCCAGGAGCGACATCCCAACCTTCGACCTGATCGGCCATCACGCTCTGCAGTTCCAGATGTGCGACATCGAGGATGGTCCGATCGCCAGGATCCGGCAACTTCTTGGGCAAGCTGTATGCAAACTCGAGCGCGGTGACGCGATCGCGGTCGAGGGGAGCGATCTCCCAAACAATCTGATTCCAGGTATGGTTCTTGAGAATGATCGACTCGTGGCGTCCCTCGTTGTAGTGATCGGGCAACTTGTGGACTCCATCGTTATGCAGCACCAGAGAGCAGGAGATGGCCGGTGCTCCGACGACATCAGGGTAGACCCACAGCGAAATGCGGTTGAATTTGCCCCAGTCCTCGCCGGCGAATTTCCGAGTTGCGACTAGATCCTGCCACTCCCCGCTGCCATCGACTTGAGCAATGTTGGAAGTCGAATGGATCCGCAGCGCGCGATTTGGCGCGGCGTTGTCGGTCATGGTCCAGGGCTCGCTGGCACGGACTTCGACCAACGCCATCTCTCCCGCGCCCGCGAACGACCACGGCGATAAATTCTCCATATCGTCCAGCAGACGCGAATCGAGAACTTTCTTGTGCAGCCAGCGATATTCGGCTCCGTCTTCATATCGCGCCACCATTGGCATGGTGAGAGTCGTCCGCTGAGCTACCAATGTCGTAGGGAGAAGTAAACCGAAATAAATGAAACTTCGCAGAGTACCCCAAAACCAAGGCGTCTTAAGCATCGAATCGGTCCTGCAATCTTGTGGCAGTCGAAATGATACCGCAATGCTTCGGTTCCGGACGGGAGGGGAGTATTGAATGTGAACTGCCTGACTGGGACGGGTAAAGCGATGTCTGGAGATGCTCGGGACTGCAAACCGGGCCCGAGAACGCCAGTTGGCCGGCACAAACCAGAGCTTGACTCTTGTCGCTGATCGGGACTTCTGATTGTCGCCCGTCAAGTTTCGGTAATTTGTCGGTCTTGAACATCCTGGACTCTTCCTTTCCAGTTGCCCCCACTGCGGTTCCAGTACTTAAGCGCCGAATGCATGGTCGCGCCCATATAAAACAGAGCCGCCAGCGGCAGGGTCAATGCCCATGCGGGGTTCAGTCGATAGTAGCGCACCATTGTGGAGTAGGTCATCGTCATGGCCGCCCAGGTCGCAGCGCCCATAAAGATCGCCAACCTGCTGCGGCTGAGCAACAGCAGTGGAGGTGCCAGATAGGTGATCACCATGCCCGCAATGGTGCCCAGTAGCAGCAGCGAGGAGTGCTTCAATTGGTTGAAGGCCGTACGCGAGATCATGTGCTCGAGGTCCGAGAAGGTCTCGTATTGTCGCAAACTTTGGCTCTGATCGGCTAGTCCCATCCACAATCTTCCGCCGTGCTGCTTGAGGAGCCGGGCCAGCGAGCAATCATCGATAAGTGCGCCGCGAATGGCTTCCAGTCCTCCGGCGCGCTCCAGAGTATCTGCTCGCACAAGCATGCAGCCCCCGGCCGCACCGGCGGTCGAGCGCCGGGTATCACGAATCCAGGCTGGCGGGTAGAGCATGAAAAAGAAATACACGAAGGCGGGAATAAGCAGTTTTTCCGGAAGGCTCTCGCAATGCAGCTTCACCATAAACGAGACCAGATCGTAGTGACCCTCAGAAGCAATGAGACCCAGATTCGCTACGGTCTCTGCACCCTGCACTACATCAGCGTCCGCGAGCAGGAACCATGCGGGATTTAACTCGCGTGCGCGCTCAATGCCCTGGTGCATCGACCACAATTTTCCCGTCCACCCGGCCGGCAAGGGCTTGCTCTGAATCACCATAAGCGCATCGGTCTTGCCTGCTTTTTCTGCAGCGCGCCGTGCCACATCCGCTGTGCCGTCCGAACTCGCATCATCCACCAAGAGGACGGGCATAGCCGCGCACTGATTTAATAAGGATGTGACGACCGGTCCGATCAGCTCTGCCTCGTTGCGGGCCGGAATTACGGCAACGACGGCGCCCGAAAATCCCGCCTTGTCGCTGGCGTCGGGCTTAGCGTCTATGATTCGCCAGAAGGACCCTCTGGCCAAGGCAAGGTAAGACCAGGTCACGGCTGTAAGCGTAGCGACGCTCGCGGCAAGCACCGACATCGGCGTGAGCCCGAGACTACAACTTAGCCAGATGTCAGATCAAGGCACCTGTGGATGATCGCCGTCTGGCCCTCTGGAATCTTTGGACTGGACTGCTGAGACTGGACTGCTGAGTAAGTGCAAATCGCTGATTTGACGCTATATATACCGTGTGATGGAGAGAGCGTCATTTTCCGATGGCAAATTCTGCCCGGTCCAAGTGGAGGAGCGCGAGAGCGCCTAGGTTTGATCAGTGTCGATCAGCGTAAACAGTCGGACAGTTTGGCGACGCTGCGTGGGACGGTCGCGGTGAAGGTCATACGGATTCCGTGCTCCGGTCGCAAGATCACCATCGGGCGTGCTTCGATGGTCTGGCCCGGAACCAGACAGAAATCGTACTTTCTGAGCAGAACACTCAGAATCATGAGCATCTGCAGCATGGCGTAGTTGCCGCCGATACAGCCCCGAGGGCCAGCCCCGAAGGGCAAATGGGCGAAGGGTGTGTGAAGCTTCTCCTTCGCTTTGGAGAAGCGTTCCTGGTTGAAACTCTCCGGGTTCTCCCAGTACTGCGGCGAATGGTGCGCGCCGTAAATGAACACAACGACCGTCGACCCCCGGGGTATAACGAGATCCCCTGCGCGGTCGTCGGCGAGAGCCATTCGGTCGACCATCCAAAATGGCGGATAAAGGCGCAGCGCCTCCAGTATGACCTGAGTCGTAAACTCGAACTTCGGAACGTCTGAGAAATTCAGAGGTTTGTCGCCCAGCGCAGAATCGAACTCCTGCCGTATTCGGTCGACGCAATCCGGACGCGAGCTGAGCAGGTAGAGAAGCCACGATAAAGCATTCGACGACGTTTCATGGCCGGCGACCAGCAGTTGCATGCTCTCGCTGAGGACCAACTCATCGCTCATGCCTTGGCCGTCGCTGTAGCGAGCATCCATCAAGATCTGCAGCAGATCGTGGCCGGGGGCCTCCTGGCGCCGCCGCCTGACGTAGTCGAGCAAAATGCCGAAGGCGCGGGCTCGCATTTCCTCGTGTCTGCGCAGTTCTCCCGAGACCCTAAACCAGGGATTCAGGTAGGGCTGAATGGTTTGGCGAACCATAAATTCCTGGACGGTCGAGATGGCCACGCTGATGAGGTCGATGTCTTCCTCTTTCAATCGGGCGCCAAACAGAGATCTGCCTACCATCGCGAAGGTAATTTTCATCATGAGGGGATAGATATCGACAGGGCCGAGCCCGGCTTGTGTGTCGAAGTCGCGCAGCGAGTCGGCCAGGGAGTCCTGCATGATCGAGGACAGAACTTCGAGTTGCTTTCGCTCAAAACCGGTTTGGATGAGGCGCCGTTGTGTGCGCCAAGGCTCCCCCTCAGTGGTCAGAAGACCCTTGCCCAGGAAGTGGCCCATTCGCTTCACTTGAATCTCGGACTTGTGGTAGTTCTCCGAATTCGTCTTCAGCACGTGCTGAATGACGACGGGATTGGTGGTTACAATGGCCTCCTTGACGCCGCCAAAATAGAAACGGAAGGTGTCGCCATGGAGCGCAGTGTACTTCGAGAGAACCCGCACAGGATTGTGGGCCATCGCGCGCGAATCCAGGAAGGAGCGAAATCGGGAGACGGCGGGCACGCTTTGCGGCAAGATCACGCCTCGCTATCCCGGCGCTTAGAAACACGCTGTGTAGTCGCCTGCCATACGGTCCGGCGCGCCCAGCCGGAAGCATCGGATCCCGCCACGCTTTCCTTGGCTATTTTCGACAGGCCGGCACCACGAAGTTGCCATCCGGCCGCTGGTCGAGAACTGTGCCCAATCCCGCGCGGTCTGCCTGAAATGGATAGCCTGGTCATCGGTATAGATTTAAACACGCGAAAACTGATCCTCGTTCCCCAATTGCTTCAACAGTAGCAGATGATGTTTGATCGCCCGGCTCATTGTGGGATGTTGTCGATAGGGAATGCCATACTCTTCTGCGGTCTCCTTCACAATCCGGGTCAGGGGAGCATAGTGAGTGTGGCACACAAAAGGGCACAGATGATGGACGATATGGTGGTTGAGTCCGCCCACTAGCCAACCGACGAGCGGGTTGGTCGTCGCGTAGTCGGCCGTTGTCGCGAAGATGTGATAAATCCCGTTGTCAAACTCGCTGCGGTCCGAGGGAAAGTAAGTGCTGTCGACCGAGTGTGTCGTTTGGAATACCAGGGCTACGGTCAAACCGATGATCAAATGGGCAAGCAGGAAAGCCAAAGCGACCAGCAGAGGCGATTTCCCCAGCAACACGACCGGCAAAATAAGCATGTAGGTGAGGTAGAATCCTTTACCTGCAAAGAGGATGGCATATTCCCGCACCGGATGCTTCGTGTGTTTCAGATATTCGTGGGAGGGGAAGAAAAAGGCCTCAAAGTCCCTCAGGAACACATAATCGAGAGAAAACAGCGCATAAAGAAATAGTGCATAGATGTGCTGGAACCGCTGTAGGCGCTCCCGGGGTTCGTGGGGCGTGAAGCGAAGGATGCGGCGTCCCGTAAGCGCGTCGTCTTCCCCGTGCAGATTGATGCAGGAGTGGTGGCCTCGGTGATGGAGGATCCGCCACATGTATGAATTGATTCCACAAACATCGAAAACATAGTTCAGGGCTTTGTTTACAGACCGCACCGATGAAATGGCGTTGTGGTTGCTGTCGTGCGCGATGTTCAGCAAAAGGAATGTCTGTGCGAGAGCATTTAAAAGGTAGAGGCCGACGAACCTCCATGAATCCGGCTTGAGCGCGTAAAGAGCAATCCAGCTGCCCGCCAGCACTGCCAGCCCCACCGCGATTTTGACCCACATGGTGCGGTCGGCTTTGGGGGAAATGTTCCCGTCGGAAAAGAAATCGTCGAGACGGCGGCGCAAGACTTTCGGGAATGAAGACGCACACGCCAAGTCGACCACGGAGTGCCGCAGGGCAGCCTCCGCGGGTACAAGATCATCAATCTCTGGGTTCAGACTAATCACCGCCTCGTTTCGGACGTTACCAGCGCAATGGTGTCAGGTCGGCCCTAGGCCTCCCGGCCTGGTTTGCCGAGGGCCGCCTCGGCCGGCGGCGGATTTTGTTGCCGAGACACCTTTGCCTGGACACCGCCTCTGGCGCAAGCGTCAGAAACTGATGTTAGCCCTGAAACTTAAACAAGATCAAGGGAATTTCGGATCACCCGGAGCCGGCGTAACCGCGCAGGTTCTCGGAATTGACAAAGCTTGACAGAGCTTGACAAAGGTAGAAATTCTTCCCAGCTTTCCGAATCTCTGTTACCATCGCCGCTCAGTGATATCGAACGAAGATACTTTGAGTCGGGCGATCCGACGTCCGGCGGCGCTGTCTCCACCGGACCGACCGACGCATGGTGTTAAGAATGGCTGTGCCTCTGTTCTCGAAGTCGCTCTGCCCCTTGGGTTAGGGGGAGCAGGGAGACTTTCGCTTTTCTTATTACAGAGTATTCTCATTCAACGCAGGAGGTTAGCGAATGGCGGTGCCCCCGCCATTGAGTACCGATCCGAACTATGATGGCTTCGATTTTGGACAAGCTGGACAGACTAGGGGATCAGCACCCGAACCGACTTCTCTATTCGTACATTGACCTGAACGGCAAGCAGATTGGAGCCTACTCTTACGAGTCGTTCCTCCACAGGACGAAGGTGATCGCAGGACATTTGCGCAAGGAGCACGGTTTTGCGTCGCAGGACCGTCTTCTGCTCGCCTACCCGCCGGGGCTCGAAATGATATGCGCGTTTTTTGGCTGCGTGCGCGCGGGATTGATCCCCGTGCCAGTCTATCCCCCCAGTTCTCATGGCTTCCAGAGTGCCCTGTACAAAATGGTCCACATCGCAAAGGATTGCCAGGCGGCGGGCATTTTAACGAGCCGAGACTACCTCGGATCCCTGAAGACAAATCTTGCCAGAAGCGGAGTCTCGGCATCCGGGGTCGACGTCGACTACATTTCCGGTCTTCGTTGGGTTGTGACGGAAGACTTCGTCGATACCATTTCGAACGAAACGTTCAACGGCGCTTCGAACATTCTGTTTCTCCAGTACACGTCGGGGTCGACTCGAGATCCTAAAGGCGTGATGGTCACGCACGAAAACATACTGCATAACTGCCCGCTCGTGATCGACCATCCCGCGCCGATCGTCGTGTCCTGGCTTCCGCAGTATCACGATATGGGACTGATTGGCTGCTACCTTTATCCTGCGCTTACCGGCGGCACGACCTACGGCTTCGCTCCCACGGATTTCATTCAGCGCCCGGCATTGTGGTTCGACGCGATCAAGACTTACGGGGCCAGCGCCTCAGCGGCGCCAAACTTCGCTTACGACTATTGCTTGCGCCCTGGGCGGATTTCGAAGGAGAGTTTGGAGACTTGCGATCTGAGCTCGCTCAGGTTGCTGATGGTTGCGGCGGAACCGGTTAAACCGGACACTTATAAACGGTTTCTGCAGGCCTTTCAGCCCCATGGACTTAAGGCGGAAAGTTTTTTTGTCGCCTACGGGCTGGCCGAGAATACTCTCGCGGTTTCGCTTGGTGGCCGCAATATTATTTCCGTCAACAAGAACGGCATCGCGCTGGGCAAGGCCCGCATGACCACGGAGGTGTCTGAAATCGGCGCGGCCACTCAGATTGTCAGTTGTGGTACTCCCCTGCCGGGCATCGCGGTAAAGATCGTGGATCCGGAGAAGCACGTCGCTCTGGAGCCGGGTCGAATCGGCGAGATTTGGATCGCTGGAGGGAGCAAGTGCCTAGGTTGCTGGAATAACCCGGAACTGACGCTTAAGCTGTTTCGCGCCCGACTGGTGGACGACAGCCCCTATGACGATGGCTACCTTCGGACCGGCGATATGGGTTTCTTCCACGACGGCGAACTCTTCGTTTGCGGCCGGATCAAGGACATGATTATTCTCCGCGGGCAAAACTATTACCCGCAGGATATTGAGGCGGTGGTGGAGAAAGCAGGCGGACTGATCCGGACCAATTGCGTTGCCGCGTTCCAGATTCACGAAGACAGCGAGCCGGCGCTGGCGATCGTCGCCGAGGTGAAAAATCCAAAAGCGCTTCCGGATGCGCTGAAGATTGCAGCCGCCGTCCGGAATTACCTCAACGTGGAAGTGGCGCTGATTTCTTTCATAGCACCCCGTGCGATACCGAGAACCAGTTCGGGCAAGATCATGCGCCATAAGACCAAGAACATGTGGCTGGCAGGTCAATTTACCGTGCTCTCGGAGTTTTCGCGGGAAAAAGACGCTGGACCCTCAACATCCGATGCTGTAGGCCAGTCGCCTTTCGACGTATTGAAAGCCCGTTACGGCCTGACGGGCACGGAATCGTACAACCTCGTCGAAGCCGGGCTGGATTCCCTGGATCTGGTTGTGTTCATGCACGAGATCAAGGAACTTTTAAAGGACAAAGGCGCCGACGTGCTGGCGAGACAGGTGGATGTCGGTCTCATTCAGCGTGTGAGCGTAGCCGAGTTGTTTCAACTGGCGGAACAGTTGGAGCGTGCTCCCGAAGAAGCGCTGGTTCCGCTGCGGCATTCCTTGGCGGCTTTCCGTGAAGAGCAGCGCGCGGCGGAAGAGCGGATGATGAGCAACGACAAGAAGCTCATTTTCGAGCCGGCAGCACCTGCGTTATTGCCGGAAACACCAATCTTAAATCATGTTCTACTGACCGGCGGTACTGGCTTCATCGGACCGTTCCTCGTGAAAAGTCTGCTGGAGCAAACCAGTGCGAAGATCCACGTTCTCGTCAGGGCTTCCGACGAGCATCAGGGGAGGCAAAGACTGAGGGCGGCGATGGAATCGATGGGGCCTTGCCCGGCGGACCTGATGCAGATGTTCGAGACTCGCGTGATTCCCGTTTGCGGAGATCTTGGCCAGAGGGAGTTAGGATTGACGCCGCGGATGTGGGATTTCCTGGCGAGCGAAATCGATACAGTGTTCCATAACGGCGCGACCGTAAACTACTTGCTCAACTACGACCGGATGCGTGACGCGAACGTGCGGGGGACGAATGAGGTCTTGAGACTGGCGTTCGAAGCCCGGCCCAAAAGCTTTAATTACGTCTCGACCACCTTCGTGTTTGGCTGGGCGGTTAAAAGCGTTCTATATGAAACCGACTTGAACGAGAATATGGAGCTTCTTGATTTCGGATACAGCCAGTCCAAGTGGGTATCGGAGCAAGTGGTTATGGATGCGTGCCGCCGAGGGCTTGCTACGCGCATCTTCCGCCCCGCTCTGGTGAGTCCCTCCATCACCGGTGGAGGCAATAACTTCGACATCGCCGTTCGTCTGGTGGCGTTCATGGTGAATCACGGCATTGGAGTCGATGCTCTGAACCAGGTGAGTTTCGTTCCCGCAGACATCACAGCGAATAATATCGTTGCGATTTCCAGGACTCCCGGCACGGCGAATAAGACCTATCACGTCACCAGGGACGACTACGCGAACATGCTGGATATTACCGGCCTAATCACAAAGGCGACGGGCCGGCAATTTGAAATATTCAGTCTTCCCGACTTCGTTCCCGAACTCATCAGGAGATGCAGAAAAGACGACCTACTGTTTCCGCTGCTGGATTTTCTGGTGGGATCGGTGGACAACATCTCGGCGATGGAGTTCAAACGCTACGACAGTTCCTGCTATCAGGCGGCTCGGGACGCTTCCGCATGGGGTAAGCCGGATCCGTCTCTCGAAGAGACCGTCAATGGCATTTTGCGATTCATGCAGCGAAAGGGAATCATCTCGGTTGCGCCTCGTGAGTTCAACGCCGTGAGCAACTGCCGTAAGGCGTTCACCCGCGCGGACGCATCGGACGTGGCCCCGCGACGTTAGTGTTTGCGAAACACCAGAGTCTCTTTGATTTGCTGACCAGTTTCCAACCTGCCGGTCGTGGTTAGCGTCATTTCTGCTCCGTCGGCGGAAACCACCCACCGGTCTGTTTGCGTGATTTGATCGTCCCGCCGGTAAATCGAATCGACCGTGCGAGCGTCTACAAGCTGGAGGGTCACGGTGTCGTTTCTGGAATTTTTCAGATCGTATTCTTTGCCGTCAAAGCGCGCGCGGTAGCTGAAATCACCCGAGAAGCGGACCCCCTCCCGTCCGTCGGCCTCGACCTTGAGCGCCATCCCCTGCCGCAACCGAGTCTTGCTCAGATCCTGGGTCCACTCACCGGCGAATAAGTCATTGGCAGTCTTCTTTCCCCCACTCCGCGTCCACACGGTGATACGGTCGGCGCGGCCGCTCTGTGAAGTCGTGCTGGTTAACTCCTTAGCATCACTCGACAGTTTGTCACGAATCGTCGCTACCAGGGCTCCATCCTTCTTCTGTTTGATTTCGACTTGATGCTTTTCGATCCTGCGCAGCTCGATTTGATTAAATGCCGGATTGCCTGGTACGGACGCGTCATGGCCGTTCAACTTCGCCGTAAAATCGAGGTGAGTGTCGCCTGACATCACAACGTGCACTGCAGCGCGTAGGCGCGTGATGGAAAGTTTGTTGGGGGGATCGAGGGAAGACTGCGCCGAGATGAGCGTCCAGGAACCAACGCGGGGATCTGCGGAACCAAGTTGAATGGCGGCAAACAACCCGAACAACGCGAGTTTATGCAATGATCCTCCTGGAAACCGTGTATCCTTACACCACACAATAAAATAATACGAACCCGTCCGGAATGCGAACCCGTCCGCACCGGGTTAGTCGCGAACAGAGCCTGCAAATTTCAAATGAAGACGGATCCGGAATTCCGAAGGGGCCTGCGCGCGGGATGCGAATCTCTTAACGGTAACGATTTTGAGTAGTGGGCTAATTCTCGGATGCTGATTTTTCCACCGATCTTCAAGGATTTTCGGACGACGACAAGCCAGCGAGGAAGAATTAGCCCACTACCCGATTTTGCGATGACACTATGAATCTCGTGCATGTGCGCCGTTTCTGGCTGGCCGGGGTAGTCCTTGCCGCCGTCCTTGCACTCCTTCCGTTTTCCTTTCACGCCGAGCGCCATCTGGAAACCGCAACCCGCATCGAAGGCAGTGAAGCGGGACAGGTCCCGCAGGAGTTGGCCACTCGCTTTCGTTCGCCATTCGTTGACCGCGTGGTCCTGGTGATTCAGGGAATTCCCCCTGCCGATTCGGAGGAGGGCGAGCAAGCGTTAGCAACGATTGAAGAGAAACTGAAAGAAGAACCCGGTGTGTCCGGAGTGGTTTCCTATCTTGATTTTCACGATCCGATTTTCATGGGCAAGGGAGGAGGAACTTTTGTTCTGGTGGGGCTCGCCTCGACCGAGGGTCCCGTGGAGTCGCTCGTCCCTAAGCTTCACGATCTGGAGAACTCACTTCGAAACCAATTGCGGGGCCGTTATCCGGCGGTGAAGCTCGAACTGACGGGAGAGACGCCGCTTAATTTCGATATTCGGAAAGCCAGCGCGGACGACGTGCAACACGCCGAGAGTCTCGTGATTCCTGGCACACTCGTCCTTCTGCTGGTGGCTTTCGGAAGCTTTATGGCGGCGCTGATTCCAGTAGCCATTGGACAGCTTGCCATCGCCAGCGCTCTGGCGATTGCAGGATTCCTGGCCCTGCGTTGGCACTTGTCCATTCTGGTTCAAAATTTGTCCACCATGCTGGGGCTAGGCTTGGGAATCGACTATGCGCTCCTGATGGTCAGCCGCTTCCGGGAAGCGATTGCCGCTGAGCAAAACGGACTCAAAGCCTCTGCGCTCGCGGCGCGTCAAGCAGGTCGTACCCTCCTGATTTCGGCCGCCACCGTGGCCGTCGGATTTCTAGCCCTGTTGACCGTTCCCATCAGCGAAGTCCGTTCCATCGGTTTGGCTGGAGTTCTCGTGGCGGGAATGAGTGTGCTGCTGGCGAATACCCTCCTTCCGGCATTGTTGGCCGCTCTCGGTCCGCGAATTAATGCTGGCCGGATACCCTTGATTGCAAGTTGGGATGCACATCGGGCAGCACGCACGGAAAACCGTTGGCGGCGATGGGGGAAGGTGATTGTTGCCCATCCTTGGCGCGCCATCTTTCTGGCAGGAACTCCCTTGCTTCTGCTCGCCTCGCAGGCGGCGCGGCTCGATACCAGCGTCCCCAGAGGGGATTGGCTTCCGCCACAGGCGGAATCGGTTCGCGCGCTTCACTCCCTTGAACAAATGGATCGGGTTGGCATTGTGTACTCGTTGCGCGTGATTCTCGAACTTCCAACCGATTCCATTGCGCAAACGGACGCGGGCTGGAATGCACTCGATCATTTCAGCAAGCAGCTCGCGAGTGACTCTCGTTCCGACCGCGTGATCTCCATGACGACGATGGCGGAGGGTGACCGCTCTGGCGTTGGCAACCTCTCGCGTGAGACGCGTCGAACGTTCCTCAGTCGCGATGGGCGAGCGGCGCTGATTGAAGTGTTACCTGCGACTTCCGTATCCCTGAACGATCAGGTCAACTGGGTGCGGGAACTGCGGAAGACCGGAGCGGCAGCTTCCACGGGAGTACCCGGCGCCACGCTGCGCGTTGGAGGCATCCCGGCGCTAACCGCTGATTATCAGACGATTGTGAGGGACCGGTTCGTTTCAGTAATCGCGCTGGTGGTGGTAGGGACGCTCCTAGCGCTTCTCGGCGGGTTCCGATCGCTTTTCGCCGCGGTGAAAGCCATTGCTCTGAACTTGCTCTCGGTTGCGGCCTCCTTCGGAGCATTGGTTCTAGTGTTTCAGGACGGACGCGGAATTCGGTTCTTCGGAGTTCCTGAGGCAACGGGCAGCATATTTCCCATTGTGCCAATTGTCGCGTTTGCCATCGTGTTCGGACTGAGCATGGATTACGAAGTTTTTTTGGTCGCGCGAGTCCTCGAAGCGAGGAGGAGCGGGCTGAGTGAATTAGAGGCGATCCCCGAGGGGCTAGCCAGAACCGCAGGACTGATTACGAGCGCTGCCGCGATCATGATTGTGGTATTCGCGGCATTCACCTTCGGAAACTTCCTGGTGATTAAGATGCTCGGATTTACGCTGGCTGTGGCCGTGTTAATTGACGCAACGCTCGTTCGCATTGTGATTGGACCTGCGCTTCTTCGCCTTGCAGGCGATTGGAACTGGTGGCCAGGAGGGCTTGCCGCTCGCAGTGCACAGGTGATCGCCAGCGGCGAATGATGCGAATCGATAGGCGGCAGTTCAACGCATTCCGAACCCGTCTGTTGGGCGGGCGCACTAATGGAGTCCTACTGGCCGAACGGTTCCGCGCCGCCAGTGCCCTGAGCAGGTCAAGCACCTGGGGGACGAGTTGGGCCGCTTCGTCTTTGGGGAATAATGCCGCAGATCGAAACGTGGTCCCGCCTCCCCGCCGCTGTTCGCGCCCAGGTGCCCGAGGGGGCATGGTACAAGCTCCCGTAACCTCACTGCAACAACAACACGATTCAATGTGTACGACGCGGCGTATGCTCCGCTCTACGAACTTACGAAATCCAAGGGGCGAGTACGATGGAGAACTTCAGCTACGATGCGGTCGGGAATAGCCTGTCATCATCCGGAGTGCCGACCTACAACTACAACTCGTCGAACGAGCTGACCTCGAATTCGTCGGGCAGCTATGCGTATGACGCAAACGGCAACACCCTCTCCGACACCTCCGGCAAATCCTACACCTGGGACTTTGAAAACCGGCTGGTGCAGGCGGTCGTGCCAGGAACAGGGAAGATAGCCTTCAAGTACGATCCCTTCGGACGCCGCATCCAGAAATCCGCCCCGCTTGGTACCACGAATTACCTCTATGACGGCCCCAACACCATCCAGGAAGTCGATAACAGCGGAAATGTCCTGGCGCGGTACAACCAGGGGTCTTGGATCGATGAAGTTCTGTCGGAATTGCGCTCCACAACGACTAGCTATTACGACCAGGATGGGCTTGGCTCGGTAACGTCGCTGAGCAACAGCGCTGGCGCGCTGGCCAATACGTACACGTATGACTCATTCGGGAAACTGACAGCCTCCACAGGCACACTCACCGATCCGTTCCAGTTCACGGGCAGGGAGTTCGATTCCGAAACAGGACTTCGATTCTACCGCCTCAGATACTTCGATCCGAACATTGGCCGGTTCCTTTCCGAAGACCCAATTGGATTCGATGGAGGCATCAACTTTTACAGATACGTGCAGAACAACCCTTCGCTGCTGATCGATCCGTTTGGGTTGTCCTCAATGATTTTCAACCGTGCGAACGGAAGCCTGACCCTCCTGGACAAAGATGGCAACGTTGTAACGGTTTGCACCGCCGCGAACAATACGACTCGAAGCAGCAATGGCCCGTGGCCGAATGGGAATTATCCTTTGCAAAGTCACAACAACCATCCACCCGATCCTAACGGGCCATATGGGTCTAATGGAATCGACGTGTTCGATGTGCCGGGTCGAACCGGTATGGGCGTTCACTCAGGACGTCAGAACAGCGGCGGGCCGAACCATCCGACTTTGGGTTGCGTGCGAACGACGGACGATTGCATGAAAACAATCACGGATTGGCAATCGCACGATCCCATGACCCAAATAACCGTTCAATAGACAACTAAGGCTCTCAGTTCGGAGCCGTGGGAGAGAATACAAATGCGCCTAGTCTCGCTCGTTCTCATTCTGTTTTTCATGGCCAGTGCTTTTGCAGACGATGCGGCAACCAAAAAATGCACACAGGCGGAGGCAACGCAGGCAGAAAAGGAAGCGGATTCGCTGAAGGACTGGGATCAGGTTTATCGCGCATACAAACGATTCTCGCACTGCGATGATAGCGCGATTGCGGAGGGGTACAGCGACTCAGTTACGAAGATACTAGCGGACGATTGGAAGAGTTTTAATCGGCTGCTGGTGCTCACGAATCGAAACAGCGGTTTTAGGGACTTCGTGTTGAAGCATATCGACGAAAGTGTGCCTGGAGATAGGCTGGCGAAGATTGCGAATAATGCCCGATCCGAGTGCCCCGCACGGGGCAAGAATCTTTGTGCTTCGATCGCGAAAGCAACTGGGAAGTGAACGCAAAAGGACGGGTTGGGTTCAAATCCCACACCAGAGTACCTACTGCTGGCGTTTCCAAGCCCGCCAGGGCGTGACTCCGAGACCGGGGTGAGGTCCTTGGGAAGGGTTTTCCTTTAGCTGCCGATCCGCTGGTGTTTCCCTAGAGCCCATTCCTGCCCTGATGCGGTATCCGATTTCGCGCCCTGATCCCGGCCCGATTAGCTGCCCAATGCGTTCCCGATTCTGGGGCCGATCCTCCGATCCGCATCGTGATGCTGCACTCCAGCAGAGGGCGTTCCGGGGGCGCTGGCCGGGTTAGTTGGGCGGGTTGCTGTGGGGTCTCTCGGCAAGATCAAAAAGCGCGCCGCCTACGGCGTCGGGAGGAGGTATGACACGTCACCCCAGAATGGGTGCTGCACGGTAACTTCGGGTTAGCGCGCGCGAACTTGTTGAAACCAGAGCGGCTAAGGAAAAAATCCCTTCGATCCGGTTGCTGTCCAGCAACCGCAGGTTAGCGCAGGCGAACTTGTTGATTCTTAAGCTGGGCTGCTAGTCTCGGCTTCTAATCCCTGGAAGGAAGCCCGATCATGGTGAAGCCCCCTCTGCGCACGAAATCCATCGGTTTCAAAGTGAGCCAGGTAGAGTACGCGCAGCTCGAAGCGGCGGCGCAGACGAGCGGGCGAACGCTCGGGGAGTGGTGCCGCGAGGTGGTGCTGGCGAGCGGCCAGGAGACAAAACCAACCGGGCCGAGCGGAGCCGAGGCCCAGGCGCTCATGGCCGAGCTGGTGGCGTTGCGGGCGATCCTGCTGAACGTGCTCTTCAAGCTGGCGAACGGGGAGAAGCCGACGGCGGAAGAGATGCAACGGCTGATCGACCGGGCCGACTCGGACAAGCTGAAGAAGGCACGGGAACGGCTGGCGCAGGCGGCAGAGTCGGAAGGGCAGCCGGAAGAGAAATCCTGAAAATATTTTCATCGTTATTCGAGTCTGCCGCTGGCACAGGTCAGCGGTAGGCTTCGCGGCGGTGGCGAACGGCGCTAACGTTGATGGTGTTCTCGTCCCGCTGATCGAAGAACACGCGGTAGTCGCCACAGCGGAGGCGGAAGCCGGTGAACGGAGGCTTGAGCTTCTTCACGTCGCCGGTGGGGTTGGCCAGGTAGCGATCCACGCAGTGGAGAATCTGCATGGCGGTTTCGCGGTCGATGGAGCGCACATCGGCGCGGGCCTCAGGCGACCAGATGACGGCGATCCGTTCCGGCGCTGGCGGTTCGGTCATTTACCCAGGCCGAACTCGCGCAGGATGTCTTCGTGAGGAATGCCTTCTCCGCGAGCCAGCGAAGCGCGGGCGCGGTCGAGCGCGGCAGCCGTCTCAGACGTGATCTCTTCCTCTTCCACGGGCGCGGAAGCCAGCGCACGCGACAGCGGGCCGGTCATCACCTGGAGCAGGTGAACGACGGCGGCGAGCTGGCCAGCATCGAGCTGATCGAGGAGCTGGTGCGCCTGCTGTTTTTCGTTCGCGGGTGCCATCAGGAATAGTTTACCAATCTACGGATGCGCGCTGCCGCGCGACTGTCCGTTGCCGCTCGAAGCCACGAGCGAGTTAATCAGGCGAATGACCGCGCGCTGATCCCGCTCCGGCAGTGACGCCATCCGTTGAAATCTCTTCCAAAGACGCCGATGCTGTGGGTTGCCCTGATCGAGTTTCGCAGGTTTAACGCCGAGCAGTTCATCGGTCGTAACCCCAAGCGCACGGGCCAGGGGAATGAGCGCCGCAGCGGTTGGGAACTCCGCTTCCG